>Ga0155638_1063_pt1 | contig 27463 bp, 23 predicted proteins | sample RifCSPhighO2_12_FD_107295 | JGI IMG/M metagenome (GOLD analysis project Ga0155638, IMG submission 107295) | Verrucomicrobia bacterium RIFCSPHIGHO2_12_FULL_41_10
TTTTTCATTTTTGAACTCTGAACCATCTCCAATAAAGGATCCGATGATTCAGGACAGACTCTAACTATCAACATCTCTTTACTTCTACGAAATAAAGAGACGTTGATATAACGGGCCCCATTGGTAATTCACAAGTAAAGTTTAGCTTAAAAAAGTATATTCAAAGAGATTAATTGGTTTGTGAAGAACTCGTTTTATAACAGGGCTAATTCTCCCAACGGGAGAATAGGTTGAAATTTAATAAATAATAGATGATGGCAAAGCACTTCAAAAAAACTTTTTTCATTAATCAGCGTCTCTCTGTATTTATCCCTTTCATCCTCTTCCATCCATGTTTATGCATTTTGGTGAATTAGCCCTGGTTTTATAATCTGATTACAAATCAATGATTTCTGTATGCTGAAAATTATGCTAGTATTAGCAACGTCATTTTATTTAGCAGAAATAAAATGATGTTGGTACTCACTTGTGGTAAAATTCTTCCTGTTTGAGAAACGTTAGCAGTCACAAAATTAGCACTAATTATAGGGTGGATATTTCTACGATTTTCACCACCCCACCTACAGCCTACAGCCTACAGCCTCTATTCGGCTTGTTGGCCGAATAGTTACATGTCTTATTCTTCTCTTTCTAGTTTTCTAAAAACTCTTGATCAGGCTGGAGAGCTCCGCCGTATCAGTTTTCCCGTGGCTACAGAGTTACAGATAACGGAACTAGCCGATCGTGAAATGAAGTCGCCTGGTGGTGGAAAAGCTTTGCTTTTTGAAGCACCAACCATTGATAGAGAAGGTTCAAAATTTCCAGTATCGATTAATGCGATGGGGTCGCGTCGTCGTATGGCAATGGCTTTAGGGCTTGAGTCAGTGGATGAGTTAGCTAAGCAATTGGAATTTCTCATGAAAGCAAAACCACCAAAAACCTTTCGTGATGGTCTTACTTTATTACGTCAAGGGATCGATTTAATTCATGCCAGACCACGGGTGGTTAAAGATGCACCGTGTCATGAGGTAATTCATTTAACCAAGGGAGGAGGTCAATTCTCGCTAAACAATCTTCCCATCCTCAAGTGTTGGCCTCAGGATGGAGGTCGTTTTATTACTTTGCCGACAGTTTATACAAAAGACCCTGATACTGGTGTGCGCAACGTTGGTATGTATCGCATGCAAGTTTATGATGGATGTACCACAGGAATGCATTGGCAGATTCATAAAGTAGGAGCACGCCATGGGAAGCGTTACTACGAGCGAGGAGAGCCAATGCCTGTGGCTGTAGCGCTTGGAGGAGATCCTGTGCTAACTCTTGCGGCTACGGCACCTCTTCCCGATGGGATTGATGAAATTTTATTTGCAGGATTTGCTCGCAAGCGTTCTGTTGATCTTGTCAAATGCCTCACGGTGCCCCTTGAAGTGCCTGCTGAGAGTGACTTTGTCATCGAAGGCTTTGTCCATCCAGGAGAGTTGCGTCCTGAAGGGCCTTTTGGGGATCATACAGGATTTTATACGCCCGTAGATGATTATCCTGTGTTTCATGTCACGGCAATTACCCATAGGAGAGATGCTATCTATCCAGCAACGATTGTTGGAGTGCCGCCAATGGAAGATTTTTATATGGGAGAAGCGAGTGTACGGATTTTTCTTCCTGTTTTTAAAATGAATTTTCCGGAGATTGTCGATATGGCACTTCCTCCTGAAGGAGTCTTTCATAATCTTGTTTTTGTCAGTATTCGCAAGCAATACCCCTGGCAGGCATTCAAGATTATGCATGGCCTTTGGGGAATGGGGCAGATGATGTTTTCAAAATACATCATCGTTGTAGATGACGATTGCGATGTGCAAAATACTTCCGAAGTCCTCTTCCGTCTTTGCGCTAATACCGATCCGCAGCGTGATAGCATGATAACTAAAAATCCAAGCGATAGCCTTGATCATGCGCCAACGCTTCCAAACTTGGGATCTCATATGGGTTTTGATGCCACTCGAAAACTTTCTGGTGAAGGTTATACACGAGGCTGTCCTGACCTTGTTACGATGGATCCTTCGATCAAGAAATGGGCAGATCAGTTTTTATAACACTATGGAAATAGCTTTAGAAAATACGCAGCAAATTGATGATCAAATTATCATGAAGGATCTTTTAGCACGCCTTCCTGAAGCACTGGAGCGATTGCATCGAAAATATCATGACCTGTTAAAATCAATCATTATGCAAGCATTGCATGACGAAACTGAAGCTGATGACGTTTTGCAGGAAGTTCTTCTTCAGGTATGGGAGCGTGCTTCTACTTACTCTGCAGAGAAAGGTAAGCTAGTAAGTTGGCTTTGTACTTTAGCAAGGCGAAGAGCCATTGATCGTGTTCGTCAATTTAGTGCTTATCATCGCGCAACGGATCGTTATGAAATTTCTTGTAATCACGATCGAAAGGAAACAGAAGAATTTTGTCCAGTAGACTGGGAAGTTGATCGAGATGATCTGCGAAGCTTATTGCAAGATCATCTTAGTGAGCTTCCTCCCTCTCAAAAAGAAGTGATTTGTATGGCTTATTTTGAGGATAGAAGTCAGCGCGAAATTTCCGTTTTGACACATACACCCTTGGGGACAGTAAAAACACGCCTTGAACTTGGAATTAAGAAGTTGGCAATTTCCATTGGAAATTTACGAGATAAAATTTTATAAAAGCTGTACAGTAACTTTATTTTTTTTCATGCGTTACCCAATCGATAGCAAATCGGACCATTTCACCAGCATCTTTGAGTTGCAATTTCTCTTTAATATGAGCGCGATGTGTTTCGATAGTTTTTATGCTAAGATGAAGTTCTAAAGCAATTTCTTTTGTTCCAAATCCTCGGCCGAGTAATTCGAGGATTTCAAGTTCTCGATCAGAAAGCTTATCAACAGGAGAGCCTGTGCCGCCTTCAATGGATTGGATTGCTTGAAAAATAAGTCGTTCGCTAAGTCTTGGGCTAATATACAGTTCGCCAATAAGTACTTTTCGAAGCCCATTGAGAATATCAGAAAGAGCTTCGGTTTTCATGATATAACCAAGCGCTCCTGCTTTTAAAGCACGCAAGGCATAAATGGATTCATCATGTATTGAAAGATATCAACAATCCTCTTAAACAGGCTTGAGAAAGTATTGTTGGTGGAGTCTTGCACCTTTTTCGCAATCTTCCTAAAGATCGCTTTGCCACAAAAATTCCTATTTATGGAACATTTTCTGGCCCTCGTGCTGCTATCCTGCCCACCTTGGGAAATATTCTTAAAAATGAATTTATTCGTGCCTACACCGGACAGTTTGAAAATAGACTCTAGTTATTGTCGTCTGGTAGCACCAATCAAGACAATAACGCCGGCTGCCATAATAATTATTCCCACAGCAGGTGGTATAGGTATCGTGTGCTGTTCTGTTTTAACAGCTTGGATAGGACCTATATCGAGGATTTTATCTTTTTTAGTGAATGATACATAAGGAATAATTAGTGTAATAATTCCAACAACAATAAGAATGATTGCAAGGTTTTTCATTGTTTATAGAGAAGGAGGACGACGGCTTATTAAGAAGGAAAGAAGGAAGAAGATAAGGAAAACAATAAATAGAACTTTTGCGATCCATGCTGCGGTTCCAGCAATGACCCAAAAACCTAATAGGCCTGCAAGGAGTGAGATAATAAGAAAGGTAACAGTTAAGCTTAACATATATTTAATGGGTTTATTACATTTTGTCTTGGATATTTTTAATAGTTGCTAATGGTTATAAAAGGATCGTTTAGCAAACAACAAACGGTTGTAAATTTTACTCAAAAAGTTCTGCCCTGAGGCCATAATAGGGGGCATTCCTGAAAGAATTATAAAAAAACTTGTAAGGCAAGAATTCCCTTTTTGACGGCACTCACGCGATAGTGGCGATAGAATAGATCATAGCGATCTTTCTGCATGGTATTAAGGAGGGTGCGGTAGATCGCTTCCATAAGCCTTGCAGGCCGCATGAGGCGCTGTTGATGAACTGGCATGCTCTCCCAAGCAAGTTCGGCTTTAGCAAAATAGGAAAGAGCACGTTCCCCTTCGTAATGGAAGAGGTGCGTGGCTTGAGGGGAGGGAGTACTTTGAAGAATTTCTTCTTCGGTGACAGAAAAACGTGAAAGGTCTTCGAGAGGGAGATAAATTCTACTCATAGCAGCGTCTTCAGCAACATCGCGGAGGATGTTGGTGAGTTGAAATGCGATCCCAAGTGCTTCAGCATATTGAGTGACATCAGGTCCTTCGGTTCCAAAAATCTGGACGCTTACGAGGCCAACAGCAGAAGCAACGCGCCATATATAGCCACGAAGATCATTGAAAGTGGCATAGCGATGAATGGTGAGGTCCATAAGGACTCCTCGAATAATTTCGCAGAGGAGATTCGTATCGAGTTTCCGGCGCACGATCATCTCCTGAAAATCAGTGGGGAGGCGTGATGATGGTAGGTTTTGAATTCCAGTGAGCCATTGGTTCAAAAGAACCTCTTTTTCAGGAAGAGTGAGCAAAGAATGGTCAACACAATGATCAATGCTGTGACAGAATTTGTAAAAGAGGAGCGCATCACGGCGTTGAGCTCGTGGGAGTAGATAGAGAGCAATTGCCAAGTTAGATCGAAGTGCTACCAGTAGGCATTCAAATCCCCTCTCCTTTGGAGGAAGGATCTGAATTAAATGATCGGACTGCGAAGTCGTAGTGTGCATGCAATGTATATTTTGATAGACAGGATCAGATTCTCTTTCTTCGGCGGAGCAGGGCTAATTCTCCCAATGGGATTGAAGGCTGTAGATTCAAAGATTATAATACAATACGTAATTATACTAAATTACGAGTTTTTGAATTAGCTGATAAAATTGTCTTCTCTAATTCTTAACATGTTAAAGAATTTTTATAAAAATTCTTTTTTCTTTTTTTGCGCTCTTTGTGTATCTTTGCGTTCCTTGTGGTGAATTTTTACGTGTTTGAGAAATATTAGCAGTCATAAAACTAGCACTAATTTATAGGATGGATATTGCTATAAATTTTACCAAACCAGCCTATAGCCTTTAGTTCAGAGGTAACCGCTCCCCCCTTCTTCGGAGGTGAGTTCTGAACTACAGGCTACAGGCTTCAGGTCGAAACAAGCTGTTCAGTAGCTTCTTAACAAACTATGCAATGCATTTACACTACACCTTCGCAGCACAATCATTTGGTTCAGATCCGTCCTCCGAAGGAGGGGATTTGAACGCCTGTCTTCCTCCGAAGGAGGTTGAATCTGAATGCCTGTGTTTGGTCGTTCTTGCAGCTGGAATGGGAAGTCGTTACGGAGGGTTAAAGCAACTCGATCCTGTGGGTCCTAGGGGTGAGATTCTTCTCGATTACTCGGTTTATGATGCTGTTGCAGCTGGTTTTTCGGAAGTGATTTTTATTATTAGGAAAGATATTGAGGAGGCCTTTCGTCAGACCATTGGAGATCGTTATCGTGACGCGTTTCCTGAACTCAAGGTGAGGTATGCTTTTCAGGAGCTCCATGATCTTCCTGAGGGATTTACTCCGCCTGTGGGACGTACCAAGCCATGGGGGACAGGGCATGCACTTCTAGCTGCACGAAGGTTGGTTCAATCTCCTTTTGCAGTGATTAATGCGGATGATTATTATGGGGCTTCGGGATATCGAGTGCTTCAGCAGTTTTTAACAAAGGCTTCTCATGGAAGCTATGCCATGGTGGGGTATCATTTAAAAAATACCTTAAGTGAACATGGAAGTGTTTCTCGTGGAATTTGTCATAGTAGGAGTGATGAGTTCTTAATTAATATTATAGAAAGAACAACTATTCGGCGCGCCTCTGGCAAGAACTGTATTGTTGCTGAAGAAAAAGATGGGCAGATTATCCATCTTACAGGAGAAGAGTTAGTCTCTTTAAACTTCTGGGGATTTACTCCCGATCTCTTTGTTCATCTTGAAAAAGAATTTTCTAAATTTTTGAAGGATCATCTTCATGAGGAGAATCAGTTAACCGCTGAATTTTATCTTCCTTCAGCTATTAATAATCTTATCAAAAAGGAAACTGCTTCTGTGCGTTTATTTCCAACAAGTGATCCTTGGTTTGGATTAACCTACCCTGCTGATTTGCCTCAAGTGAAAAAGGCCTTGCAAAGAATGGTCGTAAATATTCGGGCAACAGGCCGAATATAAGTTTAAGTTTTAAGTTTAAGTTTAAGTTGATTTTTGGTCACTTCGTGACAATGTGAAAAGTGAAGCGACGGTTTTATTTGCATCTAGTTTTTTGCTCTCGAAGTCGCTTCAGTAAAGGATTCTTACTCGCCTAGACAAATTTTACCGACTGGGTTAACCGAATATTTACAGATGGTCGATGAGGGCAAGTGTCCTTCGCCACTTTTGTGACTATCAACATCACTTTATTTTTGCCAAATAAAGTGATGTTAATAAAAGTGGAGGTACTTGCAATTTAGCCATTATTTGAGAATATATAATCCTGTTTTTAGTAATGTGCGCGCTTAATCTTTGAGGTGTTTATACTCATAACGGATGAAATTAGGTTTTTTACGCTAAAAACCTGAAATCTCTCCCGCACACACTATCGAAAGCAATTCCATTGTTCTAATATATCGCATCACTTAAAAATACTCTCTAACCTTTGAACCCCTTTTTCTTTTTTTTAACTTTCTCTATAAGTTTAACACCTCTTTTTTCAGCAATAGATACAAGTTCTAACGTAATCGTTCAGATCCCTGCTCAACGAATCATACAATTAAATCGTACTATTGGTGGACGGTTAGGTTGTTTCATTCAGAGCTCGTCTCTTCAGGAGATGAGCTCTGAACGGCTCCGATCTAACCAAGACTTATATTCTGAAAATATCACGGTAGAGCAGTATTGTGCTTTCCTAAATGCCGTTGCGGCAAGTGACCCTCATCATCTCTATAATGAAAAGATGGAGTCAGATTCTTCAGCAGCCTGTATTGTTCGTTCTGGTGATTTTGGATCCTATGAGTACCAAGTGCTCAGAGGACGTGAGAATGATCCTATCACCTATGTCAGTTGGTATGATCAAGCTCGCTTTTGTAATTGGCTTCAGAATGGGAATCAACAGGGTGAAGGAGCTGCCAAGAGCACGGAATTTGGAGTTTATAGCTTGAGGGATGAGGATCGAGTAGAAGAGCAAGATCATCGCATTTTGAATCAAGAACAATGCTGTTTTTTGGAAGAGAAGAAGAATGATCAAGATCCTTGGATTAAATCAAATCAATCTAGTTTTTATACAATAGTGCCAGATGCTTCGCAGGTCAAAGAGCCTGTAGTTCCTTTCATGGGATGTTGCGCTTCTGAATCAGCAGCAGAGTCAGGAGCTCTTAGTTTTGATGCTATTTGGGAATCGTTTTGGGCTTTGGATTGGCCTCTGATTTCATATTTAACTATTCATATTGGCTTGATGGTAGAATTTTTGGAGCCAGAAGTATTAGTTTTTTTAGGGGTTGCTTTAGTGATGACTTTTTTACCAGTGTTGCCTATACCATGGACAGGTGATAGAAATTTGATTGATTTCGCTATTTTAGGAGGAAGTACTCTTGATCGAGCTGTGAGAGAAAGAATCAGCCCTCTTCTTGAAAGTATTAGGGCAAGGATTGTCCCTGGTGCTCCTCCTGATAATAATAGTGCAGACATAGAGAATCAGCTGCCTTCTGAAGAGGCTACTAGCGAAACAACCCCTTTGCTTCCTAGATCTCAAGATGGTTCCAGTAGTTCTTCTTCCTCTAATAGTACTTCTCATTATGGATCGGTTAATACTCTCTAATTCTCTTCCTTCTTCTTCCCGCTCGAAAGCCAGAGAGAACATAAAATAAGAGTGAGTGAGTAAAGAAGAGGTGATGTCAATTTTTCTCCGCAAAAAACAATTCCCAAAAAAGCGCCGATAGGAGGGACGAGGTAATTGCAAGTTGAGGTAAAGCTTGGTCCTGCCCGATTGATGAGGAGCACAAAAAGGGTGTAGACTAACCCTCCACAAAAAATTCCAAGCGTGATCAAAGCCATGAGGGCTGACTGCGCGGGATGAAATGCAGTGATGATCCATGGCTTGCCGACCCAGCAGGCCAAAGGGAGTGTTGTGATGGCAGCGCCCATCAAGATTCCTTGTGCTGAGCGGATGGGTCCGAAGTGTCTTCCTAGACGCACTTTAATCAAGAGCATAGCAATTGCAAAAAAAAGTGCCGAGGCGAGCACTGCTAAGATGGGAGCAAGAAGGGAAGTGCTTGCGGTGGCAGAGAGAGTCGTAGCATTAAAACTAGGAGTGACCAAAACAAGGACGCCAACAAAACCTAAAAGAATGCCGCTCCCTTTTTTAAAACTGATCCTTGATCCTGGAACAAATATTGCTTCCAGCACAGTTGCAAAAAGAGGAACGGTACCAATAAGAACAGCGGTGACACTGCTTGCTAAGCGCAATTGGGCCCAGGCAACGAGAACGCAAGGAAGGGTTGCTTCCAGAAATCCAATGAGGAGAAAATCAGGTAGTGAGTTCCAAAAAGAAGAAGGAGTTTTTGAAGCAGGGAGAGGTTCTACACGAGTTGCCAAGAGCAATGTTAATAACAGGGCTCCGATCCCGATTCTTCCAGCAGCAATCGTCGTTGTTGAAAAGCTGACGAGAGCGAATTTGTTAAGAATATATTGAGAGCCCCAGATGAAACCTGCTCCGAAGAGGAGGAGGTAATTGATTAAGGTGAAGAACGAAGAGTGTTTGGAAGAATGCATAAAATAATTCCCGGATATTTCATACATATCGTAGCGAGACGTAGTACGAAGCTTGAGAAGACAAGGCGGACGAAGGATTTTTACGCAGTGGCTGTAGGAAGGACATGATTTTTAGCGGAGGGAAAAATTCAAGTTCAATGCAGTATTTATCAAGCTTCTTGCAAGTCGTAGTAGATGGGTATGAAATATCCGGGTTAACTGCAGAGAATGCGGGGCAGAAGATAAGAAAGAAGAGTTCAGGAAGTTTGTAAGTAGCAGAAAGAGTTCGTTTGTTCGGTCTGCCCGATGTCTACTCTTCCGGAATAAACCTCAGAAGAGAAGTGTGAAAATTGGAACGATGAGTTCCAATTTTCAAAATATTTGTAACTACGAACCGCAATCATTTCTACGAAATGATTGAAGTTAGTAAAATTGGGGTGGTTAGTAATATCGCAGCACATCATTTACAAAAGGACGTTGGTAGTTAGAGCTTTCCGAAAGTGAACCGATTTTGAAAATGGATTTTAATTTTTACTTGGTGCCCGGCTTAGCTATAGGCATGTAACGAGTAACGAGTAAAGGGTAACGAGTTTATTTTCTTGCCTACGGCAAATTGATTAAGAAGATTGCTCACTATAAGCAATTAATTTTCGATAAAATGGTATTTTTGAGTATTTATATTTTTCATTTTTGAGCTCTGAACCATCTCCAATAAAGGATCCGATGATTCAGGCTCTAGTTACAAATTTTTTTATAAAAAATTTTTCTATGTGCTTTTTGTGATGCCGCTTTAGCAGCTATGTGTTCTTTGTGGTTAATTTCTGCCAATTACGTTAATCGTTAGAACAACATCTCTTCAATTTAGTTTGAACTCACACAAAATTAATCTTTCTATGCAGAAAAATCTCCAGCAATTTGAAATTCCAGGGCACGTTGTTCTTTCTAACGATGAGAATGGATTGCCTAAAATTACCATCACGACAGATCAGAGTAGCGCTGAAATTTACATCTATGGTGCTCATGTGACTTCGTTTCAGAAAAAGGGAGAGATTCCTCTTTTGTTTATGAGTGAGTCAAGGCGTGTTGAACGCGGTAAAATGCTTCATGGAGGTATTCCTGTCTGTTATCCTTGGTTTGGCGCTCATGCAGGAGAGGCATTTTCGCATGGATTTGCTCGTCATAGTGTGTGGGATCTTATGGAAACTAAAGCATATCCCAGTGGTGCTGTTATGGTGCGTTTGGTGCTTCCTCGGAAAACTATGGTGGAGGCAGGATGGGCTGCTGTAGAGACAGAGCTGTTTATTACTGTTACGAACAAACTGACTCTAGAACTCAAAGTCCGTAATACGACCAAGGAAGATTTTCTTTTTGAAGAATGTTTTCATTCCTATTTTTCTGTTGGTGATATTCAGAAAACAACAGTTCATGGACTCCAAGGTCTTCAGTACCTCGATAAGACGGAGGATTTGGTAGAGAAATTGGAATCTTCCAACGAAATTCCGATAGTAGGAGAAACGAATCGTATCTATCTTGAATCAACAGGCGCTCTTGAAATTCACGATCCTTCACTTGATCGAACGATTCGGATTGAAAAAATGCATTCTCATTCGACCGTGGTTTGGAATCCATGGAAAGAAAAGGCAACGGATCTTCCTGACTTTGGGGATGATGATTATCTTCACATGCTCTGTGTCGAGTCAGGAAATGTTGCTGCTTCTGCAGTCAAACTTGCTCCAGGAGAATCCTCTTCCATGAAAGTTATATTGAGCACATTTTCTAATTAAAATTAACCACAAAGGAAGGGGAAAAGAGAAAGAGAATAGCCACAAAAGAACACAAAGAACGCAAAAAAAAGTTCAAGTTTCAGGTGTGTGGACATATTTCAACTAAACTGTTACCTTTACTTGAGTCTCCGCATAGTGGGGACTGAACGACTACTATTTTATGAATAACTCCTCTGCTCCCATCTCCTCCTTTATCAATCATCACTTTCGTCATTTCAATGCCGCAACGCTGAAGGATGCTGCTCATGGTTATCAAACCCATCTGACTAATGGTGGAAAGATGTTCTTAACGTTGGCTGGTGCGATGAGTACGGCAGAGCTAGGTTTATCGCTAGCTGAGATGATTCGTCAAGATAAGGTGCATGCGATTTGTTGTACGGGGGCTAATTTAGAAGAGGATATTTTTAATTTGGTAGCTCATGATCATTATGAGCGTGTTCCAAATTATCGTGATTTAACACCAGAGGATGAGCAGCGGCTTTTGGATCGCCACATGAATCGTGTGACCGATACTTGTATTCCTGAAATGGAGGCAATGCGTCGTATTGAAACCGCAGTACTTGAGGAGTGGGTGGCTGCCGATCAAGCTGGCGAGCGTTATTTTCCTCATGAGTTCATGTATAAGATTCTTCGCAGTGGAAAACTAGAAAAGAGTTACCAGATCGATCCTGCTAATAGCTGGATGCTGGCTGCTGCCGAAAAGAATCTTCCGATGTTTGTCCCAGGTTGGGAAGATGCGACGTTGGGTAATATGTATACTGGCCATTGCATGAGTGGTGATGTCAAAAATGTTCATACCGTACGGACTGGTATTGAATATATGATTTCATTAGCCGAATGGTATACAGCGAATGCTACGTCCATTAGTGGTGATGCAGCAGAAGTAGAGTTAGGCAATGGGTCTATAGGATTTTTCCAGATTGGCGGGGGTATCGCTGGCGACTTTCCAATCTGTGTTGTTCCCATGCTTCATCAAGATCTTCAACGTCCTGAAATTCCTCTCTGGGGCTATTTCTGCCAGATCAGTGATTCCACGACAAGCTACGGAAGCTATTCAGGAGCTATTCCAAATGAAAAGATCACTTGGGGTAAACTTGGGATTCATACTCCAAAGTATGTCATCGAGTCTGACGCTTCGATTGTTGCGCCTTTGGTTTTTGCGATGGTTTTGGGATGGTAAAGAAGCAGGTGACAGGAAACAGGTAACAGGGTGCAGGAATTAAAGAGGCCTTATCAGATGTTTTCAATGACTTTTAAGCAATGATAATGTTGTTGAGGATATTCTGCTGAAGTTATGAAAACTTTTCCTTATCTTGTTTTAGTAATTTTTTTATTTATTGCTTTAAATCGGAGTCTCCTTCTTGGGCAAGATAATCAAGAGCTTCCTTCAAATGCTCCTAGGTTATGTATGGAGCCTTCAACTCTTGAGGAGGTGTCAGAAGCACTATTGAGCAACCCAAAAGGGCTGATAGAAAGTCGGACTATACCTCTCTCTTTGTCTCTACCACCTGTATCTACTGTTCATGGCAATAGAGGTTCTTTTGCAATATTAAGTGCAACAGCACATCGAGAGAGAGGGGAAGGTGAAGCTAAAGATAATGAGGGCAACGAAATGGATGAGGGGATTGCGATAGGAGGCACTCAATCCTTAAAAGAAGTCATCCAAGCTGAGAAAGAGTTCATTAAGGCTAGAGCGGATCACAATGCTCTCGAAGAGATATCAACATTAAATTCTGAGCTCTACCTTCCTTCTAAAGAGGAGTTGGACGATTTTCCTAATGCGCGTGTTATTGAGACTGATGAGGTTGATGGACCTTAGCCTGGGCAAAAGCTAAGGAGGAAAATTTAAAGACAACTTTTGATCTTCCTCTCGTTCGTACAGAGGCAGTTATCGATGCAACTACAGGTTCTGTTGTGAGTCAAAAAAAGATGTCTGCTGATTATTTGACGATAAGATTAGAAGAGGGAAAAGATCCAGAAGATTTTCTTAAGAACTTACAATCTTTGGTTCCTGATTTAAAGGTATCAGTTCAAAAAAATACACCCTATGGACAACGCTATCGACTTTATTTTGAACCTGTTTCTTTAAAAGCATTTTCACAAGTCTTAGACGCGAGTAAAAGCTTGGGGATTATTAGCGTCCCAAATTTTATGTCAGCTTGTACCCTTGCAAGTTATGTTCCAAATGATCCAAGATATCCAGCTCAGGGTATTGGGTTAGGTATGGGGTCAGGCTAATAATATTGACTAATATAGATAAGGAATTTTTATTTTGTATTGTGAAAGTACTTCATTCCTTTCACAATATTTGATTCAGGCATCTCAATAAAAAGATGATAGTGATTACTTGTTAAAACCCAAGCATGCACTCTTGCCTTGTCAATATTATTAGCCTGACCCCATTCTTGAAAAGACCTTTTCATCATCAAGACATTTTGAACGCCCCCCTTAACTTAGCGCCATAACCTTTCCTCTATTTTTTGCATAACAATCAATGATTTTTGATTTTTTTGCGAAGTATGTTATTTTGTGTCTCTCTACAAAATTAAGGTAATTCAAGCGCATAACATGCGCATAACATAGCCATACTCCAATAGAGCGTTGTTAAAGCAGCTGTTGAGGATTCTATTATTGTAGCATTATTACAATTTATTTTCAGTTGATCCTTTTAACGATAACGTTACCTATTTTTCATCGATAAAAACTCTATGAAACTCAAAAAACAATTTTTATTTTGCCTGCTGCTGCTCTCAGTGCTAATCAATGGTTCTTGTGCTCTTCTTGTTGGGGAAAGATCAATCACTTCCACTCTTCAAAAAACTATTCCAGTAAGCAAAAAATGCTCTCAACTGATCGTTATTACAACAGCAGATTGGAATAGCACTTTAGGAACAGCAACTCTTTTTGAACGTTTTCCTAAAGAGAGTTCCTGGAAAAAAATAGCTGATTCTTTTCCCGTTGTTTTAGGAAAAAATGGGTTGGCTTGGGGTCTTGGTCTCCATGGTGATGCTCCTGAAGAAGGCCTTCTCAAAGTAGAGGGAGATGGTCGTTCACCTGCTGGAGTCTTTATCTTGGGGGAATCTTTTGGCTATGCCCCAGCCAATAAGGTTGGCATTAAAAATATCCCTTACCGACAGCTCACTGAGACAGATGAAGGCGTTGATGATCCTGCCTCCCGTTATTACAACAGAATTGTGGCTGCTGAAATGATCTCCGATCACGATTGGAACAGTTTTGAAACAATGCTGCGACCCGATGGATTATATCGCTTGGGTCTTATAATTCAGCATAATTGGGAAAATATTCCTGGACGTGGTTCCTGTATTTTTATGCATTTATGGAGAAGTCCTGACCAAGGCACCGCAGGCTGTACGGCAATGGCCTCTATCCATCTTGAACAAATTCTCCATTGGTTAGATAGCAAAAAAAATCCTCTCTTAGTTCAATTGCCTTTCTCAGAATACGACGCACGTAAACAATCTTGGCATTTACCATAATTTATTACTAGATTCCGCCCTTGGTCACTATCATGAGTATCCTCTCCCTCAAGTCATTCATCCTGACATTCTGTTTAGTACTTCTCATTATCACAGAGAGGTCTCTTGTTGCAGGATCCCCATTAGATACTTTATTTCCTCTTGAAAATTATGACCAAACTATTGCTGCCTGGATTTCTCCTACAGATGCGTATTATGACCAAGAGTTATTAAGTGATACTATTAAAGAGTATAGAAAAGAAGAGCTCTACCAGCACTTCTTTGGAGCCCTTTCCCCTTGGGATGCAGCTCACATTGCAGCTGTTCTTAAAGGAAATATAAAACAAGAAGAGGAAGTTTTATTACGAACTCATAGCAATCCTAATAATCCTTACTACAGAGAGGATATCAACCATGCCGTTCCATATCCTTTTGATTGGTTGAAAGAAATTAAAGAAAACATCAATCTTTCGCAGTTTGATTCGTTAATCTATGACTCTAGCAAACGTGGTATTACCGTTACTAATTTAGCAGCCAGAGTATTACCAACCACTCAACCTGCTTTTCTTAACCCTACATTACCTGGAGAGGGTTATCCTTTTGACTATTTGCAGATGTCAGCGCTATGGGTAGGAACACCTATTTATATTCTTGGCACTACTCAAGATGGAGCATGGGATTTAGTGCTAACTCCAGACTATATTGCTTGGGTTAAAAGCGATGGCATTGCTGTAGCCAATCAAGAATTTATTAATACTTGGTCAGAAGCTGCTAAACATCAATTAATAGCTATTACGAAAACAGGAGCAACATTATTGGATTCGCAAGGAGAACCCTTACAGGCCTATGTTGGTTCTTTTTTTCCAAGAGCAACATCTTCTCATTTAGAAAATTCATTAGATATTATGTTGCCTGTTACCGATGAAAATCATCATGCTTCTATTAAAATAAGTTCTGTTGCTCCTGATCAAAGTGCGCCCATTCCCCTCTCGCTAACACCACATCATATGGCAGATATCATTAGCACTATGATAGGTAGGCCTTATGGGTGGGGTGGAGTAGAATTTTATAACGATTGTTCCGCAGAGCTCAAAAGCCTCTTCACTCCTTTTGGTATCTATCTGCCACGACATTCTTCAGATCAAATTACTATTGGTAAGATGATTGACAGGAGTTCTTTATTACCCAGAGAGAGGCTTTCTTATTTGATGGACCAAGGAAAACCTTTTCTCTCTCTCATCTATATTGGAGGACATGTTATTCTCTATATCGGAAGCTATTCTAATCCTTATGATTCGAATTCATTCATGGCCATGACTTATCAAAACCTTTGGGGTTTGAGGCCTAATGCTTCTTACCCTGATAGACGTTCTATTATAGGACAATCGGCTTTCTTTCCTCTCTTATTAGAATATCCCGAAGATTCCACATTAGTTTCTCTTGCCAATAAACAGGTTTTCAAAGTTTGTGATTTGAGCCAACTTCCCTCAAGTGATTCAAGTAATTTTAACATTAATGGATCATTAATAAACCTGATGATAGGAAATCCTTGGATACAGCCAGGAAAGACGAATTCTTCCGTAAACCTCAAATCCTTAATGTATCCTGAACATATTTATCGAAATTAGTTTGAGCTTTCTAAATCTGGCCCAGACTACAAGCTTGTAACTTGTCGTCTGACTAAAAGACTTCTAACGCTAAAAAATTTCAATTAAGAGCTCGTCGAAGTGATGAAAGTTGCGTACTATTCTCCGCTTCACATGACTCAAAAAGCCACTACCTTTGATAATGCTACGCAGAGTGTTTCTTCACTCTCAAGTTTATTGTTTAGTGGTAAGCCACTCTCTATTCATTTAATCGGTGTGGCGGGTTCAGGGATGAGTGGTTTGGCTGCTCTGTTGCTTGATCTTGGTCATCGTGTGGTTGGTTCTGATCGTGTGACAACGGAGGAGGTCGAGCGTCTCTCGAAGAAAGGCCTTGTGTTCATCATGCAGCATCGTGCTGAAGAGGCTCATCAAGCCGATCTCGTTGTCTATTCTTCTGCTATTCACTCTGGAAATCCAACGCTTGATGAAGCGGAACGTTTAGGTAAGAGGAGAGCACGTCGTGCTGAAGTTCTTGCCGCCTTGATGAATGGTAAGCGAGGGATTGTTATTTGTGGGATGCATGGGAAAACCACCACCTCTTCTATGGCGGCTCATATTTTAAGCGAGGCAGGAGTGAGTTCTTCCCATTATGTGGGTGCGGAGATTCCCATTCTTGGAACGAATGCTCGCTGGAGTTCTCAAGGAGACTATTTTGTTGCAGAGGGAGATGAGAGCGATGGAACGCTTGTGTACTATAGCCCAGAGCATACGATTCTCCTGAATATTGAGCCAGAACATCTCGATTTTTATAAGGATATTGCCGCTATTGATGCCGTTTATGAGCAGCTTTTAAAGCAAACTACTGGGATTATTTTTTATTGGGCTGATGATCCAGGAGCTGCACGTGTCTGTGCAGGTCATCCGCGCGCTCTTGCGGTAGGATTAAGCCATCACTGTGATTATCGTTATGAGGGATTAACACAACAGAAGTTCAGCTCTCGATTTGATGTTATTGCAAAAAATAAAAATTTAGGTTCTATAGAACTTGGCATTCCCGGAGTGCACAATGTCAGTAATGCGATGCTTGTCATAGCTCTTGGTCTTGAGTTAGATCTTCCTTTTGAAAAAATGGCAGCAGCATTTAAGAGCTTTCGAGGAGCAAAACGTCGATTAGAACTTAAGTACGAAGGGGAAGATTTTCTTGTGCTTGATGACTATGGCCATCATCCGACCGAAATAGCCGCAACGTTGGCGACGGTTCGTTCCATAATGGGAGGAGAAGCTCGAGGGCGTCTTATCGTGATGTTTCAACCGCATCGTTATTCTCGCACGGTTGCTTTTCAAAAGGAGTTCGGGCAGGTTTTGCTAGGAGCAGATATCGTTTTTGTCACGGAGATTTATCCTGCCAGTGAAGAGCCTCTCGTTGGAATTACAGGCAAAACAATCGTTGAGTCTGCTCAAGAGCAAGGACATTCCGCTGTTTTTTATGAATCTGTCTTAGAAAATCTTCCTGCCAGAGTAGCTGCTGTTATGAAAGAAGGAGATGTCATTCTTTCGTTAGGTGCAGGAAATATTCATGAAGCAGGGCAACAGTTTGTGGAAGATTTAAAAAAACGAGATCATTTTCTTTCCTTTATAGGATCTGGTACTGTCAAGCTTTACGAACCACTTTCACGTCATACAACCATGCGTGTGGGAGGTCCTGCTCAGTTTTGGGTGGAGCCAGAGACAGAGGAAGGTTTTGCACGGCTTGTGCAGGCCTGTTTTCAGGAGAAAATTCCTTTGATGGTGATGGGAAGAGGCTCCAACCTCATTGTCCGTGATGGTGGTATTTCAGGTGTGGTAGTTCATCTTGTTCGTGGCTGTTTTGCTCAGTGCCATACGGAGGGTGCAAAAATCAGTGCTGGAGTTGGCGTGAAGCTAAAACAACTTAGTGCGATAGCTCATCAAGCCGGTCTTGGAGGATTAGAATGGATGGATGGTATTCCCGGAAATTTAGGAGGGAGTCTTCGGATGAATGCTGGAGCTATGGGAAGCGAAACCTTTGATCAATTGCTTTGCCTGCGTTGTGTTAATCAGGAAGGACAGATCATGACACTCTCACGAGAAGAATTAGAAGTGTGCTATCGCAATGTTCCTTTTTTAAAAAATCATTATGCCCTTTCGGCAACCTTTCAAGGAAAGGAGTGCAGTAAAGAGGATCGAGAAAAATTATTAAAAGCTTCGTTCACTCATCGTCGTGAAACACAACCTATCGCCGCGAGTGCTGGGTGTATTTTTAAGAATCCCTTGCCAACGCTTTCTGCAGGCCGTCTTGTTGATGAGTTAGGATTAAAAAATCGCACGGTGGGGCATGCGCGTGTTTCTGAAGTCCATGGAAATTTTATTGTCAATGATGGTGGCGCTACGGCAACAGAAGTGCTTCAACTTATTGAGGAGATTAAGAACGTTGCTCTCAAAGAACGTGGAATTAAACTTGAGACAGAAGTGCAAATTGTGGGGAAAGAGTAAAGAGGGGAAGGAATAGCCACAAAAGAACACAAAGAAGCACAAAGAACCAGAACACAAAAAAAGAAATTTTATAAAAATTCTTTAACAAATTTAAGAACTCAAGATAAAGGATGTTTGCTATCGTGAAAAATAAGCAAGGGTAGGAATTGAGGCCCTACTTAAACATAGAGCAACAATAGCTGTAAAACAGCTTGACCGAACTAATCAATCAACTTCATCGCCAAGTTTTTTGTGTTTTTTTGTGTTCTTTTGTGGCTATTCTATCTTTTTAAAATATGAACTCTTTTACATTACAAAATCGTCGTATTGCCGTTCTCATGGGAGGTCCAGGATCAGAACGTGAAGTCTCCATCTGGTCAGGAGAAGCAGTTGCTAAGGCCCTTGAGAAGGGAGGGGCAGAGGTTATTCTTTGTGATCTTCATGACGCTCAATTTACTTTACCTCAAGACATCGATATTGCCTTTAATGTCATTCATGGGACTTTTGGTGAGGATGGACAATTGCAGGCTCTTCTTGAAGAACATGGTATTTCTTATACGGGAGAAGGTGTTAAAGGAAGTCGTTTGGCTTTTGATAAGATTTTATCAAAAAAGCGCTTTGTTGAAGAGGGGATTCCTACTCCTCTTTTTGAAATTATTCAACGTGGCGAACGTCCTAAGATGAAAGTGCCGTATGTTATCAAACCGCCACAACAAGGTTCTACCGTTGGGATTCATATTATTAAAGAGGATCATGAGTCCACCATTACGGAGGCGCTTCAGGACGCCTTTCAATATGGTGATGAGTTATTGGTGGAAGAGTTTTTTCCAGGAAAAGAATTAACCGTAGGAATTTTAGGGGATAAAGCTTTGCCTATTATTGAAATTAGACCTCATGAGGGTTTTTATGATTACAAACATAAGTATACCAAAGGAGCTAGTGACTATCTTGTACCGGCTCCCTTAGAAGCATTACAGACTGAGGAAATTCAAAAAATTGCTCTTGCGGCCCATCGTTCCTTAGGGCTCGCAATCTACTCGCGTGTCGATATTATGCTGACCGAAGATGGAAGGATAGGAGTGCTTGAGATCAATACAATTCCTGGAATGACCGAGACCAGTTTGCTTCCTAAGGCAGCGGCTGTATCAGGACTGGATTTTACGGCGCTTTGTGCTAAAATTATAGAGCTTTCATTAGCTATTCGGTCAAAGGCCGAATAGCTAGTTTAAGTTATAAGTTTAAGTTTAAGTTAAATTTTGGTCACTTCGTGACAAAAAGAAAGAACTCAATTAACCCCTATCTTCTATTTTCTATCTCATAACTACCAATGGCATATTGATAGGTACAATATTTGGCTAAATGTGTGAATATTCGGCTGGCGAAAACCCATTGCGTCATTATGAATTCTTGCGTAGCAAGACCTCTATAAATAAATTAGCCTCGCTTCGCCTGGCGACAAACATCAACTTAAACTTAAACTTATAGCTTAAACTGGCGTTGTTGATTTATTCAACAACGCCACTCTTAATATGGCTCTCCGCCGCACTACTAATACTAATCGTCGATCTCGTACCCTTCGCAGTAAGAAGCCACACCATCTTCTTGAAGTAAAGATGCGTGTTGATACGGTGCGCCGTCAACGCGCACGAAAAATTAATGGAGCGCTTTTAAAAGTCGTAATTGTTTTGTTCCTTCTGGGAGGGCTTTATATAGGAGGACAAATTCTTTTAGACAAATTCTTTTTTAAGAATCCTGATTATAAGGTGCAGAATCTTGAGGTTTCGTTAGATGGGGTGTTGACTCCACAAGAGCTTCGGGAAAAAACGGGGCTTCAAGAAGGGGTTAATATTTTTACTCTTGATCTCAGTACTGCTGAGAGGACATTGAGTGACTTGCCTGACGTTAAGAAGGCTCGCGTTGAGCGAGTTTTACCCAATACGCTTCGAGTAACCATCGAACGGCGCATTCCCGTACTTCGCTTAGCTGCTTCTCCAGAAGAAACTTTTGTTGCAGGTCAAAGTTTGGTGGTAGATCAAGAACGAGTCATTATGAAACCAATGACGCTTGATGCCTCTTTATTACAATTGCCTGTTTTGGAAGGTATCGATCTTTCAAAAGTTCAGTTAGGTCAGCCCTTGCTAGAAGAAAGACTTCAAGTGGCTCTTAATTTATTAAATGCTCTTAATAATGCAAGTGATGTCTCTTTAGTCCTTCGTTCTATTGATCTTTCGCGTGGCTATTGTGCCATTGTTACGGATAATAATAATACCCACTTTACTTTCGGTGAAGAACATCTTCCTGACCAGATGGGGCGCCTTCAAAAGTTGCTTGCTTATTGTCAAGACACAGGAAGAGAGATAGAATCTGCGAATCTCATGCTAGAGCATAATACACCTGTTGTTTTTCGACCTAATTCAGAAACGTCAGCACTTGCTGCTCAAACCAAGACGAAAAGATAGGTTGCAGCCTGTAAGCTGAGGGAAAACAGTGAAGCTTCATTTGGTTTTGCCACTGTCATCTTTCAGCTTAGTAAATTGCAATAAGTCAAAAGGCTTTATTTTAATTTAACCATTCCTGGTTTAGTCCTTATCTTCCATCTTCTATCTTCCATCTTCTAAACTTATGGCTCGTGAACAACTCTTTGTCGGTCTTGAAATAGGGACCACAAAAATCTGTGTAATTGTTTCTGAAGGATTGCCTGATGGTTCCATTCATATTCTAGGTGTTGGAGAAACTCCTTCGCGAGGGATTCGTAAAGGAGAGATTGTCGATTTTGCCAGTGTTACTGAATGTGTCCGTGAAGCCATTATTGATGCAGAAGAGAAGAGTAATGTTGAAATCCGCAGCGTCTGGGTTGCACTTTCAGGATCACACCTTCAGAGCTTCAATAATCGAGGCACTTTTATTCTTCCTGAAGATCGTAATCTTATTGAGGATGATGATCTGCGTATGGTGGAAATGAGTGCAAAGGAGGTGACTCTCCCTGCAACAAATACTTTTCTTCACACCATCATTCAGAGCTATCATGTTGATGGAAATCAAAATGTCATTAGTCCTGAAGGAATGATAGGGTCACGCTTGGAGGCTGATTTTCACATTGTTCATGGGGTCAAAACTCGGATTCAAAATACTCTGCGTTGCCTTGAAAAATTGAAACTTGATGTCGAAGATGTTGTCATGAGTTCTTTGGCCTCAGCACAGGTTGTTCTAACACAGCATCAGAAAGATCTCGGGGCGCTCGTCATTGATATGGGAGGAGGGACGACTGATTTTCTTCTCTATCTTGATGGAGCTGTGCGCCATAGTGGCGTGCTTGCTTTAGGAGGAGATCATATAACCAACGATCTTTCCATTGGGCTTCGTCTTCCTATTGTACGTGCCGAATTATTAAAGATTGAAGAAGGATCGGTATTATCACCAGAGCGATCCTTAGGAGGAAAGATTAACCTTAAAAATGACCCTGGCTTTTTAGGAGCTGATATTGATCGTGTGATGCTCGATACGATTATGAATGCTCGTGTTCACGAAATGTTAGAGATTCTGCGTCGCGAGGTAGAACGGTACTGTCCTCTCGAGCTTCTAGGAGCTGGTGTAATGCTCACAGGAGGGAGTGCTCGATTACGAGGTATTAAAATACTTGCAGAGGAGGTTTTTAAACTTCCTGTGCAGATCACAGCGCCTCGTAATGTTTCAGGACCAACCTCAACCTTTGAAAACCCCCAGTTTTCAACAGCTATTGGACTGACCAAATATGCTAATGCTGTCTACAGCCAAATTCCTGAAGAGACCTTCTTTTCTAAGATTAGCAATACATTCGGAAGGCTTTTGAGAAGGCGTTGAAAGATTATAACAACGAATTTTAAAAATTAAGACTATCTAAATCTTGACGTAAAAACATTATTGAGCACTATTGAGCCATGTCGGACACAACTACTCTTTTTCGCGCTAGAATTAATACTTCCCAAATGAAAAAAGCAGAACGTGTTTTTCATACTCTAGGATTAAAAGCAGGGGATGCTGTTAGTTTGTTTTTTGCTCAAGTAGCCCTACGGAATGATCTTCCATTCCCTATTACAACACAGCCTCAGCGTCTTTTGTCAGACGAGGAGCAAGCCTCCCTTTGGAATGAATCCCTCGGTGATTACTAAAATTAACTCTTTTGAAGTATGGCTGGCTGATTTTGGATTTATTGGAAAAATTAGACCTGTTCTGATTTTATCAATTCCTCAAGAAAATGACGCCAGAAATCTTGTTGTTGTATTACCTCTAACCTCGCAAATTAGGGGGCTCCGAGGAGAGGTCAATATTGGCAAACCCAAATGGTTGCCAAAACAATCCGCAGTGAATATTCAAGGAATTGCCAGTATTGATGCAAATAAATTAGTGAGAAAAATGGGAAAGCTTACTGACTCTCAAATAACAAACATTAAAGAAAAACTTTGTGAATACTTGAGTTTATAAGTTAGAGTTTCAAAATATATAATCTACTCACAACAAACTGAATTCGCTACCCTTTACTCTTTATTCGTTACTTGTCTGCAATTAGCCCGAATATTTCATACCCATCTACTACGACTTGCAAGAAACCTGATAAATACTGCGTTGAACTTGAATTTTTCCCTCCGCTAAAAATAATGTCCTTCCTACAGCCACTGCGTAAAAACCCTTCGTCCGCCTTGTCTTATCAAGCTTCGTGCTACGTCTCGCTACGATATGTATGAAATATCCGGGCTAGGCCAGATACCAAACAAAATTTAAAATCCATTTTCAAAACTGGATCACTTTCGAAAAGATCTAACTCCCCTGTGTCAAATCCCCTGAAATCTTTAACCTCCAATCTCAAATTTCCTGTTTCTCACCTCATTATCGGTGTTGGGAATGCTGGCGTGAATGTACTAGATCGCCTCTTAGTAAGCGCCCCCTCTTTTTCCGGTCTTCTTGCGATTAATAATGATGCGGAGGCTTTGGCAGCTTCTGTAGTCACTAAACAGATTGCTCTTTCTGATGCCGAAGAAGCGGCTGTACTGATGGAGGAACTAGCACCACGCCTTGCTGAAGTATTGGCTGCGGCTTCAATTGTTATTCTTTGTGGTGGGCTTGGTGGACGGACTACTTCTACGCTTCTTCCTCAGATTGCAGAGATTAGTAAAGCTTCTAAAAAGCTAACTTTAGCTTGTGTTAGTTACCCTTTTTCTTTTGAAGGAAAAAGGGTGCAGTCCACGGCCTCTGAGGCCCTTTCTGCGTTAGAAGAGAAGTGTGATGGAGTGATTCTTTTTGATAATAATAGCCTGGGTTCTGCTACTGCTTCTACGGCATCTCTTGGAGAAACTTTTGAATTTTCTGATGAAGCGATGCAGGTTGCATTGCCTGCACTCCTAGCGATGCTTTCCAGTAAAGGTCCTGTTCGTATTACGCGTTCGGATTTGCTAGCTGCTCTTTCTAGGAGTGGGGCGAAGATTCACTTTGGTCATGGTCAAGCTACTGGACCTAATCGGCTTCATGAGGCTTTGGAGCGTGCTTTTAAGAGCCCTTTACTCGATCGTGGTCGTTCCTTAGCTAAGGCTCATGCAATTTTCATTCTTTTACGTGGACCTAAGAACCTCTCTTTTGCTGAGGCTCAGGCTGCCATGCAAGAAGTGGAGCGTGTTGCAGGCGAAGCAGGTGAAATTCAGCTAGGCGTTCATGCGGAAGAATCAGACGATGCTCCGCTTCAAGTTTTTATTTTGGCAACCCTAGGGGGGAGTACAAAGAAGGCTCGCCAGCAAGCAAAACCTTCCTCAGTTCAGAGTTCTTCAGTAAGGCCTAATGAAGTAACGAGTGAACTCTCTTTTGAAAAATCGCCTATGAAGGATGAGTTGAGCGTTGCTTTTTCGGAGGAGATAAATCAACCAGATTTAGATCAAACAATCGAGAATCCTAAGCCTGCGGTGGCAAAACCGAAACAGACGCAAGGAGCACTTAATCTTACCACAGCTCAGCGTGGTCGTTTTGATAAAAGTGAACCAACCATTGTTGAAGGAGAAGATCTCGATATTCCAACTTATTTACGGCTAGGGTTGAAATTGACGCTTTCGTAGCTACCAACGTCATAACAAAGAATTCACCACAAAGAACACAAAGATTACACAAAGAACACAAAAAAGAATTTTTTTATAAAAAAATTCTAAGTACAAAAAGCAGAAATCTTCTTTCTAATTTATCTGTAATTACGCTCCTAATCATAGCTAATATCCTGTACGGAAGCTATTTCAAAAGTAAAAAACTAGGTGCAAGCACAGGGCTAATTCTCCCAATGGGATAATAGGTTGAAATTTAATAAATAACAGATAACGCCAAAGCACATCAAAAAAACTTTTTTCATTAATCAGCTTCTCTCTGTATTTATCCCTTCCATCCCTGTTAATATTCTTTTTCTTTCATCCTCTTTCATCCATGTTTATGCATTTCGGTGAATTAGCCCTGGTGAAAGTATTCCTCTTCACTTTTCACCTTGTCACAAAGTGACCAAAAATTAACTTAAACTTAAACTCTCAACTTAAATTTATACCTGATGAGACCTGATAAATTCACTGTTAAGATGCAGGAGGCTTTGAATGGAGCCCTTGAAAGTACTTCGAAGTTTGGTCAGCAGGAGATCGATAATGACCATTTTTTGCTCGCTCTTTTAGAGCAGAGTGAGGGATTGGTTCGGCCACTTCTTGAGAAGATGGGAGTTGATACTGGAATACTTGCGCGTCAATTGGAGAAGCTGATCGCTTCTCATTCTCGTATTCAGGGAGGTGCTCAGCCTTTTGTTGGGAATGATCTTCGCAAAACGATTGACCGTGCGGAGAGTGAGCAAGCAAAGCTAAAAGATGAGTTCTTGAGTGCAGAACATTATCTGCTCGCTCTGAGTGATGAAAAAAATAAGACGGCCGAGTTGCTCAAGGCACAAGGTGTTTCTCGTGATAAGTTGATGAAAGCGCTTGTGGAGGTGAGAGGAAGTCAGCGGGTGACTGATCAGAATCCTGAAGGAAAATATCAGACATTAGAAAAATATGGTCGTGATCTTACTGAATTAGCTCGCAAGGGAAAGATTGATCCGGTGATCGGTCGTGATGAAGAAATTCGTCGGACGATGCAAGTACTCTCGCGTCGTACAAAAAACAATCCTGTTCTCATTGGAGAACCAGGGGTGGGTAAGACTGCCATTGTGGAAGGATTGGCACGGAGAATTGTTAGCGGTGATGTTCCTGAGTCGCTTAAGAATAAGCGTCTCGTTGCAATGGATATTGGTTCTATGATCGCAGGAGCTAAGTTCCGTGGAGAGTTTGAGGATCGTTTGAAAGCCTTTCTTAAAGAAGTTACTGACTCTGCGGGGCAGGTGATTCTCTTTATTGATGAACTTCATACGATCGTAGGAGCTGGTGCTGCTGAAGGATCTATGGATGCTTCGAATCTTTTAAAGCCACAGTTAGCGCGAGGTGAGCTGCGTACCATTGGAGCGACCACTTTGGATGAGTACCGCAAGTATATTGAAAAAGATGCAGCGTTGGAGCGACGTTTTCAGCCTGTTATGGTGAAAGAGCCAAGTGTGGAAGATACGATTGCTATCTTGCGCGGTCTGAAGGAACGTTATGAAGTACACCATGGTGTTCGCATTCAAGATGCGGCATTAGTCGCTGCAGCCATTCTTTCTCATCGTTATATCTCCGATCGTTTCTTGCCTGATAAGGCGGTTGATCTTATTGATGAAGCTGCATCGCGGTTAAAAATAGAACTCGACTCGATGCCAACCGAGATTGACCAGAAAGAACGCGAGATCATGATGCTTGAGATGGAGCGTCAGGCACTTCGGAAGGAGAAGGATGCTGCCAGTAAGGAACGGCTTGAAAAGCTTGAAAAAGAACTTGCTGAGATTAAGGAGACGGCTTCGACGTTGAAAGCTCGGTGGCTGAAGGAGAAGGAAGAAATTGGTAAGTCACAGAAGATTAATGAAGAGATAGAGTCTTTAAAAAATGACCTTGCCACTGCGCAGCGACGTGGTGATTTTGCTAAGGCTAGTGAGATTCAATATGGCCGTATTCCAGACCTTATGACACAACTGGAATCACATAATGCCAAGATGGCAAAAAGTGGCCAGAATGCTCTTCTGAAGGAGGAGGTAACGGAAAACGATATCGCTAAGGTTGTCTCGGTCTGGACAGGTATTCCTGTTTCTAACTTGCAAGAGGGAGAGCGTCAAAAATTGGTGAAGATGGAAGAGCGTCTGGTAGAACGCGTGGTAGGGCAGAGTCAAGCGATTAAGGCAGTCTCAAATGCCGTGCGTCGTGCACGTGCTGGGCTTCAGGAGGAAAATCGTCCGATTGGTTCCTTTATTTTTCTTGGACCAACCGGTGTTGGAAAAACAGAGCTTTCAAAGGCTTTGGCGGAATTTCTTTTTGATGATGAAAATGCCATTGTACGTCTCGATATGAGTGAGTATATGGAGAAGCATACGGTAGCGCGCCTTATTGGTGCTCCTCCAGGGTATGTAGGTTATGAAGAGGGAGGGCAACTGAGTGAAGCAGTGCGTCGACGCCCTTATAGCGTGATTCTTTTTGATGAAGTGGAAAAAGCGCATCATGATGTCTTCAATGTGCTCCTTCAAGTTCTCGATGATGGACGTATTACGGATGGACAGGGACGCACAGTCGATTTCAAAAATACAGTCATTATTATGACCAGTAATATTGGAAGTCCTGTCATTATGGAAGATGTCGCCGTAGAAGAGAGGAATCGACGGGTCATGGAGGCCCTTCGAGCGCATTTCCGTCCCGAATTCTTAAATCGTATTGATGAGATTGTGATTTTTGATCGTCTCACCGATCGTGAAATTACGAAGATTATTGATATCCAACTCGAACGACTTTCTCGACGTCTCGAAAAACAGAAGCTCCACTTGGAACTTTCCGACAAAGCAAAAGCTTATCTTGCCAAAGAAGGTTATGATCCTGCTTATGGCGCCCGTCCATTGAAACGAGTGATCCAACAAAAGATTCTCGATCCTTTGAGTATGGAGATTCTTGATGGAAATATTCGCGAAGGTCAGACCATTAAGGCGGATATTTCTTCTAAAGGAGAGTTGATTTTTAAATAGCCACAAAAGAACACAAAAAAGCACAAAAGAAAAAACAATGCAATGTATTTAAACTATGAATTTGCAATCCGGTCTGTTTGGTTCAGATCGTTCCTCCGAAGGAGAGGGATCTGAACGCTTGCAAACTAACTATTCGGTTTGTTGGCCGAATAGTGATGTTTTTATTAGTGCTTCTTCATCCTATATACCCATTACGAATGAATTTTAGGATTGGACTGCGTCCAATATCCTAAAATTATTCGTCAATAAAGAACTTAATTCGGATTCATA
>Ga0155638_1143_pt1 | contig 26609 bp, 22 predicted proteins | sample RifCSPhighO2_12_FD_107295 | JGI IMG/M metagenome (GOLD analysis project Ga0155638, IMG submission 107295) | Verrucomicrobia bacterium RIFCSPHIGHO2_12_FULL_41_10
TTCCACTCAACATATAAAGCTCTACTTATCACTATTCGCCTGCTTTAGCAGGCCTCGACTCCATCTTCCATCTTCCATCTTCTATCTCCCAACTACCAACGGTACGTTGGTAGTTATCATTGGGCCATACAAGAGCAGCTTCTCTCGCATCAGTCATATAAGAGGTGATTTGTTCACGTGTTAGGGCTAAGGCATCGCTCTTTTTTTGATGATGGGAACAATACCATTCCATGGTGTGAGCTAGTGTCTTTTTAAAATTCCAAATAGGATGCCAATGAAGTAACGAAGCGGCTTTATTAATGGAAAGATTCAATCGTTGTGCTTCGTGCACATGATGTTCCCCACTGATATCATTCCAACAACCAGGCCAATATTGGAGGAGTTCGGAAACAACATCTTTAACACAATAATTTTCTTGAGGAGTTGGACCAAAATTAAATGCTGTGGCCAAGGTCGGATCCTTCATTAAACGTGCGCCAAGCCATAGATAACCACTCAATGGTTCTAAAACATGTTGCCAAGGTCGTATTGCTAAAGGATTGCGCACAGCAATAGAATCTCCCTTTTCTAAGGCACGAAGTGCATCAGGAATAATTCGATCCTCTGCCCAATCACCGCCGCCAATAACATTCCCAGCACGCGCACTTGCAAGACAAATCAAGGATTGCTCAGAAAAATAAGATCGTCGATAAGCAGCAATTGCTATCTCAGCCATCGCCTTACTAGAACTATAGGGATCAAATCCTCCTAAAGCATCCTCTTCGGTATACGGCAATCCATGTTCACGATTTTCATAACACTTATCGGTAGTAACCATCACAGCAGCTATAGAACGAGCGTTTGAAGACTGGTTGCGAAGTTCTCGTAGCGCTTCCAAAACATGAATAGTCCCCAAGACATTTGTTTCATACGTCTCTACTGGTTCTGCATAGGAATAGCGAACCAAAGGCTGCGCCGCTAAATGAAAAACAAAATCGGGTTGGAATGAGAGAATAGATTCTCGAACAGCAACTCGATCACGAATATCACTAATGTGATGATGAAGCCGCGAGCCTAAATCCAGCTGATCAAAAAGCGAAGGAGTTGAAGGGGGCTTTAAAGCATAACCGTAAACCTCGGCACCCAATAACAAAAGCCACTCTGCTAACCACGCTCCTTTAAAACCAGTATGACCCGAAAGCCATACTTTTTTCCCAGCATAGGCACCGGCAAAGCAAGCGTTCAGCCCTCCTCCTTCAGAGGAAGGATCTGAACCGAATGATTGTGCTGCGAATGTGTTGTGTGAAAACATTGCAAATTAATTTAAAGAACTACAAATTACAAACTGCTTTCTCCTGGACTTTGTCCATTTTTATATGAGTGAGATTATTGGCATCAGTTTTTTAATATCATCAAAAAATAGAATGGGTAATTTCAGGAAAACAGCTGTTACACCTTAACAAAACAGCTTATATCCACTTAAAAAATGGTCGAAGTCCAGTTCTCAATTAATTGTAAATTTATTGATTAGAAAGTCCGTTGCCTTCTTTTTGTGTTTTTTTGTGTTCTTTTGTGGCTATTCTCTCCTACCAAACTTTCCATGGTGCTTTTCCTTGTTGCCAAAGCTCTTCAAGATGTTGCTTATCCCGGAGATTATCCATTGGCTGCCAAAATCCAGAATGCTTATAAGCTGCCAGTTTTTTTTCTTGAGCAAGTTGCTGTAATGGCTCTTGCTCCCAGATTGTTTGATCATCGTGAATAAAGTTCAGAATTTCTGGCTCCAACACAAAAAACCCTCCATTAATCCAACCCCCATCTCCCTCTGGTTTTTCAATAAATCGTGTGACAAGATTTTCTTCGAATTGGAGAGCACCAAAGCGACCCGGAGGTTGCACCGCCGTTATCGTTGCTAATTTTTTTGAAAGATGATGCTCTTTAATAATCTTAGAAAGTGGGACATCTCCAATACCATCACCATAGGTCAGACAAAAAGTCTCTTCTCCAAGATAGTGAGCAACTCTTTTGAGACGTCCTCCGGTCATTGTTGCTTCTCCAGTATCAACAACAGTCACTCTCCATGGTTCTGCATACTGTTGATGAACCTCCATTTGATTATTCTTCATATCAAAGGTCACATCGGACATGTGAAGGAAGTAATTCGCAAAATATTCCTTAATGAGATATCCCTTATAACCAGTACAAATAATAAAATCATGAATACCATGAGCAGAATAAATCTTCATGATATGCCAGAGTATAGGCTTCCCACCTATTTCCACTAAAGGCTTAGGCCGCACGGAGGTTTCTTCACTAAGACGGGTTCCGAGACCCCCTGCAAGAATGACGCATTTCATATAATCTACTGTCCTTTATTGTATAGCAAGCAACCTTATAATACTGCAGCACCATTCCCACGAAATACTCCTTAGAATATTTTGTTTCAAAAGCATTACAGATCACTGGGCCAAAAACCTTTCTCCTTTTTGATAAAGGTATTTTAAGTTTATTATTCCTAATAAACCATTCTGCAGCAACAAAGTAACTTTTAAAATAATGGTTCTGAATATTTGTGAGAGACTCTGCATGATCACGAAAACAAAATAATGGTTCTTCTAGATAAGCTACTGTCTTACCTTCCAACAAAGAACCTGCAATCATCAGCATATCCGTACCCATAGCCCATTGAATGGGATCATAGACACCTACATTTGGTATTTTCTTATAAAAATGTTTTCTTACTGAACTGGTAGGCAATAAATAAGCCGCAGGGGAAACAGGAAGAGATTCTTGAAGTAACACCTTTTCAAGAGCTATAGAAGCGGATTCCGTTCTCACTTCATTTTGAAAACCCCAAATAGATTCATTCCCATCTGCCTTAAGATACTTAATCGCTGCAACCATCACATCAGCGTTTTCTTTTTTCATCAGCGCTACTGCTTGTTCATAAAAAGAACCACAAAGATAGTCATCACTCCAGTGCCAATGAACATGAGTCCCTAAGGCTAAAGACAAAGCATGTTCCCAGTTGACTAAAGGTCCACCAGCAACTGGTGGTTGAGTTAGTTTGAGCTTGGTAAAATGCTGATACCTTTCACGCAAGATCTCCAATGTCTTATCGGAACTATGATTATCAGAAACAATCACTTCTAATACCTCATCACAATCGTATTTTATAATACGATCTAAGGCCTCGCAAACCATACCCACTCTATTGAAGGTTGGAACTAAGACTGATATGAGGGGTCCAAATCCACCCTCCTTCGGAGGGAGAATTTGAACTAAATGATCAGGCTGCGAACTAGTAGTTTTAATACAATGCATGGTTTTGTTAACTAATAATTAGAGTCCGTCCTGAATTATCGGATCCCTTTTTGGAGAGGGTTTGAAGTTAAATAATGAAAAATATAAATACTCAAAAATACCATTTAAAAATCAGACTACAGGTGACAGATGACAGTCGACAAATAACAGGTAGAATCACAATACCGATTTGCTTCTCACTTTGTCACGAAGTGACCAAAAATTAACTTAAACTTAAACTTTCAACTTAAACTCACTGCAAAGCAGTGTTGATAAACTCGTTACCCTTTACTCTTTACTCGTTACTCGTCTGTTGTGAAGTCAGGTACCAAATAAAAATAAAAATCCACTTTCAAAATTGATTCACTTTTGGACTCTAAGCCAATCACACATCCTTCTGACTCCTGATGCACTCTCCACTTGAGGCCTCCAGTCGATTAATTGCTCTATTTTAGTGTTATCAGCAATAAAAACTTTTTGGTCGCTAATCCGTGGAATACCTGATTCATAAACAAGCTCTTTCCCTGTAATGGATGCGAGCAAAGAAAACAGTTCCAGCAAGGAAAGGCTCTCTTTAACGCCTCCTCCTATATTGAAGGCTTGTCCAAAAGGAAATTGTGTACTGGCCTTCTTTCGAAACTCTACTGATACAGCGCATTGCGGCGTCGCGCCGGTGCTCGGAGCATCGAGTATGTTATATACGCTCAACTCCTGTGCGCCGTCGACTCCTTGCACTTCATCGGTATCAGCGAGTTTGGAAAGAAGTCTACTTTCAACGACTGAATAATAGAGACGAACAATATCATCACTGTGCAGAAGATCACGAACTTGCTTGCCATTACCGGCAATCGTAAATGGTTTAACTAATTGCTGACGTGTTTGCTCTATCGCTTGTAAGCAAAACCAACTCACCCATCCTTGATCAAACGATGGAAATTGCCTGCCCCCATACATTGAGGAATGACGAAAAACAACCGTTCTCAATCCATAAATGCGCGCATAATCCAACATATACTGATCAGCAGCTCCCTTAGAACAACCATAGGGAGAAGAGAAGCCTAAGGGTATCTTTTCATTAAATCCTTGAGGAAAATCAAGGCATTCATAACGAGTTAGTGTTTCATGATAATGATACTGCTCAAGATCTCCATAGACTTTATTAGTCGATGAATAAATCACAAGGGCTTCTGGACAATACAAGCGAACGGCTTCTAACAGATGAAAACTTCCCATCGCATTCACTTCAAAATCATAGCGTGGATTCGCAAGCGATGTTGTCATAGCAACCTGTCCCGCTAAATGAAAAAGTGCCTCAGGCTGTTGCTGTTGGATAACATGAGTCACATCATGAGCATTACGAATATCTCCATGAATAAAAGTAAACGTCCCTTGCGTGCGAAGCCATTCAAGATTATTGACTGAACCTTGACGCGATAAATTATCGAAAAGAATTAAATCATCCCCTCGTTGGATTGCTTCCAGAGCAAGATTGCTCCCAAGGAATCCACAACCACCTGTAATGAGTAGTTTCATAGGTAACTATTCGGCCAACAGGCCGAATAGTAAGTTGAAGTTATAAGTTTAAGTTTAAGTTGATTTTAGTCACTTCGTGACAAGAAAGGATCGAAGAAATTAACCACAAAAGAACACAAAAGAACACAAAAAAAAGAGATTTGGTGGTGAACCTATCTGATTAATATATTTGTTTGGTTTGAGTTAAACAGTCTATGGTAATTATTCGGCCAACAGGCCGAATAGAGGCTATAGGCTGTAGGAAGATCGATACACTGATTAAGATTTGAGGAATCACTCTGATGATTAATTGATTCTCTGGCACATTTTACCGATGGGTTAACCGAATATTTACTATCGCTTAATTGTGTCCCCATTGCGGACACAATTTCAATATATTGATTTGTAGCAAGTTGAAGATTTTTCTAAATATTCAATTCTTGCACAGCATAAGTTTCATAAAACTGCTTCATTCGATAAAATCCTCGACGATTGAATCCTTTTAACTCAGGATAGTGTTCTTGAAAAATCAAGAATCTGATCAATATGCATATCATGAGTCTCATCCCAGTAAATAGTGCGATGATCATGTTTGACAGACAAAAAGAAACCAATATGAGACAACTTATTGTATGCTGGGGAGGACAAAAATCTCTTCATATTTAACTTGAGATGTTGATGATCTGATAAAGTAATATCCAAGGAAAAATCCTGATGAGGAATCACTTCAATAATTCTTGGGCGTCCAGATCCTCCCTCCTTTGGAGGAACGATCTGAATTAAATGATCAGACTGCGAAGTAATCATGTGAATACATTAATTAGTTACTCAATAAATATTTACTATTTACCTTTCTGGTCGGTTAATTTCTTCCTGAAATCGGATGTGGGGTCAGGGTCTCGAATCTTAACCAATGGAAAGATTTGTTTAGGAGTTATTTAAAAGTGCAAACTTCTAAAGTTTTAAAACGATGTGACTATTTTTTGGTCAAGATTGCGAACCCTGACCCCAACATCTAAGTCGCTTTTATAATTCGTTAATAGTTATACTAGTAGAATAAATACTTTAATTTAGTTTGAACTCTCAAATTTTTTATCAAAAAATTTCTTTAACCACTTTCTTGTCACGAAGTGACCAAAAATTAACTAAACCTGGATATTTTATGCTAAATCGTTGCGAGGCGCCGTGCAAGGCTGATAAATACAAGGCGGACGAAGGATTTTGACGCAGTGGCTGTATGTTTCATACTGCCCTAGGATAAATTCAAGTCCAACGCAGTAGTTATCAGTCTTCCACAAGCCGCAGTAGATTTAGCATAAAATATACAGGTTACTTAAACTAATAACTTAAACTGCGGCCTTTAAGGCTGCTGTGCAGCCTTAAAGGCAGCTACAGCCCGTGCAAATTCCACAATCTCACGCGTTATCGTCTCAGACCAATCGCAATTGCCTGGCAAAGCAGAATCAATATTCTCATCTCTTCCAAACTTAGCTGCATCAGCAGCGATCTTGGCAAAGATTTCGGCTGTTTCTACAGCTTCTTCTGCTTCCTCAGCAGTCATGGCGATCACGGAAGATTTACCGGTAGCTCTTAGCGTCGTTTCACTAGGACGTGCTATAAATTCTTTCATCGCTGCTGATACTGGCGATCTGAATTTTTTACGCGTCATCTTCATGACGGCATAAGCTCGATCGCTTTTTGCGCTACCATTATTCTCACAGGGGCTATCTGCAAGCGCCTTAACTTCTGCAAGCTTTCCTTGTTCTATTCGACGGTTCTGTTCTTTGGCTGCTTCTTCTTCACGATTCTTCCCATCTTCCATCTTCCATCTTCCATCTCTCACTAAAGCACCTTCTTCTTCACAACTCTTCCTATCTTCCATCTTCCATCTTCTATCTTCTATTAAGGTTGCTTCTTGTTCTCTTTTAAATGCTACCACAGCGTGAACAAAATCAGCTGTTTCGCGTGCGGACTGAACAGACCAAGCAATGTTTTCTTTTTGAGCATCTGTAAACCAATTTAGATGATCTTTTAAGTTCTCGAGCAATTTCGTGTTACTTGCGTCTACGGCTTCAAAAATTTTTGCGGAGTCGAGTGCGTCAGCGGATGATTCCGAAAAAATTTTTGAAGCCGTAGACGCATACGCATACGCATACGCATACGCAGACGCAGACGCAGACGCAGACCCAGACGCAGACGCATACGCATGCACATACGCAGACGCATACGCAGACACATACGCAGACGCATATGCAGACACATACGCAGACGCATACGCAGACGCAGACGCATACGCAGACGCATACGCAGACGCATAGAGCATCCTCTCTACGCTTGGGAAAGCGATGAATGCTTTCATCGCCTCCGAACAGAAGGGCCAAACCTTAGTTCTGTTCATTGTCATGATCTCATCAGCTCGATCGCGTTTATCTGACCAACGCTCACCGCAAGGTTGAGCTGCTAATACTTTAGCTTCTGCTGCATTTGCTTTGATGATCCAGAGATTGGCTCCTCTTCCGTTTCCCTCTGTAAGTAACTCAATAGCCTTGCCCCAATAGTTTGAAACTTTCATAGAAGCAGTGGATGCTTTATCCCAAGACTCAGCATCAGCTCTCTTAGCAGTGACAGATTTCTCTAACGTCTCTGCTTCTGCTTTCTTTGTGACAACAGATTTTTCCAAAGCTTCTGCCTCACTACTCTTCGCAGCAATGGATTTATCCAAGGTCTCTGCCTCAGCTCTCTTAGTAGCAGCAGATCGCTCTAATGTTTCTGCTTCTGCTCTCTTTGTATCCTTAGAAGATGATAACCAAGATTTCTTTTCCTTCTCGCGTGCAATTTCTCCTTTCCTACGATCTTCTTCGGCTTCTGCTCTAGCTTGCCTTGCACGTTCTGTAGCTTCTGATATTTCTGCTTGAATTCTGCTTGCACTCTCTGTGGCTTCTGTCATTTGCGTTCTAAGTCTCTTTGCACGTTCAGTAACTTCTGTTGCTTCTGCTCTAGCTCTTCTTGCACTCTCGGTAGCTTCTGCTGCCTTAGCCCTTGCTTCTCTTTGAAGTCTTTCACACTCTGCTTTGGTCATCCTCGGAGCAACATTAGAATCTGTTTTCAAAGTCGCTGAGGCTGATGAAGGGCAAGGAGCCGACGGCGCACAGAAGTTGAGTGTACAGGAGCTACTCGATGCTTCGAGCACCGGAGCAACGACGCCCTTCGCTGCTTCAGTAGACTGTGGAGGCAGGTTCTTAGCTAATTCTTGAAAACGTCTCGCTTCCAAATCAGCAGCTGCCTTTTTCCTCACCTCTTCTTCCTGTCTTGCTTTTGTAACTGCAGCTTGTTTTTCTTTATCAACTCTCACCTGTTCTGCAAACCTTGCCGCTTCACGTTCTTGAGCTGCCTTCTTTTCAGCTTCTACCTTAGCCTTTTCTATAGCAGCTTTTTCTTCAGCCTGTTTCTTGGCTCTTTCTGCTTCGATCCGATCTGCCTCGGCTTTCCTTTCTTTTTCTATTCTAGCCTGCTCGGCAACTCCTGCTCTCTCTTCAGCAGCTTTCTTTTCAAATTCTTGCTTCTCTTTCAATGCCTTTTCAGCAGCAGCCTTTTCTTCAGCCTGTCTTCTAACCCTTTCTTGCTCGATTCTATCAGCCTCGGTTTTTCTTTCTTTCTCAATTCTAGCCTGCTCTGCAACCCTTGCCTTTTCGGCAGCCTCTTTTTTTTCGGCCTCTAATCTGGCCTTTTCGGCAGCAGCTTGTCTTTCTTTCTCGATTCTTGCCTGCTCTGCAATTCTTGCCTTTTCGACAACAGCTTGCCTTTCTCTCTCAGCTCTTGCCTGCTCTGCAAGTCTTGCCTCTTCACGTTCTTGGGCTGCCTTCTTTTCAGCAATGGCTTGTTCTTCAGCTTGTTTCCTAATCCGTTCTGCCTCCAATCGGTCGGCTTCTGCTTTTTGTTCTCTCTCAATTCTTGCCAGCTCGGCAACTCGTGCACTTTCAAGTCGATCAAACTCAGCTTTCCTCTCGCTTTCCAATCTAGCTCTCTCTTGCTCTGCAATCCTGACTACCTCACGTTCTTGGGCCGCTTTTGCATCAATTGCACGCTGCTGCTCTAGGGCCTTCTCTGCCTCTCCATGTTTTAAAGATTCTTTTTTCTGCCTACATTCTTCCACCTCAGCTGTCCAATGGTTCTTTTTCTTCTCTGCTTTGGTCAACTCAAATTTATATTTAGAACATTTTGTTTTCAGCACGCCTCCTTCGTAATGCTTGGATGCTTCTTCCTGATACATCTCATAGAGTTCTCCAAGATGCGCATAAGCCTCTTCTGCTATTTCAGCCTCTTCGATCGCCTTATTCCATACTTTCTCAGAAGTTCCCTGCTTCTCCGCTTTTTCTCTCGCCGCTTCTGCCACCTCCGCCGCTTCTTCAACTTGGGCCTTGGCTTCTCTTATTGTCTCAGCAAACTCAGTTTCAAAGGCTGCTGCTGCTTTCTCTTTTTTAACTAATACCTCCTCTTGTCTCTCCTGAGCACTTCTCTCAGGCGATACATTCAGGGGGCTGAAATGTTGATTATAAGGATAAGAATGATGATCAGGATAAACGGCAAATGCTTCTACGGCTACGGCTTCTGCGATGGGCATTGATGTATTTTCTGTAGCATGAACTTTGGCTTCTTCAAGTGCCTGTAAGGCAAACTTCTCTCCTGTGATCGCTTCAGTAAGATCAGTTTCAGCACCAACACTCTGAGCGGTACCCTTTACTTGGATGGCATAAAGAGTAGCTCTAGCCGTTTCTACTCTTGTCTTAGCAAGCTGTTCCGCAAGTTCTTTTATTTTAAAATCACGATATGCCTTTGTAACAATAGCTCCTGCATGAAAGGTTCTATCGTCTAACATCATTTTGATTTCTTTATCAATAATTTTTTTCTCTTCCGTCGCCGCCTCTAATGCTTGTTGACTCTTTTCTACATCTCGCTTTGCTTTTTGTTCCGCAGCCGCCCACTCCTTGGCTTCTTGAGCAATACCTTCCGCACTCGCACGCGCAGAAAGTGACATCGTGGTTACCTTTGCTAAACACCCTAAATAGATATTATCACAAATCTCCTTTTCAAGAAATTGAGCCGCAGAATTTTCTTCACCTGTTTCATCAGATATCACTGCTGCTGTTGCAACAACAGCTCTTTGACCTGATACCATTGCACTCGAAACACTCAAGACACTACTCCCAACAGGAGATGCTACAGCGGTTGCAACGACAGATGTTTTATCCGAAGTTACTCGCTTTCCAAAAACCCCTAATTCTTCACCTAAGGCTTCCGCTCCTTTCCCAATATCCATCGCCAGAAGACTGGTTGCATTGAGTATGACAATTGAGCTAAGTAAAAATTTGGTGGAGGATTTCATAACTACTACTTCGCAGTAAGTTTAAGTTTTAAGTTTAAGTTTAAGTTTATTTTTGATCACTTCGTGATAAGAAAGAGATCAAATATCAAGTCAACTTTTATGAATTAGTAGTTGATTTAGAGAAAACAGCAAAAAAGAAGCAAGGTCCTGGCCAGGGCTAATTCTTCCAACGGAATAACAGGTTGAAATTTAATAAATAATAGACGACGCCAAAGCACTTCACAAAAACTTTTTTCATTAATCAGCTCCTCTCTGTATTTATCCCTTCCATCCCTTCCATCCCTGTTAATTTCTTCTTCTTTCATCCTCTTTCATCCATGTTTATGCATTTCGGTGAATTAGCCCTGGGTCCTGGCGGTTGCTCGACCGAAAAATAGGGGTCAGGCTCTCGAATATTAACAAATGGGAACTTCTATTTTTAGAGTCATTGAGTATGTAAAGTTCTCAGAATTTAATATGACGCTTTTATTTTTTTGTCAATATTACGAAGCCTGACCCCTATTTTTCTTAGCTCTCTCCATCCCCAAGGATTAGGTGGGTTATAAATAATAGATGTTGCAAAAGCACTTCAAAAAAACTTTTTCATTAATCAGCTTCTCCCTATAATTCATCCCTTCCATCCTTTCCATCCCTGTTAATTTCTTCTTCTTTCATCTTCTTTCATCCCTGTTTATGCATTTCGATGAATTAGCCCTGTGTCTTAGGCTCACCAGAACAACTATTATTGCAATTGATAATGTTCCTTAAGCCCTTCTTGAAGAGTCAATTTTGGAATAAATCCAGGAGGTAATTTCTGTGCAGCTTCCTGAATAATACTCTCCGTTCGATCCAATCCTGGATCAAAAACAATCTGTTCTGAACTTCTCCCTGAAATCATTAATAATTGTTCAATGAGATGACGGACAGTCGTAAGATTTCCTGATCCAATATCCCAATGATAGACTCCCTGTTCCGACGCTTTAAGGGCTGCTAGAATCCCTTCGGCCATATCGGTAACATAGAGCCAATCTCCCAGAGCTTTGCCACTACTAAATCTTGCCGGCTTACCTAATTTTAATTGCCGCGCAGCATAGCTTAAGACACTCGACGGATCATCATTAGGACCAAAAGCGTGATAGAGTGTCCCAAAAATAGTAACTCCTTGATAATCCTTGCTCCATAATTCGGCTAATTGGGAAGCCGCTTCTTTAGTAACAATGTAAGGATTCTTCTTAAAATCTTGCACATCATTTATTACTTTTTCATAAAATGTCTTAGCAATAAAAATCTTTGGTTTTTTAAGAGCTCGCGTTCCTATCAATTGAAGAAGGCGCTCTGTTCCAATAATATTAACCTGAATACATTCACTCCATTCTCTTTTGGAAGACTTTACACCAGCTGCTGCTAAATGAAAAACTGCATCTAATTCTTCCCAAGGGATAGAGTCTAATCCTTCGCCTGTAGCAAAATCACCTTGAATCCATTCAACGTTTTTTTTATCTACAAAATAACTAGGCTGACTCCTACTAAAACCAATAACAGAGTGACCCTCCTTCAAGAGAGCCTTGATCACATTTCTCCCAAGAAAACCCGATCCACCAGTAACTAGTATTTTCATTTTAAGTTAAACCTTCTCTCCAATAGCAAGGTCCATCCTATTTCTTCCACTTTCTGAACGGCGATCCAACGTTCCATCAGGTAAAAGAATCCAAGCTTCTCTTGCTCCTGACTTGAGTAAAAAATGATTGTCGTTTTCAGCTTCTTGCACCGAGCGTTTCCTTGAAACAACACTCACAGAAATATCAGGCGCTGCACTCCACGTTGGCTCTGTCCGCATTGTCTTCATACGACTCTCAGAAATCCAACCAATATCAATGGTGCGAATTCCATCAGGAGTTTCAATAGCGGCATTAAAAACCAAGTGACCTCCTGGTAAATGTTGCGTCAAGAGTTGTGCTATTTTTCCTATCTGCAATCCCACCCTACTTTCAATCATCCCAGGAATGACATCCTCTTGATGGGATAAATGGAGAGAATCTAGATATTTTGTCGTGGCTTCTTTAGCGGTACCATGAGCCACAAGACGTCCTTCACTAAGAACAATGCCATGCGTGCAAAGTTCCAAAACACTCTGCGCTGAATGACTCACAAAAAGAACAGTTACTCCGGAATCCTTAATTTCACCAATGCGATTAAGGCACTTTTCTTGAAACTTAGCATCTCCCACTGCTAATACCTCATCAAGAATCAGAATCTCAGGTTCCAAGTGAGCGGCCACAGCAAAGGCCAAACGAACACGCATACCACTTGAATAACGCTTTACAGGCGTATCCATAAAATCAGGAATCTCAGCAAACTCACAGATACGATCGTAACGATCATCAATTTCTCGTTGCTTTAATCCGAGAATACTTCCATTAAGATAGACATTCTCACGCCCAGTTAACTCATAGTTAAACCCAGTACCCACTTCGAGTAGGCTTGCAATACGACCCTTAATCGAAATCCTACCTTGAGTAGGCGCAGTAATTCTGGATAACAGCTTCAGTAATGTCGACTTTCCCGATCCGTTACGCCCCATAATACCGACAACATCGCCTTTTTTTATTTCCAAATTAATATCTTGAAGAGCCCAAAAATCATAAGGGGTTGGAAGACGATCTGTCTTCTCTTCAAAGACAGAAGCATGAGGATCAGGGCGGCCTAGCTTGCGAGCCAACCAACTTTCGACCTGATCGACAAGCATTTGGCGACTAATAACGCCAAGACGATACTTTTTCGCCAAATTTTCTATTTTAATAACAACGGACATAGCAGAAATAAGAACAAGAAATTAACCACAAAAGAACACAAAGAGCACAAAAAAAAGAAAATGAATTATTTAACCGCAGAGAACGCAGAGAATAGATTGCGAAATGAAAGGTTGTTAAAAATGAATTCTCTTACTTTTCTGACTCCATGCAAATTTCCTAATTTGGAATTGGTAACTCCCAAAATTAATAAGCAAAGCATCTTTAATTTTCGTTGATTTCAGATAACTCAATACCTGTGCTGTATGTATATCTGTCAATTGTTGACAAGCTTTCAGCTCAACTATCAAAGAATCTTCAATCAATAAATCAGCAAAATATTGACCCACTAATGTTCCATCTTCATCATAAACATGTAAGGGATATTGCTGTTGTACTACAAGTCCTTGTTTACATAGTCTACTTGTCAAAGTATTTTCATAAACTTTTTCTAGATATCCATTGCCAAAGTAAACATGAATAGCGAAAGAGGTCTCTCTTACAATAGCACAAAGTTCTTTAATATTTTTCACTCTTTGCGTTCTCTGTGTTCTCTGCGGTTAATTAAATTTTTTTGTGCTCTTTTGTGGCTATTTCTTAAAATTTATAAAATGTCGACACAGAGCCGTTCGGTTTTATTAAACAAAACAATTCCAATAAAAACCGTAACAACACTCACAAGACAACTAATCATCACCTCAAAAAATGTTACTGTTCCTTTTCCCATAAAAGCAAAACGGAACGCTTCAATAATTGATACCATGGGGTTCAGTAAATAGAGCATTCGAATAGGACCAGCTGGCACGAGGCTAAAAGGATAAACAACACAACTACCATACATCCAAAGTTGAATGAAAAATCCGAGAAGGATTTGAAGATCACGAAAGCGCGTTGTAATTGCTGAAACAAGACATCCTACTCCTAGTCCTAAAGCTCCCATTTGCACCAACAAAACAGGAAGCACAATGATACGCCATCCCATACTAATAGGAGCCCCCTGCCATGCATACCAAACATAAAATCCAAGGAATAAAGCCATCTGCATAGCAAACCCCACAAGATTCACAATAAGTTGTGAAATAGGAACGACTAGTCTTGGAAAATAAACCTTATCAAATAATGATGCATTAGAGATAAATGTGCTAGCTGTTCCTGTTACACAAGCTGAAAAATAGGTCCAGCAAACGGTACCTGCCATAAAGAAGAGCATCGGGGGAATTCCCCCTGTAGAAATCTTCGCTATCTTTCCAAAAACCAACGTGAACATCAAACTTGTAAACAAAGGTTGCAAGACATACCAGAGCGATCCAAAAAAGGTTTGCTTATAACGCGAAACATAATCTCGATGAACCATCCTGGCAATGAGCTCGCGATACTCCCAAAGCTCTTTCCAGGGAATACGGAAAAGGCTAACCTGCGGCTCAATCACCGTAGTGTAAGCGTTCAGATCTCCCTCCTTTGGAGGAAGGATCTGAACCAAATGATCAGGCTGCGAAGTAGTAGTGTGAATGCAATGCATCGTTTTTTAACTCAATTGCCGAAGGAAAAATAAACTCGTTACCCTTTACTCTTTACTCGTTACTTGTCTGTTGTAAAGCCTGGTACCAAGCAAAAATAAAAATCGTTTTCAAAGTCGGTTCACTTTCGGACAGATTATTGGCATGCTGCCGCCCTTGGCCAAAACGGGAGCTCTAACTATACTCATCACGGATGAAAATTAGGTTTTTTTTACGCTGAAATTGTTGTCCCTAGCAAGGCGGAAGAGTGAGGCGCTATGCGAACATAACGTAAGCTCTGACAACGAAGCTAGGGACAATAAGAACAAGTAAAAATTCCTAATTTTCATTCGTTATGAGTATATACTAACGAAAAAGAACGAAGGACGAGAATAGCCACAAAAGAACATTGAGGCAAGTAATGGGTAACTGTATACTTGCCGAAAGCATTGGCTCCTATCTTTTATCTTCCATCTTTCATTTTGAAATCTCCTAAATTTTTGATCGCCTTTCTCGTGAGAGAAATGCTTATTAAAATCATTACTCCTTTAACAGGATTTCTGCAACGTGTGGATCTCTCAACGTGTTCCTCCCATCATTGCTTATTCTATAGCATTACCAGACGCCTAGCTCGCTTTATGAGCTGGTCATGTCAGGGAGCCATTACACTGGCCTATCCCAGCATGGGCTATCATCCAATCCAAGCGCGTCGTCAAATAGCAGCATCGCAATGGACCTCACAAATCTTAGGCATTCCTTCTGCAGAGTTAGAACAAAATGCTAAAATTTTTCTCTTAGACATACAGCATCCAACAAACGTTCTATCTTCCATCTCCTATCTTCCATCTCCTGCCGCAGCAGCGGCATCTCCTACCGCAGCAGCGGTATCTCCCACCTCTCACCTCTCACCTCCCACCTCTATTCGGCCTGTTGGCCGAATAGTTACTCCCACATTCACGGTGCTTATCTGCTTTCATCACCATGTCGAATTTTTCAAAAGCTGCCTTAATTCAATTAAAGATGCTTGTGCTCAGACTCCCGAAGCCTCTATTGAAATTTTAATTATTAATGATGATCCTTCCATTGATGCCACACTCCTACTGAAAGAAGCATCACAATCACTTCAAGAAAAAATCACCCTTCACTCTAATGAGCATAATCTCGGAATTTGTCGTAGCGCCAATCACGCACTTGCTCGCGCTAAAGGAGAATGGATCTTGCATCTAGACTGTGATGATCGATTAGAACCTAATGTCTTTTCTATCCTTGAACAAACAATTCAAAAATATCCCGCCGTACGCTTTATTAGTTCTCGAGCTATCGATATCGATGAAAAGGGGCGTATTTTATCGTGGCGTTTACGCTCAGAAAAACCGAGTGATCTCATTAAAGACAATTTTGCAAGTCATCTCAAAGTGATGAGAAAAGATCTTCATCACGATCTAGGGCTTTTTAATAGAACTTTTGAAGGATGCCAAGATTATGAATTTGCTCTGCGAACAGCTATCAACGAGCCACTCTGCTTTATTCCTGATTACCTCTACCAATACCGATGGCACGCTCAGAGCCAAACAGTAAGTCATAATCAACGACAAAATCTCACAGCTGCCCGTATTCGCCAAACATATCTCCTCGCCATTTATTGGCTGACTCATGGAACTGCAATAATTCATTGGGACATTACCGGACCTTATGCTGACTCATGGCAGCAGAAAATAACTCCTTCGACTAACGCGACTCGTTACACCGTGACTTTTGACGCCGAACGTCCCTACGAAGAATGCCTCTGGAAGTTGTTACTCGTTCAAGTAGCAACAATTATTATCGATCGTTATCGAGAAGGTAACAAAAACAAAGAAATATTCACAAGGATAGAAGCGATGGAAGGGATGGATGAAGGTAAGTAAAGGGTAACGCGTAACGGGTAACGAGTTCAGAGGATTCTCAAAGTGAAGTTTCTTTTTCAAAACCAGGTCACTTTCGGACAAGCTCTAGCTGACTTTCCTCTAAAGGTTCTAAAGCAACCATACAACCTTGATCATCGGAAAATTCAACAAGGTAATTTTTTTCGTTCACCTTTTCGACAATTGTTCCAATAGCTCCTTGGCTTATCTTCTGGTAAGGCTTCAGCAGAGTAACTACATCGAAGAGATTATAGTGAGAGTTCATAATTACTGGGAAATGTAACAGGTGACTAATCGAGGAAAGTCTTCTCCTTTTCGAATCATCCAAATGCTTTGAACCGGAGCAGCGTTATAATAAAACCCAACATTATAAAGCCTTCCATATTCATCAATTCTTTCGAGTACCGCTAACTCTGAAACTACTGCTTCTAAGAGTAGTGATTTCAACATGAAAACATCAGAAATACCAAAGGCAGCGAAAATAGACGCCTTATGCTTTCCTTCACTATGATGCTGATTAAGACAATAGCCCGATAATTTGCTCTCATCAATAAAAGCATGTTCTGCATTGGGAAGGGGAAGTATCGTCATGTGTTCTTTGTAAGCTCAAACTGAACTGAAATAAAAAGAAGGAAGAAAATAGCCACAAAAGAGCACAAAAAAACACAAAAAAAGAAACCTAGCAGAAATTTGATTAGTGAAATTTCGGAATCCCTATTTTTCACGATGACGAGTATTCTTTATCTTGAGTTCTTAAACTACCAAAGAATTTTTATAAAAATTCTTTTTTGTGTTCTGGTTCTTTGTGTTTCTTTGTGCTCTTTTGTGGCTATTTTTCTGCCAGTTACAGTCCCGTTAGTGCAAAATACTTCAGTTCAGTTTGAGCTTACTGTTCTTTGTACTTCTTTTGTGGCTAATCTCTTAATTCTTTTTTACGTTCTTTTGTGGTTATTTTTTTGCCGCTCGCGGCGGCCAAGCGAGGCTCCAATCTTCATTTTTTAGTGTAAGGTTCGGATTATAGGCAGGGTCATGATCGAGTAGCTCTCCCCATCGCTGACGCATGGTAGTTACTTCCTTGGCAAATCGCCTTTTCTTCTCTGGTGTATTTTCAAGCCCTCTACTTGCAGACTCATGATGAATTAAGGACACAAAAGGAGTCCAAACATTCCAGTAACCAGCAGCACGTAGTTTTAAACAAAAATCGACATCATTAAAACTAACAGGAAGATTCATCTCATCTAAACCTCCTACCTCTTCATACAATTTTTTGCGCACAACTAAACAAGCTCCAGTCACTGCTGAAAAATTTTGTACAACACACATTCGATTACCTCCAACGTAGCATTGTTCTCGAAAATTTTTTCCTACATGACCTGCAATACCTCCAATGCCTAAGATAACACCAGCATGTTGTATTCTTCCATTAGGATAGCACAGTAAGGCCCCCACAGCTCCCACATCAGATCTGATAGCATAAGTAATCAGTTCGCTAAGCCACGAAGGATGGGTCACCTCAATATCATTATTAAGGAGCACTAAAATTTCCCCACGAGCATGAGCCACAGCTCGATTATTGATAGCGGAATAATTAAAAGGACCTGGTGTTTTTAAAATACGAATATTCGAGTAGTCTTCTAATTGACGATAATATTCCAAAATTGCAGGGTCGTCCGAATCGTTATCGGCAATAAGAATTTCGTAATTTGAATAATCGGTCTTAGATTGAATGCTCTGAATGCATCTCTCCAGTAAATCACGTCGATTCCGTGTTGGGATAATAATAGAAACTAGAGGAGAAGGATTAGTAAATTCAAAATTTATCTTCCAATGACCTCCCTCGTGTACCTGTTCTATTCCCTTAATAGATCTTCCTATTCTTTGAAAATGCTCTTCCAGCACTCTTCGCCCGGCCTCAATAATATGAGGCTTAGCCTTCACGGAACGTGCAGTAGAATGATTGGAAATACGCCAATGATAAAGTATTTTTGGAATATGGATAATCTGATCAGAATGTAAACGCTCTGTAATACGCAGGATTAAATCCCAATCCTGAGCTCCTTCAACCGTGGTATTAATTCCTCCAGCTTCCATGACAAACGATCGACGGATAACACTAAGATGAGAACAATAGTTTAAACTTTCAAGCAAAGCAGGATTCCAATCAGGCTTAAAAAAAGGATCGCAGCGACGTCCCCAACGATCTAGTTTATCCTCATCGGTGTAGAGAAACCCTACATTAGAGTTTGTAGAACCTACCTTAAAACTCGCTGAGGCTGATGAAGAGCAAGGAGTCGACGGCGCACAGAAGTTGAGTGTACAAGAGCTACTCGATGCTTCGAGCACCGGCGCGACGAAGCTATTCGCAGCATCAGTAGAGTTTGAAGATAGGTTCTTAGCAATGGCTAAGGCAACTTCGCCCAAAGCATCGAGAGATAGAACATCATCGTGATCGAGGAAGGTAACAAAATCACCAGAACAGAGATTCAATGCCTCATTCGTTGCTGCAGCAATACCTCTATTCTTTTTACAAAAAATAATTTTAATCCGAGGATCTTTTTTTTCTATCTCATGTAAATAGCTCAGAACCTCCTGATGAGTTGACCCATCATCAACAATACAAAGCTCCCAATGAGTAAATAGCTGTGATCTCACCGAGGCAATCGCCTCCTGGAGAAATCGTAGAGGCGGATTATAAACAGGAAGAATAACAGAAATCTTCGGAAGTAAGGAAGAATCAGTCTGGGCTAAACATTGGAGTAAATGTACCCGACGTTTTTCCGTCATCGTGTCATATCGCTTCACCCAACAACGATAGCGAAATGCTTCAATAATTTTCCGCAATTGACGTAATAACATACCGATAAAGTAACGAGTAACGAGTAACGAGTATTTAACTCTGGTTGCTAATTACGCGTTCTAGTAATTTTTAATCTGCCGTAAGGCAGCTAACATACCCGCCACTCGTTACTCGTTACCCGTTACTTTAAAAGTTACGCTCTCCCGACGCTCACGTAGGTAAATCCTGCCTCGCGAGCTGTTCCTGGATTTAGCAAGTTACGTCCATCAAAAAGCAAAGGTGTCTGCATGCTCTCCTTAAGAGCAGCAAGATCCACATTAGAAAATTCATTCCACTCAGTTGCAATAATCAATGCTTCCGCACCGTTAGCCGCTTCGAGTGGTGAACTAGCAAAAGTAGCGCCACTAATAGTTCCAAGCTCCTTCGCTTTTTCCATTCCTTTAGGATCGTAAACAGTCACCTTGGCACCTTCTTTCAATAACTGCCCGACAATATCCATAGCAACAGAGCAACGAATATCATCCGTATCAGGCTTAAAGGCTAATCCCCAAACAGCAATCTTCTTATCACGAAGCACCCAAAGAGCATTCCGAACTTTGGTAAGAAAACGCTCCTTCGACAAAGCATTAATTCGCTCCACCTCTTCCAGCAAAGTGAAAGGAACCCCCAACTGACGGCTAATAGAAATGAACGCTGCAATGTCTTTTGGAAAACATGATCCTCCATAGCCAAGTCCTGCATTAAGGAAATTTCTTCCAATGCGCTTATCAGCACCAATACCATCAGCAACCTTTTCTACATCAGCTCCACTAGCCTCACAGATGGCAGCAACAGCATTAATATAAGAAATTTTGAGTGCTAAGAACGAATTGGCAGCATGTTTAATAAGCTCTGCACTATTGATATCTGTTACTAAAATTGGCGCCATGAAAGGTTCATAAATTTTCTTCATGAGGGCCACGGCACGATCACTATTGCTACCGATTACGATGCGATCAGGTTTCATGAGATCAGGGACAGCACATCCTTCACGGAGGAATTCAGGATTGCTTACCACATCAAATGCACAACCTGCCTTGTTATAACGACGTATCGTTTCAGCAACCTTCTCCCCTGTTTTTACAGGCACTGTGCTTTTATCGACAATAACACGATACTCCTTGAGTACGCCGGCAATCTCTCGTGCCACCGCTTCAATATAGGAAAGATCAACGCTTCCATCAGGCTGTGGAGGCGTTGGTACGGCAATAAAAATAACCTCACCGAAATTGACACCCTCTTCAATACTATTTGTAAACATCAAATGTTTGGAAGCAACATTACGCGTTACAAGTTCCTCCAAGCCGGGTTCATAAATAGGAATCTCACCTGCTAAAAGCATAGCAATCTTCTTAGGATTGTTATCAACACAAATGACATGATGTCCCATTTCAGCAAAACAAGCGCCTGTGACAAGACCAACATATCCCGATCCAATAATACAAAGTTTCATGATAATTATTCGACCAACAGGTCGAATATAAGTTTAAGTTGAGAGTTTAAGTTTAAGTTAATTCATCAGACTTCTTCAAGAAGAGAATATTTCAAATTCTAAAATGACGGCTGGATTGCAAGTGTTGCCTATAACCAGTAGTTCAAATTCACCTCCGAAGGAGGTGAATTTGAACTACTGGCCTGGAACTAGAGGATTAATCAGAGGATTACCATTAGCCGTTCCTGACTTAGCATTAGATGTAGGAGCACCAAAAGCAAGTGGCACCGCAATTTCAGGAAAGTCTTTGAGGACAATATTGAGAACTGCACCATACTGAGTTAATCCACCTTGCGTACTTGTCCCCTGGTTATTACGGACCTCGGCACCAAAAGAAATAAGCCAACTCGAAAGATCACGTGTCAACATGTAACGTTGATAAAGTAAACTTGTTCCAGGATTAGCTGCTGAAGCTGCTGCAGCGGTATTCGAGGCATTCGAAGCATCCCAGTTGTAGAGCTGGCTAGCGCTGAAGGACCAATGATCCGTTAATTTCAAGTTCATCGTCACTGAAGGTTGATTTCCACTCATTCCATTGTAGTTATTAATACAGGCACTACCGACTCCAAACTGCAACCACCGAGCAGGCATCACATCAAACATAAAATTAAATTCTGAAAATCCTTGGGTACTCATGGGTATTTGTGAATCAATCCGAAGTGCTAACCAACTAATTGGAGAAAAAGTCAACAGGTTGTTCAGATTAGAAACTGGTCCGTTAATATAAGGATTAATTCCATTAATATCGGTAAATGTATCAAGAGTGAACCAATCAAAGGTGTCATCATCGCGTCGTGTTTGGAGACGATTACGAAATCCAACGCGCATGATAGCCCAACTATCAATAGTATCAATGGCTGCAAATTGAGGAAAATTCAACGGCTGCAACTGAGTGGAGCTTGGCTGAAAGCCTGATCGCGTCGAATTATTCGGATTATTAGGAGCATAACGATCAAACTGAAAAACCTGATTTACATTCGGTCCACCCGCATAAACACAAGAAAGATTGCCATACGGTTGAAAGACATGACGCATTCCATCAAGACCTAGAAGACGTGATTGAAAACTTTCAAAATTTCGAGCAACTTTAAAAGAGGTCTCAATGCCTCCATTGACAATCGGACGAATAACACTTCCTGTCCAATTTTGCTGATTCCCTTGGGTGACACCATTAGTAGTGGTATTAGTTGGTAACGTTGTGATGGCACCATTCGTACCAATGTAGTCGCCACCATGATTATAAACCGTAGCCCTCACACCAACCTTAGGAATCACGGAAAGCCATCCAAAGAGCGTTTGAGGAAGACTCAGCTGATGGAATGTATCAAAGCGCGTTGCATTATAATTAGAAGGACTAAAATAGTTGGGGTTATTCGTCGTATTGACTGCAAAATTGCGTTGCAACTGACCTAATGCTGTTGTCCCATCATAAAATACAGGAGACCCTAAAAGTTGCTCCTGCTTAAAATCAAAAGCAACTTCAGGGAGACGTTCTGTTGTTTCCTGAAAATTATTCATCTGCCATCGCGTCACCAGAGAGAGGGTATAGATATCATCCTTTTTCGTAAGAGCGATATTATTATCAGGCTGCGGATTCACAGTATTTTCAGCAGGATAAAAAGTCTGCATGAACGTCGCATCGCTCAGCTTATTAATATCAGCCGTCGCATAGATATCATCTGTAAGATAAAATGTTTGCCTAAAAGTCACACGATAACGCCCAAGAACATTATTACTTGTTGGATTATTAATCAACTGCTGCCCGGGAGCCTTGTTGGCATTAGGCTGAATGTCCCATGCATAATAAGAGATAAACTCTCCATTATTACGGTCATTTTTCCCAAACTGATCCACTAAATCAAGTCCCAGAGCATAACCACGCAGGGAGCGATAATCAGAATGAATACGAGCTATTAGGCTATCATCTTTACCAATAGGGATAGCATAAGAGGTTAAAAGATAACCACCCCATGTTGTGTCATAACCAGGAAGCATCTGAAGCCCATTCTGTTTAAGGCTAGCGTAAAGATAGGGCAACCAAAGCACGGGAACCTTACCAATATAAACAGCCGCATTGAGAAAAATCACACGATCTTTATTATAAACACGCATTGCATGGGAATGAATACTCCAATCAGGCTTCGAAGAATCAGAGGTCGTCATCAAAGCATCGCGCACATGGAATTCCTTGAGAGAAGGAGCCTGAAGACTTAAGGCATTAAATTTAAGTGGATAAAATTCTCCATTAAATTCCAAGACCCGCATTTGCTTTGTTTCGAGATTATAGAGAGCACGCTGCGCATTAAAAACCCTTGCTCCATCATAAAGACGCACATTTCCCATCAGCAAAATATCACGTGTATCAGGATTATACTCTGCCTTATCACAATAAATACTCACTCCATTATAATGAACCTGCACATTATCTTCAGCCGTCGCCACCCCATTTTCAAATTGAGTATTTCCATCAGCCGTAATCTCCACAGGCTTGCCACTACTCGTACTGAATCCTTCCATCTGGGCATGAGCAAGCGGAGCAAGCATAACCACTAAGATAATTGCTAAAGTAATTATCTTAGTAATTATTAAAGATGGTATAAGAGAGGCGGTCACTCGTTTATGGAGAACTATGCAATCAAAAGTGCACCCGGAATTTTTCGATCAAGTGTGACGAGTTGAGTTCCATGTTTTTCAGCGAGTAAGAGCAAATGAGCATCTGTAGTTTGAGAAGCATTTTTACACCAGGTAGGCCAATGCCCCATAGGCAAATCATCAGCTAAAAATCGATGGAAAGGAGCTAATTTTTGAAGCATTTTTTGAAGCATTTCGCTTGCCTCTTGTGTTGTTATTTTGCCTTCGCTACGCTGTCCACTAACTCGAACAAAACCTAATTCTGTAATAGAAGAAGTCAAAAACAATGCACTCTCTTTTTTTAATTCACGAGCAAACCAACGATCAACAATCTGATAATGATCATGAGTCATCCATCCCCATGCGACTAAGATGCTAACATCTAAAAGGTATTTCATGGAAAATCGACTAACATTTCTTTAACTTTCTCCGTAGTCAATGGAGGAAGATCTTTTGAATAAAAAGCAGGAGCTCCTGTAAGCTTGCTGTATTTTATAGTAATGAGAGGCTCTTTCTTTTTTGCTTTTTTGTTAATGAGTTGACGCAAAAAAGCAGAAACAGTCATATGAGCCTCATGAGCTTGACGACGGAGGAAAGAAGCCTCTCGTTCAGGAAGTTTAAAACAAATAGCAGTCATGCATAATACGGTAATACCAGTGATTCTTTTTAGCAAGAAAAAATCCTGTACGCCAGTCAGCGAATAGAGGCTGTAGTCTGTAGGCAGGAGTTACAATCGTTTTCAAAAATCGTTAGAGCTAATTGTTGGATCCTTGCAGGAGCTTTTTTCCCATCTGCTATGATTGTGGACCGAACGGCGCTTGAACAACGTCCCGCAGAAGATGGATCCATTTTTCTTATTACAGAAAGCCGATCAACCAATCTGAAACTACCTGGTATTACCTTCAGACCACGCTCTGGTCCTGCTCCTATAGAAGGATATGACAGACCTTTTCTTGCTGGTCTCTGGATGTCTTCACAACCAAGGGCACTTCTCGATAACCTTCGCCTTACACGTCAGCGCTCGCATATGCGAAGAACATTTAGCAGAGAGGAATTGGAAGAATACATCGATAAAATATTACGTAACAGTGGAGAGACCGTCCTTAACAAACTGCGCGATCAGGCACAAGACATAGCATCTCAATTGGGAATGGAAGTCGAAGCCAAGAATTTATCATCTATTATTGGTTCTATGATGGGGACTAAGAATGAGCCACTTCTGAGCGATTTAGGCATCTCTCGTTCAAAAGGCCTTGGTTCTGATAAAGATCGCCTTATCTTTTTTGAACAACTCAGAGGCATATTGGCCCAACACCCTTTTGCTAATCGATGGATGCATTTCAAGAATCATGATGAATGCTGAACTGCATAAGGAGAGCTACGAACGCATCATTTTAGCAACGTCCTTTTTTCATTTCTTCTTTTGTGTCCTTTTGTGTTCTTTTGTGGCTAATTCTCTTTTTTCTTCACTTTTCTGATCGCTCTTTGTGGTGAATTTCTTCTCTCACGGGGTCATCACGGGGTCAGTCCGACAGTTTATTACAAAAGGTGCCAGTTCATTACATGAATACTTATTCTAAATTTAACCATTGGAATAGTTGTTTTTTTATTCCTATACAATGCTACGGCTAATGCACTTGGAGCCCAAGCTGTTAACTCATGCGTAATCCATTTTGTCGACAAAGTTGTCTGAAAACGAAGCAATGCTGCTATCTCAATTTTTATCGAATGTGTTTGAGGAAGAGATTCCAAAATGTAAGGAACTGGCACCTTTTGTAATAAACTGTCGGACTGACCCCTTAGACGCTGGAATGACGGTTGAAGTGTATCGACTATTTTTGTACTACTAACGTCACTTTATTTCTCGAAATAAAGTAACGTTAGTAAAATTGGCAACACTTGCAATCCATAGTAAATTTAGAGTTTAGAAAGCAACACTCTTGCTTTGGTAAGTTAGCAAGAGCTGTTGAGGATATTCAATGCGCAAGATGCCAGCGAGTGCAATTTTTTTATGAACCTCCAGTTTAGTAGTTTTTTTCAGGATGTTTGCTTATTTGCAATAGTTTTATAATGATGTATTAAATTGAGTCTTCGATTACATATTAGCCTAATTTTAGCAACGTCCTTTTTTCATTTCGCAGAAATGAAAAAAGGACGTAGGTAGCCACGATGACATTAAAAAACTGATGCCAATAATGTCACTCCTATAAAAATGGCCAAAGTCCAGTTAGATAGAAAGACCTTTTTTATTTTCTTCTTTTGTGTCCTTTTGTGTTCTTTTGTGGCTAATTCTCTTTTTTCTTCACTTTTCTGATCGTTCTTTTGTGGTGAATTTCTTCTCTCTATTTGCTTCCCAAATGCCTAATATCTTCAGCGCTCACCGCAAAAACAACATCTTCAGCAATATTAGCCGAGTGATCGCCAATTCTCTCCAAGCAACGACTAATAAAAATGATATTTATATAAATTGGGATGCGCTCTGAATCATCTTGCATCCTCAAAATAAGTCGTTCATTGAGCTCTTTATTCAGACGATCAAGTTCCTTATCTTGAATTTTGACATCCAACGCTAATTGTCCATCCCGCTTCTCATAAGCTTCAATAGCATCATGAAACATCTTCATGGCTAGCCGAATAACTCCCCTGAGTTCCTGTAATTCATCAACTTCAGGATATTCATTAATCTTCCGAGCACGACGGGCAATATTAACGGTCTGATCACCAATTCGTTCAATATTAGCTCCTATCTTCATGGCAGAAACCACTTCCCTTAAATCGGAAGCCACAGGCTGAAAACGGCTCATTACACAGAGTCCCTCACTATCAATCTGCATTTCTAAAAGATCAATCTCTTCATCATCTGCAATCGTATTATTACAGTAATCATCATCACGCTCAAAAAGACCGCGAATGGAATTTTTAAGATTCGTTTTAGCAAGACTGGCAATCAACAAAACACTATTGCGCAGTTGATCTAATTTTTCCGTAAAAGGAGTAAGTGTATGAGTGCGAGGAGAGGACATAAAAACAGGGGTTAAGGTTGCAGGTTACAGGTATAAGAGATTTTAAAATTAACGTGAGTTCAAACTAAACTGAAAGACTGAAAGAAGGAATAGCCACAAAAGAACACAAAAAAAAACAAAAAAAGAAACTTGGCGATGGGCTTGATTAATTCGTTAGCCTAAGCTGTTTCGCTGCTATTAGTGCTCTATGTTAAAGCAGGATTTCAATTCCTACCTCTCTTATTTTTTACGATATTGAACATTCTTTATCTTGAGTTCTTAAAATCGGATGGAGTCACGGGGATT
>Ga0155638_1050_pt1 | contig 26568 bp, 22 predicted proteins | sample RifCSPhighO2_12_FD_107295 | JGI IMG/M metagenome (GOLD analysis project Ga0155638, IMG submission 107295) | Verrucomicrobia bacterium RIFCSPHIGHO2_12_FULL_41_10
ACACTTCCTTAAAGAATTTTTATAAAAATTCTTTTTTGTGTTCTTGTTCTTTGTGTTTCTTTGTGTTCTTTTGTGGCTATTTTCTTTCTTCTTTCTTCAATTCAATTTGAGCTCACTCAATAGCCTTCTTCTATGAACTTCAGCCCGATATGCACCCTCTCACATTAAGCGATTTTCTACAGGCGGCTGAAGCCCATCCAGAAGCCTCTCGGTTTATCCTTAAAAAAGAAGGACGAACAACATCCATTGTGCCTCACACGGGTTCTTTCTATGGGAAAAGCATGCGCACTCTTACGAGCAGAGAAAGTACAAAAAACAGAGATATCCTTGAAGCTTTTAAAGCAGCAGTTAGGGAAGCAATTCAAAACACAGATATCCATTGGTCGTTTCCTAATGAGGAAGAACAAATATTGTTAAAAAATGGATTTGGAGCTTCTTCCATTGCCAACGTTCTGAAAACGATACCAAAACTTACAACGGCACTACCGGTACCCACACCACCCATTGCAACACCACTTGGTCCAGACGAAATGTATGCACAAGATATTTTGCTCGCACAAGATCAACTCTCACGAGAAGCGCCTGGTTCTCATATTGACCACGGACAACTGACTTGGGCCCAATCCACGTTAAAGAGAAAAACTCCTCTCAAAGAAATTTTTGAAGATAAAGATGCTCCTCTCATCCCCATGGCTACATCAGTAACCGTGAATGGACAGCCGATTACTCAGAAAGTAATTCCCGTAATTCCAGGATATCGTTTGCTCAATCAAAATTTATCAGCCCCTATTCATAGGGCTCGAAAGCTCACTCCTGCTGAACTAGCACAAGAACGCATAGCCCAACAACGTGAAGAGGCAGATTCAAGAAGAAGACATCTTGCTAAACTTCAATCGATAGAAGCAGAAGTAAAAAGGCAAGAGGAAAGAAGACGCAATACCAGGGTATCCCTAGGGGCTCAAAACAACAGTACTCCTTTCCGCGAACCAGAAGCCCCCAAAAAAAATAACTTCACGTGGAATATATTCCGCTGGTTTTTTAGAAATGCCTCTTCTTCGAATGAAACTTCTCCTTCAGCCGAAAACCTATCCACTATCAACAGCTGGAGAAATAGTATAAGGGCATGGTTTTTATCATTATTTGGGAATAATTAATTCTGCTTGCCCCTAAAAATATTTTTTGGTAATTTTTTCAAGTAGCGAAGTTCTTCTGCTGGTCCGTAGTCTGCTTTCACGAGCAACTTTTGAGACCGTATTACAGTTGAGCTTCGCTACTTTTTTGTTTTTAAATTTATACAATTTGATGATTTAAAAGTGATATTGTATAAAACAGCATGCTCAAAAGAAAACTTGAACCCACCTTAAAAAGGCTAGCGCATGCCTTTCCTATTGTCGCTGTTACTGGACCAAGGCAATCAGGGAAAACAACATTAGTTCAGAAGCTTTTCTCTGATCTTCCTTATGTGACGCTTGAAGATCCAATGGAGCGAGCTTTTGCTATAGAGGATTCCCGTGGGTTTTTAGCTCGATTTAAGAATGGAGCTATCTTTGATGAAGCGCAGCGTTGGCCTGATCTCTTTTCTTATCTACAAGGAATGGTAGATGCGGAGAAAAAATTAGGACGTTTTATCTTAACAGGCTCGCAGCAGTTTAATCTTTTGTCTGGTATTTCTCAGTCTTTAGCAGGACGTGTGGGGATGACGCGACTACTCCCATTTTCTATTGCTGAGTTATCATTACTCAAAGACAAAGAGGAAACCTCCTTAACCTGAATATTTCATACTGAATCGTGATGAGGCGCTGTGCAAAGCTTGTAAATACAAGGCGGATGAAAGATTTCGACGATGTGGCTGTATGTCTCATACTGTCCAAGGAGAAATCTGAGTCCAACGTAGTAGTTATGAGCTTTCCACAAGCCGTAATAGATTTAGTATGAAATATTCGGGTTAACCTTAGATGAGTTCATGCTTCGTGGTGAATACCCTGCATTGCATAATACAACAATGACTCCGGGAGATTGGTTTGCAAGTTATGTAGCAACGTATCTCGAGAGAGATGTCCGCCAGGTGCTCAATATTCACAATCTTTCCACATTTCAAAAATTTCTTCGACTCTGTGCAGGAAGAACCGGACAGTTGCTCAATATAAGCTCGTTGGCAGGAGAAGCTGGTGTTTCTCATACAACGGCGCGTGCATGGATTTCTGTTCTCGAATCAAGTGATTTGATTTTTCTTTTACCGCCCTATCATCGAAATTTTGGCAAGCGTTTAGTGAAAATGCCGAAACTCTATTTCATTGATGTGGGGCTTGTGAGCTGGTTGTTAGGAATACGATCAGCTGACACATTGGCTATTCATCCTTTAAGAGGTGCTTTATTTGAAACGCTCGTAGTGGGTGAATTTCTCAAAGCACGTTATAATCAAGGAGAACCTGCAGATCTCTATTTTTGGCGTGATAATAATGGAGTAGAAGCTGATCTTATTTTTGAACGAGGAACATCGCTGCAAACGGTGAAAATCAAATCGGGACAGACGATTACTAGTGACTATGTAAAGGCAGGAATAAAATCAGCGAGTTTTGCCGATAAAGAAGCCTTAATACCTCTTTTGATTTATGGAGGAGAGGAGTCTTATCAACGAAGTGGTCTTCAGATGATGGGATGGCGTGATCTCAAAGATGTTTCGAAGTTATCTTTGAGCTTCATTTGATATATACTCATCAAGCCCCTCGATAGAGCCTTTCCTGAACCATCGGATCCTTTATTGGAGATGGTTCAGAGCTCAAAAATGGAAAATATAAATACTCGTAACTCCCAACGTCTATGAAAACGTTGGCAGGGTTTAAATGTTTAAATGTTTAAGGGTTTATGGGAAAGTTTTCTATGGCTTCTGCAATTTATCTCCTCACCTCCTAAACTCCTAAACAATTACCAAGGTGTCTACCTTGGTAGTTATATTGATTGGTTATAGTGAGCAATTTTTAAAATCAATTGCCGCAGGCAAGAAAATAAACTCGTTACCCTTTACTCGTTACTCGTTACATGTCTGTAGCTAAGCCAGGTACCAAATAAAAATTAAAATCCATTTTCAAAATCGGTTCACTTCCGGGCAAGCTCTAGACACCTTTATTTGTTTGACTCAATCATACGCCATCTCATCGTCAAGTCATGTCCAACGCCCAAAGCCAGTCCTAATAAAAATGGTGGCCACATCCCTAAATCTCTTATAGGGGGAGTTACTATTGCTGACCAGATAGCGGCCTTGAATACTTGCCAGGAAAGACTATAAAAAAAAGGTCCTGTAATATCAACACTTCCAAAAATTGATTCCTGCCTTTCAATTTCCTTTTTAATAAAAAACCTCAAGCTTTGAACCGTTAAAGGTGCACTTTGCCCTTGTTCAAATTGTTCCGAAAAATGCAACAAGATGAGTTGCCGTTGTTGAAGCGGAAGTTCTTTAAAAAATACTTTGATAGCCTCCTTGGTAACATGAATAACAGCTTGTTTTTCTTCCCTTGGATTCAATTTGATTGGCTCGCTATCTTTCGTAGAAGTCAGCTTAAAAGAATCTTCATCAGTTTTGATATACGTAGTTTCATCATCATATTGGTTTTTTGCCTGCATCAATTCATTGAGCGAATGCAGTGAAAAAAAATAGAAGGCTTTCGTATTCACTTGATTTTCTTTATCTATAAAATCCATCAATTCACCAATGGTGATAGAAATTTGATGCTTTATTTCGACATCAAAATATCGATCAAATCGACAAAGACCACTCACTCCATAATTTTGAAATATTGCTAATCGAATAAGGTTGATACCATCTGATATTGACGTTGGGCCTCTGGCCTCTTCAGAAACTACTATTTCTAGCTCACCTCGTTTTCCGCAGAGGAAATATTGCTCTAGCGGTAATGAACTTTCTGATGATGAAATCTCCTCGAATTTCGATAAAAGATCAACGATTGCTATTCTTTCTGGACATTCTTGGCTTGTTGCTAAAAAACTTTTAAGATTTTGAAGAGTCGTTTGTCTTACTTGATTGCCCTCTTTTTTCCAAGCATGATCAAGTTCATCAACACGATTCTTGAGATCAGCAGCAGCTTTTTTTCTAAAACAATGATCCGTGGCTATCTGTTCATAAGCTGCTTGAACCTGCTCTAAAAGTGAAATTTGTTTCTGAAGTAAGGAAATATTTTCTACCAATGATGAAGCTTTCTTTTCTCCAACGATCTTTTGCTTCTCCATGAGACGCTCTAGCTTTAATCTTGCTGTTTCCATTCTTTTTTGAAGATGACAAACATTTTCTAATGCCCCTTTACTTGCTTCTTCGCTTGAAATTGCTTCAGCAACAAAGTGGTTTATCTGATCTTGAATCACTTCAGCGCATAATTCAGTATCGACTGATTTATTTTCTTGTAACTTCGAATCCTCGCCAGAAAGAAAATTCTTGATTTCTTCTATTTCATTTAATTTTTGATCAATCGAAAGCTCTGCAAAAAATCGAAGAGTATTATTCCGAATAGCATCGGCAAGTTCACAAAAAGTGAGTATTTGCTCAATCTCATAATTACTTGCTTGTTCCAAATTACCAACAGTACTAAAAAAAATGTGTTCTTCTTGAAATGTTCGTTCGATTGCTTGCCGTGCACTTTCAACATCCAATTTTTCCCTAGAAAACCTTGCAACATAATCTCCAATAATTTTCTGAAAATAACTTTGTTGATGTTCCAATAATTCTTGAACCTTTATCACCTCAGCAGTTTTAGTTTCAGAAAGAGTGGACTCTTGTTTCTCAAACAATTTAGCTTTTTGATCAGCAGCCACTTTCTCCGCTTGTTGAATCATTTGATTTTTTTTCGCTGTAATATTAAAAGTTAATGCAGAGCTAGCTCCTTGCATGAAATTGCGTTCCCTGGCCAACTGAGATTCTTGCTCTGCCTTTTTAATTGCTGCTTCTTTTTTTGCATCAATAGCCCTGAACTCCTTAGCCAGCCTTACTGGGGGAGTTTCACTAATAAAACTAGAAACTGAAGAAATAGTAGGAGGAGTATTATAGCTACAAAAAGAGGCGCGAATGCTTTCAGCGTCAGTAAGCTTTATCTTTTGGTCCTCGTTGCTTTTCCTTGGGAAAATGGAGAAAGAAACATTTGAACCATCGGCATTTTCAGCTCCTAATGGTAATTGGGAAGGAGCTATTTCACTTACCTCTTGAAAATTTCTTGCTATAACATCTTCCCTTTCTCTGCCTTCTTCGTCTGAAATTATATCATTAATTTTCGCATCTTGAATTACTCGTTCAGCAAGATTGACAGCTTGACTTGTTGAAATAATAAAAAACAAAAGAAAGCTCAGGAGAATCATAAATCGGCTAACAGACTGAATAAAAACTGTAGACAATAATCTATTGGCCAGAAATTGCCTCCATTGATCGAAGTTTGAAAAATTATTTTTATAATTCATTTAATATTAGAATGTTCTACAAATTGTTTATCCGAACATTTACTTTTACTTTCTTAACCCGAATATTTCATACACATCGTAGCGAGATGCAGCGCGAAGTTTGATAAGACAAGGCGGACGAAGGATTTGTACGCAGTGGCTGTAGGTAATGAATCATTTTATGCGGAGCAAAAAATTCAAGTCCAACGCAGTATTTATCAAGCTTCTTGCAAGTCGTAGTAGATGGGTATGAAATATCCGGGTTAATCCTGTCAATCTTAAGGATGGAAGAAGGATTTGATTTAGTAAATTGTGCTTCAAGCCTCTTTACCCTTTACTCTTTACTTCTTCTTTTGTGCCCTTTTGTGTTCTTTTGTGGTTAATCTCTTCTTCCTTCCTATCTCCGAATTCTCACCACACGAAATCCAATAGTAGAATCACGATATGCCTCTCCTTCCCAAGGTAGGCGAAATGTATGATCATGGGATCCTCTTGAAGGATCGCTCCAGGAATCCTCATAACACCAGCTAATTCCAGCAGCATAATGATAAAACATATATCGATTGAAACTATTGGGTTCTGAAGTTGGTCGCGGCGACCCTGGTTTTAACCAACCAATATTGCCACAGGCATCTTCAAATAACGTTTCATCAAGCCATTGTCTCACATTCCCTGCCATATCAAAGGTACCATAGTAACCTGAAGAACCACCAAATATACCCACAGGAGTTAAACGAGGTTGACTTCGGACAGCATAGTTCTTTCTATAATCCAAACTCTTACCATAATAATAGTTCATCTGATTGAGTTCATTCCCAATCCTATTATGAGGAAGATCATTACTTTGGGTTGCATAGAGCCAATATCCAGCATCAATTCCACCACCTTTATAATAGGCCGCCTTATACCACTCATCAAGCGTTGGCAAACGATACATTACAGCAGCCCCCCCTATTCCTCTTACGGTAGTTCCTGATTCCTCTGATCCTTCAGGTTGATCATTCGTTAACCAGTTACAAAATCGAGCAGCAGACTCCCAGGTAACATAGGTAATAGGCAACTGCCCCCGACTTTTACCATCCTCAATAATCGAATAAGTATAATGACCTACTGAACCATGGCGTTGAATACAAGCCACATCGGGATCAGAGCCCATCCTTGAGTCATAAAGACCATAAAAATCAGACTGTGCCATCGCATTCAGAAAAGCGCAATACTGCTCGGCAGTAATATCATATTTCCCAATCTCATAACTCTGGTCAACACCTCCAATTTTATCACCTCTTGATTGTTTAAATGGTAGATTTCCTTCATCGCCCACTGTTACAAATTCAATCTCAACTTTTTTTTGAGTATATTGTGCATTCGTATTTTCTAACAGAGAAGTATCGTGAGTATCTTCTGCTAAAAGAATTCCTGAGCTTAAGAAGAAGCTTAGTAAAAGGGTAACTATTCGGCTAACAAGCCGAATAGAGGCTGAAAACTGTAGACTGTAGGCTGACGTGGTAAAAATCATGGCAATATCCAACTTATAATAAATTCTACTTTTATGACTACTAACGTTTCTCAAGCAGGAAGAAATTCACCACAAAAGAACGACCAGAAAAGTAAAGAGTGAAGAGTAAAGGGTAAAGAGTTCTGAGGCGTAATTTACTACGTCAACACTGTATGACTAACAGATGAGATTTAACCAGCGAGAAGAGCAAAAATTAACCACAAAAGAACATAAAAGAAAAAGCCATCTCATGCTTTCGTTGAGTAAACTCTTACTTTTCTGAATTCGAAAGAAGTATTTTTAGAGACTTTCATTTTAAAAGAATAGAACTCGAGAAATGGGCCTCCTTTTGAGCGGCAGCTACTCTTTACCCTTTACCCTTCACTCTTTACTTCTTCTTTCGTGTTCCTTATGTATCTTTGTGTTTCTTGTGGTGAATTTCTGCCAATTACGATGCCGTTTTTATTTATGTTTACAGCTAAAAATAATTTTTATTTAATTTTAAATAATTTATCCATAAAACGCTTCACAGGTCTATTGGCCTTTGATTGCGGAGTACATTCAATATACACGCCACTCACTAATGTCTCAAGTCCTGAAATCCCATCAAAAGCAAGTTTCGATCGAATAATAGTATAGTCTGTTCCTGGTTGACGAAGAAAATCGTAGCCTGGCTCAAGATAAGCAATAACTTCTACTTTTCCCTGAAAAGATTTCACCTTATCGACAATGCCTATAGGAACTCCAAGGTAACGAACTTGTGTCTGACCTGCAAGAAGGCCTTGACCTTCATCAAAGGTCATCTTCAATGGTTGAATATTAAATCGTGCTGACTCTTCATTTGGGAAAAGTTGGAAAGCAGTTTTCTCTATAGCAACGTCACCTTTGTCTCCAAAGACGTCATAGGCAATCCCTCCATCAAATAAGGTTTTTAAACTTTCTACGGTAACCTTGAGCACTCCAGGCCCTGCTTGAACTTTAGTTGCTGGCACACGCCAGAACTTTGTATTCTGACGCACGGTCGGTATAAACTCTTTTTTAATTAAGATATTTAAGAATGCCTCCTTATCTTGGGTAAGATTTTTGCTCTTCACTTTACCAACAATAATACCGTGATAAAGAATAGGTGCACCAACGTCAATACCTGGAATCTCTTTAGCAGAAAGTGTAAAAATCATTCCTGCATCCTCAAAACGAGCTTCACTCTCACTGGCATAAAGATCAAATTTGGCACCATTCGTCACCACCTCGCCAGGAGAACCAAAAGAATCAACAGCTATAGCACCAACAAAAATGGCCTTAAAATTCAGCAACTCAACTCTCATTCCATCCGGTCCAAGATGAAGCGAGGCAGAAGAGCAATTCCAAAAACGACACGTACTTCGAATAATATCAGCATACTGTTTTTGAATGCCCACAATTAAGAAAGGCTTTCCTTCGGAATCAATTTCCTTGCGCATGACCCCTCCAATAGTAATTCCTCGATACGTCACAGGAGAGGCTTCTTCAAGAGAAGAAATATCTTGAGCTGCTAATTTAAGAATTAATCCAGGTGCTTCTAAAGGATGAAGCGGTGACTTTTCTAATCCTAAAAAATGATTCGTTAGCTCCCCTTCTCCCAAGCGTGCTTGAATCGAATTCCCCTGAACAATGGAACTTAGTCCTGAAGTCTTAGCAAGCCCAATGACCGGCTGGTCAATCCAATAGAGTGTTCCTGCTTGTGATAAGGGTACTGCAAATGATTTCAGTCTAACAGTAACAATTGCTTTACTCAAATTACGATCAAGCCGTACATCTGTTACTTTACCTGCAGCAACCCCTCGATAGAATAGAAGAGTTTTATTAGCTTGAATGCCTGGAGCCTCATGAAACTCGATCTCAATAGAAGGACCATTCGATTTCCAGTCGTTAAAAAAAAACAAACTCGCAGCTATTAAGGCCAGCAAGGGAAAAAGCCAGACCCAAGAAATGCGCAAGTTCGCATGAGTAATCACCTTGCCATAGTCATCTAAAAGAGGTTTGGAATCTTGGAGAACAACAGGAATATTCATGAGAGAACAGGGTTAAACAGCTTGAAGAAAATAGCCACAAAAGAACACAAAAAACACAAAAATATTTAACCGCAAAGAACGCAAAGAACGCAAAGAACGCAGAGAATAGATTGTAAAATGAAAGATTCTTAACTACCAACGTCTATGAAAACGTTGGTAACGTTTAATGGTTTAAATGTTTAGGGCTTTAAGGGAAAGTTTTCTGTGACTCCTACATTTTATCCCCTAAACTCCTCTCCTCCTAAACAACTACCAAGGTATCTATCTTGGTAGTTACAATATTTTTTATTCTTTGCGTTCTTTGCGTTCTTTGCGGTTAATTTTTTTCTTAATCTATTCCTTCCAAATCCACTCAGCCTTGTAGAGTTCATAGGAAAAAATATTACAAAGTAGAACTGCTGAGAAAAAAAGAGAACCCGGTTCCGCATGAACACTAGCTAATATTCCCAATTGACCAACAGCAGCAATAATCGAAAGCAAAAAAATATCAATCATAGCCCAACTTCCAATCTTAATCATCATCCGTCGCGCAATACTTCGTTCCCGTTGCCAAAGTGACTTGCCATGAAGACACAATATTCCCCCCATAATGGTTAGTTTTAAAAAAGGAACCACAATACTCGCTAAAAAAATAATCACCGCGACGGGCCAAAGCCCTGACTGAAGCATTTCCCGAACACCTCCCATGACTGTAAGCGGCTGAACATCTCCACTAACAGTCATTGTCATAACAGGAATGATATTGGAAGGAAGATAAAGAATACCACCCGTTAGAACAAGTGCTTTGACTAAAACCAATCGTTGAGTATCAGAAAATTTCATTGTCTCCGTCTTAATTTTTCCATCACATCCACCATCATCCTTCGATCAAAAAAATGCGTTGCAATCAGTGATGTCACTGCAAGCACAGCAATCCAAAGCTCTCCTATTTTCCATTCAATACTACCAAGTTGATCTAACTTAACGACAGCAGCCATTGTTGCTACAGCAAAAACTGGAATCAAATTCCAAGAAGAGAGAATATCTACGATCGACAGAGCTAGCAAAAGCCCTGGCCATCGTTTTTTTAAGCTACATCCTCCGAGGAGATACCAAAAAGCTAAGAAATAAATTGTTGGCAAAGCTATGGCAGAACAAAAGACCAAGAAGGCTAAAGGCCAATAACCTTGATAGAAAAGACTCATGACCCCTGTAATAATGTGGTTTGATTGAGTGTTGCCCGAAACATCAAAAACCATGATCGGTGTCATGTTCGCCATGAGCAAAAAAATTAACGCAGCAGTAATTAATGCCCATAAAGCTTGAAGTGATCGCATGTCGCAATATTTCTTCAATCTCTTACCACAACGCGAGCAAATAAGCTCCTCTCCAGGCTGCAACATGCGATCTCGACATATCGCAGAACAATCAGGACAGTGGTCCCACGAAGAAGAAGTTATACAAGATTGATTCAAAGGAATAAAATAAGATAACTGAAGATTAGCTTTTTTCTTGTAAGAGAATATTGTTACTGAAGAAACTGCAGCGTATTTTTTAAACAATATTTTTAGAGTTATGAAAGAAAAAATAATCAATAGTATTGGTTGGACCGCCTCAATAATGGCTATCGCTATGTACTTTTCTTACATCGATCAGATTTTCCTGAATCTATCAGGTCATACGGGCTCTGTTATCTTACCAATCGTTACCACTATTAACTGTATCACATGGGTACTTTATGGATGGTTTAAAATCAAAAAAGATTGGCCTATTATTATATGTAATGTTTTAGGAATTTTCATTGGAATCATTACAGCCATTACAGCTGTTATCTAGTTAGAGCGCCCAATGCCGAGTTTTACTTCGTGGAATTCCAGATATAATAGAACCTATGACTTTTTCTGGAACAGGTAGTTCTTGACCAGTGCTATAATGAATTCTCTTGTTTTGAGACCTAGCATGCAACTCATATGCTTTACCCATAATCTCAACAGCCCCTATGCAAGCATCAAGTCGTTGTTGGCACGTCAACCCATAATGACTTCCTCCATAAAGAAGCGTAAGATAGTAAAGCCAAGTTTGTCCATAACCGAGTTGTCCATTTTCAAATCGATAGATGATGGTTTCTGTAAGATCTGTTATTCGAACATAAGGATCAATCTCTTCTGTCCCTGGACAAATTTCTATAGAACCCTGTTCTCCAATAATAGTGATTCCAGAATAGGTATCTTCGAGGCCTTTTCCTGAATCACAAAAAATAGAAAGGTCTCCGATGTGCCCCTTACACCACAAAGCCGTTTCAACAGGAAGAGAAGGAATATTACTCCCCATGATTACATCAGTAATTTCAACATCTCTTAGTTTTAGTCCAAGACCTTCAAGAATTGGTGAGAACATTGCTAACTGATGAACGGTAAGATCAAAACCAAGCCCTCCACCACTGATTTCAGGATTAAGAAGCCAAACCCGCTGATGAAGTTCTTTTTCTACCGACCAGCTTTCAATAAGACGCCCGTGAATAGAATGCACCTTGCCTATTTTACTCATCAATTCGTTCTGATGTTTTAAAAACCAAACCATGGCATCACTATCGAGTAAAAAATCAGAAGCAAAGATACGAGGATATTGTTCGGAGAGATGACGAATTTGAGAAACCTCGTGAATCATAATGATTGGTTTCTCAATCCAGACAAAGGCTCCACGAGATGCCCATTGTTCGCTGATCTTAAAATGATTTACGGTTGGAACCGCTGTTATAACTCCATCGACAGAAAGGGAGTGCTTACCTATTAAAAGAGAATTATTGTTATTCAGTTGGATTTGGTCTAGAGCCGCATAAGGAAGATCTCGGCACCAAGGAAGTCGACTATTGTTCATACTCACATCGATTTTCTTCTTATCGATAACAGGATGAGCTTTGTCAATTGCTATACAACGGAGTGCCCTAAAGAGATGTTGAACTTCTTCAAACCCGGATCCTAAAAATCGATCAGGCAACGCTCCTAATCCTCCATAGATTAGAATTGTTTTTTTCTCATGCAAAGGAAGACCTTTAAAACAAGAAAGACTTGGGATGTTTTTAGGAATTGTGATAACGGTATTTTTTTTCATCGCCGTTACTCGTCTTGACTTTACTCTTGATCTAAATAACGCTTTGAAATCCCCTCATAGGCATCAATCCGACGATCTCGAAGAAAGGGCCAGTGGATCCGTTGTGTATTAATGAGAGAAAGATCAAGATCAGCTACAAGCACCATTTCTTCATCCTTCGAAGCTTCTGCTACAATCGAACCGTCAGGAGCTGCAATAAAACTACTCCCCCAGAATTCCAAACCTAAACCGCCTGCAGGAGCTTCATGTCCGATGCGATTCACTGCTGCAACATAAACACCATTAGCAAGAGCATGAGCCCGCTGGGCCAATTGCCAAGCCTCTTTTTGCTTTTCACCGAACTCTTGTTTTTCCTGAGGATGCCAACCAATTGCTGTTGGATAAAAAAGCACTTCAGCTCCACGTAAGACTGTTAAGCGTGCTGCCTCGGGATACCATTGATCCCAACAAATAAGAACTCCTAGTTTAACGTTGTCTGATTGCGTTGACCAAGAACGAAAGCCAAGATCTCCCGGTGTAAAATAAAATTTTTCATAAAAAAGAGGATCGTCAGGAATATGCATCTTGCGATATTTTCCAAGATATGTGCCATTGTCATCCAGTATGGCCGCCGTATTATGATAAAGTCCAGCAGCCCGTCGTTCGAAGAGAGACGCAATAATGACGATACCAAGCTCTTTGGCAAGCTGTCCTAATAATGCTGTTGTAGGACCAGGAATAGGCTCCGCTAACTTAAAATAATCATGATCTTCGCTTTGGCAGAAATATTCACTCATAAATAATTCTGGCAAACAAACAATTTTAGCACCTTTTGCTGCTGCCTCACGAAGAAGGCGTTCTGCGGTACAAAAATTGACCTGAGGGTCACTACCACAACGCATTTGAACAAGACCTACGCAAATGTTTTTTTTCATTAATAAGCATTTAGTCCCCGCTTTGCGGCGACTAAAGTAAAGGTGACGGTTTAGTTTAAACTTATAGTTAATATATAATACAAGACTATTGCAAACAAGCAAAGATTCTGATAGGAAAGACGCCTCTTGTCCATGGAATATCCTCAGCAGAGCTCTTGCTAACTTGCGCGAGAGAGATCAATGGAATTGTTTTCCAAGCTCTTAAATGATGATTGGATTGCAAGTGCTGCCAATTTTATCAACGTCACTGTATTTCGCAGAAATAAAGTGACGTTGGTAACAACGAAAAGACAACTTTATACTCAACACGAATGGAATTTACACACTGCCTTCGCAGTGCAATCATTCAGTTCAGATCCTTTCTCCGAAGGAGGGAGATCTGAACGATTACAACTCTTATTTTACTTCAATCTCCGCGGAGCGGAAACCAAATACTTATGACTCTTTCAAAACTTTCAATACCTTTCTTAATAGCATCCACTGTTTCAGGCGCTGCCTCACCGGCATCACCCCCTGCAACTGTTACCGATGTTCGCATTATTCTCCATACAACAAAAGGAGATATTCATGCCACTCTTTTTGCCAGTAAAGTACCAATAACAACGGCTAATTTTCTAAACCTTGCACGTCATGGGTACTATAATGGCCTAACCTTTCATCGCGTGATTTCTAACTTCATGATCCAAGGTGGTGATCCTACGGGCACAGGTGCTGGTGGCCCTGGATATAAATTTGCTGATGAATTTCATCCAACGCTCAAACACAATCGTGCTGGTATTTTTTCAATGGCTAACGCTGGCCCAGGAACAAATGGCAGCCAGTTTTTTATTACTCATGGCCCAACTCCTCACCTCGATGGAAAACATAGCGTCTTTGGTGCTGTAGACAAAGGACAAGATGTTGTTAATGCCATCCAACAAGGAGATAAAATTTCTAGTATTGATATTATAGATAGTACTGATTCTCTTTTTGCAGCTGAAGCAAAACAGATTGCTTTATGGAACCAAGCATTCAGTTCGCGCTGCGCGGGAACTGAAGTAAAATAAGAAATTTTTATTTGATCGTTATCTTTTCTTGAAAAAGCTACCTTGTTAAAATATGGATTCCTAAAAACTAATTTTAGTTTGATCGTACGCTTAAACTAAACTGGAATTTTTCTGAATCAGATAGGGGCAGGGTCTCGATTAATTAATATACCTTTGTCGGATGAATTTTAGGATTTTTTTACGCAGGAATTTTTGGAACTAGCAAGGCGTCAGAGCGTCCTGCTACCGAGGTAACAGTAGCGATGACAACGCCGCTAGCGCCAAAAAGAACCAGTAAAGTTTCCTAAAATTCATTCGAGAAAGGTATAGATACCTTTTGTTGCAAATTAGTTTAACGAGCGAAAAACTACTACGAACTACCAACTACGAACTACCAACTTGATCCCCAAATTAATAAATTTGGTGATTCCTTACACCATGAAAAACTCTCCATCTTCTACCCCTTTTTTTGGAACCCTTGGCCAGAAAGCCTCAACCAATGAACATGTTCTCTCTTGGGTTAAAGAAATCACTAATCTGACGACCCCTGAAAATGTTTTCTGGTGTAATGGTAGCGAAGAAGAAAAGAGCTATCTAACAGAACAAGCCGTAGCGCAAGGAGTTCTTACCCCACTTGACCAAAAAAAATGGCCAGGATGCCACTATCATCGCTCCAATCCTAATGATGTAGCGCGCGTCGAACAATGCACTTTTATCTGCACTGATAAAAAGGATGATGTCGGTCCAACCAATAACTGGGCTGCACCACAAGAAATGCTCACCCAGCTGCATGGAATGCTTCGCGGTGCCATGAAAGGAAGAACTCTCTTTGTTATTCCTTACCTTATGGGACCTGCAAACTCTCCTATGACAAAAGTTGGCATTGAAATTACGGACTCTATTTATGTTGTCTTGAACATGCGTATTATGACGCGTATGGGAGAAATAGCCTGCAAAGAACTTGGAACAAGCAATGACTTTAATCGAGGTGTTCATTCCATGCTTGATTGCGATCCTGAAAAACGCCTTATCTGTCATTTTCCACAAGAGAATACTATTATCTCCGTCGGTTCTGCTTATGGTGGAAATGTTCTCCTTGGAAAAAAATGCCTTGCTCTCCGCATCGGATCCTTCTTGGGACATGACGAAGGATGGATGGCAGAACATATGCTTCTTCTTTGCCTTGAAAATCCACAGGGAGAAAAAACCTATGTAGCAGCAGCTTTTCCTTCTGCTTGTGGCAAGACGAATTTTGCTATGATGATTCCTCCCAAGAGCTTTAAAGGATGGAAAATCACTACAATCGGTGATGATATTGCTTGGATGAAGCCTGGTGATGATGGACGTCTCTATGCAATTAATCCTGAGGGCGGTTATTTTGGAGTTGTTCCAGGAACCAATGAAAAATCAAATCCTAATGCGATGAGAAGTATGGCTCGCGATACTATCTTTACTAATGTCGCTATTACCCCTGATGGTGATATCTGGTGGGAAGGAAAAGACAATCCTCCTCCTAAAGATCTTATTGATTGGAAAGGCAACCCTTGGACTCCTGAAAGTGGTGAGAAAGCAGCCCATCCTAACAGTCGCTTCACAGCGCCTATGAAAAACAATCCGGCTCTTGCAGTAGAAGCAGAATGGGCCCATGGTGTTCCTATTAGTGCCATCATCTTTGGTGGACGCCGCGCTGATACAATGCCTTTAGTTTTTGAAGCCTTCAACTGGGATCATGGTGTCTACCTAGGAGCCACTGTTGGTTCTGAAATGACAGCTGCCGCTGCAGGAACAGTTGGTCAAGTAAGACGTGATCCCATGGCTATGCTTCCTTTCTGTGGTTACAATATGGGGGATTATTTCAAACATTGGCTTGAAATGCGCCGTCACATCAAAGTACTCCCTCACATTTTCCATGTAAATTGGTTCCGTAAAGATAAAGATGGCAACTTCCTTTGGCCAGGTTATGGCGAAAATATTCGCGCTTTACAATGGATGGTGGAACGCTGCCAAGGGACTGCCAATGCGCTAGAAACACCTATCGGTTGGATGCCTCGCTATGAAGATATGAATATGGAAGGTTTCGAGGACCAAATGACGTCTGAACAATTTTCAGAATTACAAAAAATTGATCCTGAAGAATGGAAACGCGAATTAATACTCCAAGATGAACTCTTCATTAAACTTCATCGCGATTTACCAAAAGAGCTTACCTTCCAACGAGAACTTTTGATTTCACGGTTTTAGGGTTTCAAATTCTTTCCTCCTATGGAGGGAAGAATCTGAATTAGTCGCTACTGAAGCGCATAATTCTTAAAAAATTGACAACTGAGGCTTGCATAGGCATACTCAGATGTTGCCTCTTTATTTATTTCAGATCCTTTCTCCGAAGGAGGCAGGGATCTGAACGCCTACTCTAATGACTTCCTTTCTCTCCTTAATCTGTACAGTCAGCTTATTCTCTCCCCCTATTCTTTCGCTCCAAAAATTCGCTTCAAAAGAATATTCTAATGTTTCTAACCTTCTTAACTCCAATATACAACACGTTATTACTGCTAAAAGTAGCAGAGAGACCATGGAGTTTGTTGTTGTTGGAGATCCTAGTAATGAAGCGGATACCTACACAGGATATGGAAATGTTGATCTTACTTACGAAATTGGTAAATATGATGTGACAGCAAACGAATATTGTGAATTTCTTAATGCCGTAGCAGCCGATGATCCTCATGGACTCTACAATGAACAAATGGCTCTTGATCAAAATATTGCCTGCATTCAACGACACGGATCTCCTGGTAACTATAGTTACTCTATTATTGATGATAACGAAAACAGAGGGCAATTTCCTATCACTTATGTTAACTGGTACTCTGCCGCTCGCTTTTGCAACTGGATGCAAAATGGCTGCCCCTCAGGCCATCAAGATTTAACAACAACAGAAGCTGGAACTTATTTTTTCTCTGATGATGCTAATGACGTTCTTTGGGCTAATCATCAAGCAATTTATTCTCTTCCAACGGAAGATCAATGGTATAAAGCTGCCTATTACAACAGCCATCGAGTAGATAGCCCTCTCTATTGGCTTTACCCAACCAAAAGTAATTTCCCTCCAGGTAACACCATGGGAACATTGCATAATGAAGCAAATTATCGATATGGATTTTGGTATTACTCATTTGCTAAAAAAAAACCTCCCTATCTTACTCCTGTTGGAGCATTTAGCGGTTCTCCTGGACCCTATGGAACTTATGACATGGGAGGAAATGTCTTCCAATGGACATGCACACAAAAAAATCCCAATAACTCTAGTTCGTCCTTTATTACACGCGGAGGGTCTTGGCTCGCTGAATCTGGTTTGAGTCTTTTTCGTGATCCCCTTCAAACTACATCACGGTCATCTTTTGATCCTGCTACCTCAAATAATCAAATAGGATTTCGATTAGTAAGAAATTTTTAGGGGGAACTAGAAGAAAGAAAATAGCCACAAAAGAACACAAAGAAACACAAAAAAGAAGACTATCTACCATCTTCTACTGCTAACGCCTTCCTAGACATTGGTACGACTTCGCCTCTCTCCTTGTCACGAAGTTGACCAAAAATTAACTTAAACTTAAACTCTTAACTTAAACTTACTGCGAAGCAGTACTACGGAAGGTGATCACTCAAATAAGTAGCTATTTCAGCTACAGTCCCCTCTAAGAGAGCTGCAGTATTTCTACCTGCATAAGATCCCGCAAGAGCTGCTCCTACTGTTTGGATAGGTGTTCTATTTGCTTGTAATCCTGCTGCTGCTATTGACATATCCAACAAGCTCCCTGTAATTAACTGGGACCCAGCGATACCCAAGCTGGCCCCTATGGTCACCACTGCTAACCCTGTTCCAAGGGCAGCAATGAATCCTGCAGCCGCTGCTAACTCCCGATTAAGACCTCTTAATGGAGGAGAATTTTTGCGAGGTTCTAATTCTCTATTAGTGACTTGATTTGCTGCTGCTCCCGCAGCTAAGGCTGCACCTGTTATTGGTACCACCGGAATGCTTATAAATAATCCTAACACACCTATTGCTACTGCTGCCACCAACGCTGCTATTCCTGCCATTAAAATTACCTTGAAAAAACCCTCTTTCGTTTTCTGCCAAGGTGTTAATTGGTCATCAGAAAAATTTTCTATTATTCGCGATGAATTATTACCTTGTTCTACAACAGCTCGAGCAACTCGAAATCCTATTTGGTTAGATTTCATCAAAGGATTGCACCCTTCACGATATTTGGAACAAAGGGGATTATCATTAGTAACACTATAATGGTCATTCCATGATCCTCCCCTAACCACATAGGAGGAAAGAAGATCAAAATCTGCCGGATTACTTTGTGTTGCTGTCCATTCAGCAACATTGCCTCCCATATCGTAGGTACCATAAGGCCCAAGAGAATAATATCCAACTCTTGTTAAATAAGGTGGCCCTTGGGCTGCATAATCGTTATAGCAATAATTGGCTTGGTAATCTGCTGGCATATTGAGATGGTTTTGCGGAGCAAAATCGCTTTGTGTGGGATAACTCCAATAGCCTGCGCTGGCACTTCCTCCTTTATGGTAGGCTGCCTTATACCATTCATTTTCACTAGGAAGATACCATGTTGTATGAGATGAAGGATTGCCTACCTTGCGATCACCATTAAGGGTATAAGTGCCCGTTTCTGTAATTCTTTCTTCTTCATCTGGAGCAACGCTTAAGGGATTGCCATTTTCCAGCCAATTACAAAATCGCATTGCAGAAAAGAGATTCACATAAGTAATAGGTAATTCGTCGCAACCTTCCATCACCGAATAAGAATAACCTCCAAAACCCTTAAGACGTATGATTGAGGCAACTGCAGGATCTAATGCCATCCTCTCGTCATAGAGATGATGAGTATCAGCTACTGTTGCCACAGCATTAAGAAAAGTACAATATTGAGCCGCTGTCACAGGATATTTTCCAATACCATAGGAGGTTGTAACACTCCCACACAATGTCGAACTATCAGGCATATTCCCCGGATTGCCGATAAAAATATACTCCATGACAAAATCAGGAATATCAGAAAACGACTCTGTAGTATTAGAGAGAGGCTCTTCCTTACTATCATGAGTAATATCTTGCCTTGGTGTAACCTGCTGTGCAACCTTGCCCAATGGAGAAACATCTGTTACAGCAATTGAAATATTTTCCCTTGTTTCTCCCTCCCCGTCTACTTGCGCTATGGACACTCTCCCAATACTTAACAAAAGCAAAAAAAGGTATGCTAAGAAAACAAAGATTCTTTGAGCCTTAACATGTGAATAGAAAGAGATAACTATGGGTAAGAAACTCGTTTCAAAAAGATATTTAAAGGGACACTTTATATCTTTTAGCATATGAATTTCTTGAAAAATTCTTTTGATACCAACTTTATTGAGAAAAATCACCTGCCTCCAATCACGTTTTAGGTTTAATTAATAATATCAAAAATATATATATTCTCAATGAAATTTTAATCAATACCTGTAACTAAAACTCCTAAATAGTTACAAGAACGATTTTAATTGATCTTTTACAGAAAAAAATGTACGGATAACAATCCGTTATACAAATAATACATTCCATACTATACCACTGATTATTATCAGAGCCAAAAGAAACCTTTCAGAAATTTTCTGGATTGTAACCAAATCTAAAGATACTCGCCTCTCGTTACCCTTTACCCGTTATTTGTCTTTGTTACACCTTGACTGCAAGTCATCATGCAGCGGAGACTGAACGCCTACAATCCATCATGTACCTATGAAAAGAAATATTTACTTTGCTTATGCTGCAAAACTCTTAGGCGCATTTTCCTATGGAGTCTTTTTCTTGCTCCCATTGTATATTAATGCCCTAGGTGGCAACGAAGCTCTTTCAGGAAAGCTTTTATTAGTTTCTGGAATAGGAACCATTGCTTGTATTTTCATTACTAAAAAAATAATGAATCTCTATAATATAGGCATTCAATTTTTAGGAACGATTGGAGCATTATTATGCGCTGTGGGCGCACTCTGTATGTCGTTAAATATGCATCTCAATAATATGCTCTTTTTATACATGGCCCTCGTAGGTGCTGGCTGGGGTATTTCTTTTAATATTGCTTATTGCTTAGCAAGCGTTTTGGGAAATCATAATAAAACTCGATTTTTCAGCTATATGTCTGCATTTTCTGTACTAGGCATGGGGATAGCACCACCTTGCATTAAAAGTTTAGGACTCAAAGGTGATTTTCATACTAGTTTTTTGATTGCTAGTATTTCCGCCCTTCTTGCCGCAATTAGTTTCGCATTCATTAAAACAGAAACTCTAAAATGCGTTGATTCTGAAACTAATGAAAAACATCAAGGGGCTCTCTGGGAAATTCTTAAAACAAAGGCTCGCTTTTCTCTTGTTATGCTCTTATTAGGCACTTGTGCCTTTACCGTCATGATGAACTTCCAGTCGACCTATGCCAAAAAACTAGGGCTTGATTATTCTGTATTTTATTTACTCTTTACAACAAGCGTTGTGGGCTCACGACTTGTCATTACTGACTACATTGCCAAATACAATCATCTTAAGAGTATTGTTTTCATTGAATTAACGATGCTTATAGGAGTTATGCTATTTGCTTTTGTCATTGATTTTAAAATACTCTACCCCATTGCTGCTGTATTATTTGGAATTGGATATGGACTCTCTTTCCCAATTATTCAAACTATTTTGGTTAACTTTACCAAGAAACAATTCCATAAAGATGCTCTCTCCTATTTTTCCCTCTCTTATTTTATTGCAAATTATGGCTTCCCCTATTTCGCAGGAAAAATTATTGTTAATGCAGGCTACCAAACTATGGTATTAGTACTCATCGGAATTCTTGCCTTTGATTTTCTACTCTCCATTGTTCAGTATTCGAGAGACAACTGAAAAAAGTAAAGAGTGAAGAGTGAAGAGTAAAGGGTAACGAGTCCTGAAACACAATTTACTAAGATATACTTTTCTGAAAAACAAATTACCTAGCTCCTGTCCTAGAAAATAAATTGTTCAAAGATTGCTCTTCGTGAGATTCTGCCAAATTGTAACTGTGGATTTTCTAATGAGATTTCGAGCCAATCTACTCTTTACCCTTTACTCTTCACTCTTTACTTTTTAAAAGACGACCGTCTCTCCCTCTTGAAGCAAGCAGATGCGGTCCTCAATACCTAACTGCGTTGCGCGCTCGATCAGTCTTGCAGGAGGCTCATGAAGCGGCTCATAACCCAAACGAAAGGTTCCATAATGCATGGGAATGCACATGCCTGCCTTAAGTTCAATAAAAGCCTGTAAAGCTTCTTCTGGATTCATATGAACATCTCGCTTAGTAGGTGTGTCATAGGCCCCAATTGGTAAAAGAGCGATGTCGATCTGTGCCTTTTCTCCGATCTCAGAAAATCCTGGAAAATAGGCACTGTCACCACAGTGAAAAATAGTTCGTCCTGCATACTCTATTAAAAAACCTCCAAAACCACGATGTTTATCATGCAACATTCTTGCTCCCCAATGAAAAGCTGGAGTTAAAGTAATACGCAATCCATTATGTTCTAAGGATTCCCAGCGTGCTAATTCATGAACATTTTTAAAACCTAATCCGTGAACAAGGTTTCCGACATGTTCTGGTACAACAATGGGCTGATTCGATGCAACAGCACGCAATGTTTTTTTATCAAGATGGTCAAAATGAGCATGCGTTACCAAAACAAGGTCAATGGCAGGCAATTCGTGTAACTCCAGTCCTGGATGACGAAGCCGTTTAATTACTTTTAACCAACGAGCCCAATTAGGATCAATAAGAATTGCCTGTTTTTCTGTTTGAATTAAAAAGGAAGCATGACCAATCCACGTAATACCAAACTGTGTGGGTAAAAGTTTAGGAAATGATGGCTGACGTCGCTCACCTGTACGACGTGCAAAGAGGGAAGGAATAATTACCTCTGTAAGAAAATTTCGCTTATGCCACCCCTCACCTAAACGCAAACCAACATGGTTGTCAGGCAGGCGTTCAGATCTTCCCTTCTTCGAAGGAAGGATCTGAAATAAATGGTGAGATTGCGAAGTCATAGTGTGAACGCCTTAAAAAGGAAGAAGGAAGAAAATGGCCACAAAAAAGCACAAAAAAACACAAAAAAGCAGAGCACAAAATAAAATTAAGAACTCACGATAACTGAACTTTAGCTATTTTTCAAAATTTATAGCATCTTAAAAAATAATGGGAACGCGGAATTGAAATCCTGCTTCAACATAGAACACCAATAGCATCAGAAACAGCTTAGGCTAACTAATCAATCAAATTCATCGCCAAGTTTCTTCTTTTTTTGTGTTTCTTTGTGTTCTTTTGTGGCTATTCCTTCTGCCTGTTACGGTGACGTTGGTATAACCTAGAAACGATTACTCTTTGTCTTTTTCCTCTAATTTTTTTACTCGTTGAAAAAGCTTACTAAGATTGTGAAGATAAAAGTTGTTTTCTTTCCAGGTTTGTAGCGGTTTTGCAGGACTACCAATAAGAACTGCACCGGATTTAACATTTTTACTCAGTCCTGACTGTGCGCCAAGAATTACACAATCTCCTATCTCAAGGTGACCACTTACACCCACTTGACCCGCAAGGGTAACATGAGAACCTATCCTTGTACTTCCTGAAATGCCAACCTGAGCGCAAATAATTGAATGAGGACCAATAATAACATTGTGAGCAATCTGAACAAGATTATCAATTTTAGTTCCTTTTCCAATATGCGTCCGACCAAAACGAGCACGGTCAATAGTAGTATTAGCACCAACTTCAACATCATCGTCAATTTGCACAATACCTGCCTGTGGAATTTTATAATGAACGCCTTGTTTTGTCTCGTAGCCAAATCCACATGACCCAATAATTACTCCAGGTTGAAGAATCACACGATCTCCAAGCCAACAACGCTCTCTTAGAATAGCATTAGGATGAAGAAAGCATTCTTCTCCAACGCGAGAATGCGCTCCAATAGTACACTGAGGTCCAATAACAGTTCCTTTTCCAATAATTGCTCCTTCTTCAATAACAGAAAAAGGACCAATAGAAACATTCTCTCCAATAAATGCCTGAGGTGAAACATATGCTTGTGGATGAATACCAGGAAGAGGCTTTATCTCTGGAGGAGCAAATGCAGCAATGATGCGATCAAAAGCTGTTGATGGATGCTCCACACGGATTAAAATTGGTTGTTGGTTGTTAGTTTCACTAACAGCAAACACTTCCTCTTTAAAATCCTTGGGGACAAGCACCACAGTTGCCTTAGTCTGCCGTAACTCCGTTAAATAACGCGGCAAAGCATAAAAAGAGATATCGCCCGCTTCTGCTTCTCTCAAGGAGGCAACCCCTGTGATTCGGACATGTTCTGATCCTTCTCCTGAGGACGAAGGATCAGAGCAGAAATGATCGAGCTCTTCAGCTGCAGTATGATTTAACTGCTTTGTTTGTCGAGGAAGTACAAGTTCGCCCTGAACGAGCTGCACAATTTCTGGGGGGGTTAAAGATAATTCTTTAGTCTTTTTTTGTGCTCGTTGCATCATCTTTTGTGCTCTTTGTAGTTAATTCTTTTTTGGCGGAATTCAGCACAGCAATCACCTCACTGCTCACATCAAAATCAGGACTGGAATAAAGAACAACAGGAACGGCTCCAGCACTTAACCCCGACTTATCAAAAACGATATTGAAGCCACGAATCTTGATCTGCTCATTCACTACTTTCATAATTTCATCAATGATATCTTTACGCATTCCCAAGGATTGCTCCTGAAGTTTTTTCTGTTTAGCAGATCGAAACTCAACAATCTCTCGGTCTAATATACGAGCCTTAGCAACTTTTTCTTTATAGATTTTTGCTTTAGCATCATGTTCTTCTTTAGAAAGTTCTGGCTTTTCTAACTCTGCATTGAGTTTGTTAATTTCTTCCATCTCTTTTTTAAGAGAATCAATGCGCTCATTGAGTTCTTTATTAGCTGATGCTTCCACAGCAACATAATGAGATTGAGCATCTTTTGTTTTATAATACTCCGTAAAAATACGATTCATATCCATAATGCCTATTTTCGTTTCAGCATGAGAGTTACTCATCAAAAACAGCACTGAGAAAAGAAGAAAGAGGGATTTTAGCATTAACCCACGATTAATTTTGAGATTAGTGTAAGCGTTCAGATCCCTTCCTGCGGAGGAAGAATCTGAACCAAATGATTGTGCTGCGAAGGTGTAGTGTAAATACATTATATAGTTTTTACTGTTTTGCAGTAAGTTTAAGTTAAAAGTTTAAGTTAAGTAGGTTTTTGATAACTTTGTGACCTCTACTTCCATCTCCCATCTCTCAACTACCAACCGTACGTTGATAGTTAGCCTGGAGTCTGTAGTCTAGCCGTTCAGAACTTACCTCCGAAGAAGAGGGGCTGAACGGTTACATTAATCATGAATAATGGTTGAATAGTTGTCAAGAGATCATAAAGGGTATAAGAGGTCATCGAATTGTGATTTTCACCACTCCAACTCTAAATTATAGATTGGAAGACATTAGCTCCTTAGCAAACTATGCATTGCATTTAACCTATCACTTCGCAGTTCAATTATTTAATTTGGATCCTTCCTCCCCTAAGAAGGGAGGATCTAAACGCCTAAATACTGCAAAGCAGCATTTAAAACTGGTACCCCACATTAAAATTAAACTGACCATTGCTCTTATTATAAGATTGAGACTGGACTGGATAACCCCAATCTATACGCACAGGACCAATAGGAAGATCAAGTCGCGCTCCAATACCAACATCACCACACATCTGAGAAAAGGAATAATCATAGGATGCAGGATTAACAAATCCCCAATCGGTAAATACAGCTCCTCGAATACGAGGTAGAATTGGGAAGGTTATTTCTGCTGTTCCATAAGCGGAAGAGTTGCCTCCAATAGGGTTATTGTTGCTATCCACTGGACCTACATTACGGAAGAAGAAACCGCGCAGATCATTAGCACCACCAAGATAGAGTTCATCAAAAATAGGAGGGGTTCCAACTCCTTTAGATCCGTTACCCCAAGAGTTCACCGAGGCAACAGCTCCTTTCAATTCAAAAACCATATCCCAAGGAAGAGGAAAATATTTCTTTGCTTCAAGAGTAAGTCCATAATCTTGAACATTGCCTCCTAGACCTCCTCCAGCACCAAAAGCAGTAAGATTAATCTGCTCTCCTTTACGTGTTAAAAAAAGACTGTCGCGTTTATCCCAGTTAAGTGATCCTAAGAGGGCACTTTTAAAATAAGGACTGTTATTACTATCAATTTGAATGGGACTATTAGCAGGGACGCCTGACTGAACATTAAAAATTCTAATCTGCTCTGGGCGATATTCTGCATTGGCCGCCAAGAAAGGAGTTAATGGCTTACGAACTTGAAGCGCTCCCCCAAGATTGGACTGATTGTAAACAGGACTTAAAAAGTTGGCCTCGTGATAGAACAATTCCCCACCTACAGAGAGTTTATAACCAAGAAACCACGGCTCGGTGAGAGAAACTGTAAAATCTTTACGTTGAATACCATATTGAACACGCGTCCTAAAACGCTGACCTCCTCCAGTAAAATTAGGCCAATTCAAAAGATCAAAGTTGGACTGTTGCATTTCAGCAAAACCAATCAAACTATCGATCGTACTGTAACCTGCTCCAAAGTTAAATGATCCTGTCTTTTTTTCATCAACAATCACGTTCAAATTTTTACGTCCGGGGACCAAGGTATCTTGAGGAACAACATCAACCTTAGAAAAATAATTAAGATTCATGAGACGTGTTCTACTAAGATCAACTAAAGTAGAATCATAAAGTCCACCTGGTTGTACCGCCATTTCACGACGAATAACTTTATCTTGTGTTCGTGTATTCCCCTGAACTGCAATAAGATTAATATATGACTGAATTCCTTCATCAATATGGTAAACAAGGTTTACTTGACTTTGAGAAGCAGGAGAAATTTGTGGTTGCACAACCATATCAACATAACCTTTACTCCCATAGATATCTCGAATCTTTTTTAAATCAGCTCCCAAACCATCAGGAGTATAGAGAGACCCTGCCTGCATTTTCATCTGCGGTAAAAAAGTCGCTGGAGACATAATATTCATTCCCTCAATCGTCAATCTATTGACGCGATATTGAATACCTTCATTAATTGTAATAATGAGATTCACCCCCTTCTTAGGATTAGGTTGCGTCTGAACATCGGTAACTTGAGCGTCCGAAAAGCCACGATTCTGATAAAATGTTCGAAGGGCTTCTTGATCTTCTTCCATTTGTGAGGGAATCAAACGTCCCTGTTTAGTCAAAAAGGAAAGTAGATTAGAAGTTTTTGTCTTCATCACTTTAAGGAGATCTTTTGGCTTCACCGAATAATTCCCAACAAAGTTAATCTGTTGAATAATAAGTTTGGGCCCTTCAGTAATACGAAAGATAACTCTCATGCGTTTGCTCTCTTTTATTTCAGAACTAATCGGA
>Ga0155638_1066_pt1 | contig 24010 bp, 16 predicted proteins | sample RifCSPhighO2_12_FD_107295 | JGI IMG/M metagenome (GOLD analysis project Ga0155638, IMG submission 107295) | Verrucomicrobia bacterium RIFCSPHIGHO2_12_FULL_41_10
TGGTTATATTTCATAGATATTCTTTCTAAAGGAACTTTACATATCATCTAATTTTAATAATGTCTAGTTTTGAAAGAAGTCTAATAATAGCCGTCCAGATGGTTGCGATATCATTCAATCGAGTCTCTTCGTCTTGAAAAATTTTAAATGCTTTTTTATCAGCAGCTTCTATAGCCCCAAGTCGCTCAAGCGAACGTTTGGTTTCATTAGTCCAACTATCGTCTTTGCACGGAACTTTGAATACTACGCTATTCGCTTCTTTGTTTTTCTTTTCTTCAGAATCTGTCACTCGACGAAGCCATGCTTCCATTGCTCCTGGAGTTCTTTTCCTAGCATCGGTTAAAGCATTTGTTTCTACTATTTGAACATAAGCTTCTCTAGCACTTAGTTCGAGCCTATTCACTTCTTTGTAGAGTCGTTGCGCTTCTGCTCTACTGTTAGGAGAAGTGCTGTTATCATACTGTTTCTTAGCAGCTTGTTGAGCTTGTTGAACTCCTTTGAAGCATTTTGCTATATCGGTTTCTCTTTTGGCAACGAGAGTTATTGAATATTGCGCTGCTTCTTTTTCTCTTTGCTCTTGGAGGAGAAAATCATTTTCATGTCTCTCAGTTTCATCGTACAGAGTACTTACTTCAATCCATAAATTATTAACTGCTTGATCTGCTTGTTGGAGGCTATTTCGCTGATCATCAGGGATAATGCCATAGTGATCATATACTAATTGAAGCCATTCTTCCTGGGCTTTAGTGACTATTGTTCTAGCTTTTTCAGCGTCCGCTTTAGCTGCTACTGCTGCATCATTTGCTCCCTGTTTCTTTTTTTCTGTAATACCAGGTTTAGCATCCATAAGAAGTTTCTCCTCAAGAAGTTTGTCGGATTTTTCTTCAGCATTGTTAGCTTCACGTTCTCGTGAGTCGGCTTCTGCTCTGGCTTTCCAACGAATAGTATTTAATGTCCACTGTTCTTGAAGCTTCTTAGCAATCTGTTCCTCTTTTGCTATCTTTTCCTGTTTTCGGACCTCTTGAAGAACCTGCCTATCTGCTTTCTCCCAAAACTCTAGAAGAAGAGAAGGATCTAATGAGGAATGAGGAAATACTCCTCCGTTAGCAATTCTTCTCGTTTCGGCTCCTTTCTCTGAATTCAAAATCATCTCTTTCCACTCTTTTTTAGCATCTTCAACTTTTTGATTCGCTTGCTCAAGGTCACTTTGAGTCTTTTTGTCAGCAGCCTTTTGATTTTGAACTACTTTTGTGGCTAACGCCATTGCATGTTCACTCTCTTTCACGCTACCAAGAACACTAACAGCTTTCGGCTTCCATATACCTGTACTACTATTAAGACTACTACCAAAATTACTTAAACTTCTAGTAACACGACTTGCTCTACTCATTACTTCGTCATTCCCAGTAGCCTCTTCAGTCTCGTCAGCTTGAGCCATTCTTAAAGCACGATCTTTTATTACTTGTTCAGCTGCTTCAATGATAAGTTGATCGACTTTTTTGCGAGCTTCCCAACGACATCTATTTTCAGGAGTTTTTTTAAGACTTTCAGCCATAATAGAGGCTTTAAGCTCTTCTTCATGGTTTACAAAATCTGTAGAAGTAATTTCTATAATATTTCTTGAATTGGGTTCTATCAAACTATCAGAGCTTATCGTCGATATAGAAATTGATTGTGTTCCTTTACGTGCCTTTTCTGCTGCTCGTTCACTTCGTAAAAGTTGTCGTCCCTTCTCTTCTAGTTCTTCGTTTAATATCTCAGGAGGCTCTATTTTCTCTGATATTTTTTCTTCAACACCTTGGTCAAAAGAAGGAAACGAAAAGTTGGGTATTTCTCCGGGAAGCTCCCAGGTTTCATAAATGCGTTGGTTCTGTTCTGACCAAATGGCTTCTCGAGCTTTGCGATTAACCATTTCTTTATTCCTTTTTATTTTTTGTAAAAGAATATTTTCTCTAGTCTGTTTACCATCTTTACTAGCCTCTTGAGTTCTCTGAGCTTTCAATCTTTGTATCTCCTTAACTTTAGCTTCCCAAAATTGCTGTTCCGCTTGAGCTTCTGCCAATAATGTATTAATTTCTTGTTCTTCAGCTGTTCTTAGAGAGGTTAGATCTATCTTCTTGAGTTTTTCTAAGACTGCTTGCGCGGCACGTATTGTTTCCCCCCAACCTATTTCTATAGCAATAGCTTCTTCCTCTGTAAGATGATCGGTATTTTTTATTGTCTCTTTTTTTTCCCTAGCCTGAACCCAAGCGATGTGAGCAGTCCAAGCAGAAGTTCTTACTGCAGCGATTTCATGAAGAAGTGTTATCTCTTCAAGTGCTTGGTTATTATTAACAATTACTAACTCAGCTCTTTCGCAGGCAATAACGGTTTCACTCCATGCAGTTTCAGTCATTTTGTAAGCCTTTAACTCTGTATCAAAGTTCCGCTTATAAGCATTAGCCTTAGCATTGATAGCGCTTAAATCGGCATTTAGTGCCTCATACCTTTTATCTGCAACAAGCTTTATAGCTATCTCAGAAGAAGTAGAAATAATATCTGATGTCCAAATCTTTTGTAATTCTTCTATAAAAGCACTTCTATTTTTAGCGTCATTCTTCACACGTTCTACAAACCCAGTACGCGCTGCAGCAGCTTTTTCTACCTTTTCTTGAGCTTGCCCTATATGAATAATATCTTCATCAGCTCGAGCTGCTTTTCTGGTAACAGCTTCATGGAATGCATCTACAGGATTTTGCACTTCTGAAGATGCTTCTTTATCAAAGATTTTCTCTTTTAAGACTTTTTCTACTTCTTCAGTTGACGCTGGGTCCATCATCAATGCAGGATCAAGAATTGAAGGAGCAACAAGATTCTCTTGATCTTCTATTTCTTCCTGATTAAAAAGAACGAATGGCAATCTATTATCTTCATTTAAAATAATATAAGATTGTAATTGATGCAAGGAATTCTCTGGAGTAATTGCCGCAAGCAGATGACTAGTGCTAAAACTTAATGAGATAGCTAATAGAAAGGAATTTGTTGTTTTAAAAGTCATTTGTTGTAAATTGGATGGAGGTCAAGGCCTTGAATCTTAATCAATGGAAATTTGTAGAGCCTTTGTAGTGTCGTTAAATTAAAGTAGATTCTCCTGCTTAGCCTAATCTTTAGTAGCCTCAACAGCTTGAAACAATCGATCTCCTTCTTCATTATTTCCATCGGCATAAGCCTGAGCTGCTTTAAAGTAGTCTAAAGCTAAAGCTTGTTCTTCTTCTGCTAATTGAAGGTCAAGTGTGGTTGTTTCTGGATTACCTTCGCTCTTTGCTTCAGTGGCTTCTTCCAACCGGAAGGCTGCCTCACTTAATAGATCAGCACTAGCCTCAACTGATTTGGCTGCTTTATCCCACACTACTCCTGCGACTTGATTTCCTAAGGCGTAGGCTTCTGCTGCTTTGCGATGATACTCAGCTGAGGCCTTCTCTTGTTCTGCAGATCGGAGGTAGAGGGCGGCACTTTCTGGGTTACCTTCGCTTTTTGCTTCAGTAGCTTCCTCCAATCGGCAGACTGCCTCTCGTAATCGATAACCACTCGCCTCAGCCGATTCGGCTGCTTGATCAAATGCTTCACTCTCGGCTTGATTTCCTGAAGCGTAGGCTTCTGCTGCTTTGCGATGATACTCGCCTGAGGCCTTCTCTTGTTCTACAAATTGGAAGTAGAGGGTGGCACTTTCTGGGTTGCCTTTGCTCTTTGTTTCAGTGGCTTGTCCCAATCGGTAGGCTTCATTCCATATTCGACCACTACTAGCCTCAACCGATCTGGCTGCTTGATCCCATGCTGCTCCTGCGACTTGATTTCCTGAGGTATAGGCTTCTGCTGCCTTGCTATGATACTCGGCTGAGACTTGCTCTTGTTCTGCAGATCGAAGATAGAGCATGCTTATTTCTGGGCTGCCTTTGCTCTTTGCCTCAGTGGCTTCCTCTAATCGCCTAGCTACCTCACGTAATTGATAAGCACTAGCCTCAGCCGATTTGGCTGCTTTTCCTGTAAGATCCAATAGATCTTGACTCGTCAATCGCGTTGCTTTGACTTCTTGTTGCTCAACACTCTTAGCAGCTTTAGTCTCTCTGAATGTATCTCGCTCTGAAACAGTCGGAAGCAATGTATTAATTTCTGGTCCTTCATCAGCCTCAGCTGCTTTTCTAACAACAGCGCTACGAAATGCATCAGCAGGCTTTTGCGTTTCTGAAGATGCTTCTTTACCAAGGACTTTCTCTTTTAAAATTTTTCCTGTTTCTTCAGCTGATGCTGGGTCCATCATTAATGTAGGATCAAGTGTTAAAGGGGCAACAAGATTCTCTTGATCTTCTATTTCTTCCTGTTTAAAAATGATGAATGGTAATTTATTGTCATCATTTTGAATAAGATATGCTTGTAACTTATGCAAGAAATTCTCTGGAGTAATTCTAGCATGCAGATGACTAGCGCTCAAACTTAATGAGATAGCCAATAGAAGGAAATTTGTTTTTTTAAAAGTCATTTGTTGTAAATTGGATGGGGGATCAGGGTCTCGAATCTTAACCAATGGAAATCGTCACTACCAACATCTCAAAAAAGAATTCACCACAAAAAGCACAAATATTACACAAAGAGCACTAAAAGAATTTGTTATAAAAATTATAAGTGCTAAAAGCAGAAATTTTTCTTTCAATTTTATCTGCCTCTTGTAATTCTCAAACCTTTAAAATTTTTTATAAAAAATTTTATTTTGTGTTCTTTGTGTGCTGCTTTAGCAGCTTTGTGATCTTTGTGGTGAATTTCTTCCTCCTTGAACTACGTTGATAGTTATAAAATGTGAGAAAATAAAAATCCTATTTCGCTTTGGTATACTTTTGCGAGGAAGCGAAAAAGCCAACTAACAATTCGATCTACTGGTTGAATTGTTATAACGCATCCAATTCTGCCGCATCGTCATCCCTCTGTTGTGCATCACTTTTTACAAATTCTATAAAACGAGCACGTGTTATTGCTGCTGTTTCTATTTTCCCTTGAACCTGTTCCATAAGAGTAATATCCTGGCCTGCTCGATCTGCTTTGCTCACAACTGCTTTCTGAAATAAGTCAACAGATTTTGAGCCTTGATCTGCTAGCTGATTATTTTGGCTAGTCGCACTATTATTGCTACTAGAAGATGAGGAAGTGGAAGAGCTGGTGAGCACCGGCGGGAGTACTGGTGCGATTTGAGGTTGTGTAGCTGAAAGTGTACATGAGTATAGATTCTTAAAAGAAGGAGCTGTTGCTGCATCCAATGCGTCGGAAGCAGCTTTCTCTTCTCCTAGTGCCTCTTTAATATCATCGGCAGCTCCATCACTCTGAGCGGTATCTCTCACTTCAATAGCAAAAAGGGTAGCCTCAGCTGTTGCCACTCTTGCACTAGCAAGTTCTTCTGAAAGCTTCCTCACCTCATAATCATGGTGGGCTTTTTTATAAGCGTCTTCTCCATGCACATGGGGTTGGGTTAAATCTAATTTTCCCTTAGCTTCCAGCGTCTCTACTCTAGCTTTCTCTAATATTCTTTGAAGCTTTGCTATATCTCTCTTTGCCTTTTTCTCTACGGCATCCCACTCTTTAGCTGCTTGAGACATTCCTTCAGCAGTTCGTCGTTCAGCAAGTGACATCGTTGCAACCCTGGCCAGACAACTCATATAAATATTATCACAGATCTCATCTTCAAGAAATTGACTCGTTACTGTACCTTCATTTTCTATTCGTACAGCTTCTTTCTCTGGTATAACCGCTGTTGCTGAACTGATTTCAATAGGATGACACCTTGCAATAGTAACACTTACAGATGTGTTAGAAAGTGGAGTTTTTTTCTCAAGAAGTCCTAATTCTTTATCCAGTGCTTCTACTTCTTTTTTAATATCCATTGCCAAAAGGGTGGTTATATTGAATAAGACGAGCGAACTAAGCAAAAATGTGCAGGAGAGTTTTATCATTGAAGTGGTGTAAATATTTGGCCAATCAGCCGAACATCTAGTTGGTAGTTTTGTGGTTCGTAGTTCGTAGGCCTGTTACTAGGGGCCGCATATCGCTGCGCATATACCTCCACCGAATCCACCATAAAATGTCGCTGCACAACCAGATACAAAACATCTTCTAGCAATTGTATTCAGAGGTTTGGCACCATCATCTTTATCAAGATAGTCAACAAAGTATCCATAATCTACACAACAACAGCACTCAATTCCTTTTCCCACACAGAGAAATGGTAGTGTACAAGGTAGATAGTTTTTAATAAAGTGAGATCCACCTCTACCAGTTCCAAGGATCCAATTCCGAGAAGAATAAGTGCTTCCTGTTACATTATTAAGAAAATCAACGTACTCTCCAAGATATTCTGCGTCTTTATTTTTATCAATTAGCATTATACTACCATCAAGACACCCTATTATAGAACAACATACTGGAAAAGTAGCAATTGTAGCAACCTTACAAGCTCGGCCTAGATACCCAGGGGTTGATGCTATTTCTATAGCCTTGGCTTTCCAACTTCCATCTCCATGTTTTATAATTTCATGAGCTTGTTCTATCGAAGCAATCATTTTACTGTGAAGCAGTTCTTTAGCTGCTTGAGCTCTCACAGATTCTGCAATATTGATTTCTCGAGCTTTTGAATCATCCGCTGCTTCACATTGTATTTCTCTATTAGTTGCGGCAATAAATTCTGCTCGATCTGCAGCACGATGCGCTGCAATATGATTAGGATTTTCAGCTACTTCTTTTATTTTCATCATAGCAACATAGTCACTTGTACGAACTCTTTGAGCCCAAATAGAATCAAGATTATCAAGGTTTTCTTCTTTTAGCTTCTTATAATCTTCCTTTGCTTTCCTCACATATTTAGCTCTAGCCTTTTCTTCTCTATCACATGCATCTTTAAAATAATTTTTAACCTTCTCTAAAGGAAAATCTTCGGAAGTTGCAATATCTTGATCAAGATCCTTAAGAACTACTTGAGCATAAGCATTTTTAAAAACAACATCTGCATGAGCATCTCTAAAAGCTTCATCAACACTTTCCCACTTACCATCAGCCTTACTAAAAATACTTATCTTGTTTTCTTCCTCTTGAGCTATTATGACTTCGTCCCCCTGTTCTAAGGCTATCTCTTCTCGACTATCCCCTGACAATATGAATGGATAAGTTTCTGCATTATTGTTATCTCTCTCTATTTTTTCTGAATGAGGTGGATGAGGTAATACAAATGCTATGCTACTTGCTTTAACAGAAGAAGCTGTACTAGCAGCACGTTCATTATTCATTGGATTAAGCACATGCTCTTCAAAATGAGCTTCTTCAGCCTCTTCCTCAGCAGCACGTGTCGATGCTGCAGCATAATCATCTCCTGTGCTTGTAATCATTGACACTGATAAGAACTTACTTGGTCCACCACCACAGAGGTGAGGTGATTCTAAGTTGTTTTCATTTTGGGCGTTCAGCATATTCTCACAAAAAAATGAGGTTAATAAACTTAAGGAAATAATAAGAGTAACTATTCGGCCAACGGGTCGAATAGAGGCTATAGGCTGTAGGCTGTAGGCTATAGGTTGATTAATATGCTGACTAAGATTTGAGAGATCGCATTGATGATACGTTGAAGCACCTTCTACAGAAAGGTTAATCGAATGTTTACTAATAAGATGGTGTAAGGATTTTTGTTTTTTCATATTTTGTAAATTTTTTTGTGTTCTTTTGAGTCGCTCGCACTTGCTCGGATCGCCCCAGAGGGGCTTTATTCGAGCAAAATTGCTCTCGTAGTCTATCCTACGCCCTCTCGAACAGTGGTATTGTGGTTATTTTCTTCTTCTTTCAATTAAAGTTTACTGTGAATTATTAATGGGCCTATTATATATCAACGTCATTTTATTTCTTCGAAAGAAAGCGTCGTTGGTAGCAGCATTAATAGAACCTTCGTCTCCCTGCCTCTCGCATTGCTGCCTGTTCCTCTCTCTGTTTTTCTCGATAGGCTATAAGCTTCTGACACTCCTCTAATTTACTCTCTGCTTCTTGAATAGGAATATCCCATTCTGCTTTCTTCCCTTCAGGGGCTTGCTTACAAAAATCACTATACATTTGTATAACTTTTTTCCAAGCTGCTTCTGCCTGGTAGGCGTAATGTTCTTTGCTATAAGAAAACCACGACTTGTTAATGCTCAAATAAGGAACCACTGCTTCACACCAACAAGCAGTAGCAACAGCATGATTTCTATTGTCTTCTATAAGTTCAAGAGACCTATTCCAGGCAGTTTTTAATCTTTCTGGAGCTTTGTTTTTTTTCTCCCTATAGGCTTCTACAGCACGATTCCAAGCCAAGCCTGCTTCAATTTTCTTTTGTCGTGCAACTTCAACATCTTGTCGTGACTGCGTTTGAACCCATTTTTTAGCAGCTTCTGTAGCAACAGTATCTAAATTAACTGCATCATCCCAATATTTTGCAATCGTAGCATAATTCCCAGAATCAACTACTTCTTCCAATAAAGCATTCCAACCTGCTTGAAAGCGCTCTAGTGATTGGTCTCTATAAGTACGGTATGTTCCGATAACTTGATTCCAAGCCTCTTTTGCCTGTTTCTCTTTTTGTCTTTGCTCTTGCTCCTGTTCTAGTCTCATTCCTTCAGAAATTCCTGCAATTTCAGAAAGCTTGTTTTTAATACCACTAGCATTACCAGAAGCCATTAAGGCATTATCCCAAGAAAAATTAGCTGCTGAAAGATTTTTGTTATTAATAGTCTCTTCTATCATTGTATTCCACTCGTTTTTAAAACGATCTGTAGCTTTATTCTGAAGCATATTCAATTCTTCTTCTGTTTTCCGCCAAGCCTGTATGGCTTGCTCTCTTTTTTGTTTCATCGTATTCCATTGTCCTTTTTTTTCGCTTAATGATAAATTATTATGGCAAGCTTGTAACCTTGCAGCAATCGCTTCGCTATCTGCTATTGTTGCCCTATACCAAAAATTTAATACCCTCCAGTAGTTTTGTTTATTCAGTGCATTTGTAAATTCTACAGCGTAAGTATGTTTTATATCTTCTGAAGCTTGACTATACCATGTGTGGTACGCAACGAATGTTTGCGCCCATATTCCTTCAGCTTCTGCTCTTTTTTGTTCAGCTTCTTGCCAAAGTTGTACTTTATTAAGAGCAAAAATGGCTTTCTCTGGACCTGTTATATCAACGGACATTGCTACTTCTGCCTGATTCTTAGCAGCCATTGCAATACCTTCTTGCTTTTGAGCTTCTGCTTGAAGGGTTCTCGCATTTAAAAGATTCTTCCATTGGGATTCCTTTTTCTGAGCATTAAGATAATCATCCATTACTTCCTTGTTGTCCAGATCATGTTCTTCTGCTTGCTTAAGTAAAACTTCATAAACCTGCACCGCTTTTTCCCAAGCATCTTGAGCTGCGCTATAAGCTTGAATTTCTTTGCTAAAACCTAAATCCGTAGTAGTAGTTTTTTTACAATTTATCGCACTTATTTCTATTGCTCTCGCTTTGTCCCTTGTACTATTTGCAACTCTTTGATCCTCTTTAAAAGCCTTGAGTGCCGATGCATTATCTACCTTTGGAGCATTCTTTCTAGCACTATTTAACGCTGTTTCCGCTGTTTCAACACAAAGCTTCTGAATAAGAACAACATTCTTTGCTGCTTCAAAATCGGCAATAGCTTGAATTTCAATTTCTTTTTTAGTTTTAAGTTCAGCTTCAGCAATAGCACGCTGAGACGTAGTTCTATATTTAATAGCATTCAGGACTGCATCTGTCATCCCTACTCTTACCTCTGCAAGTAGTTCAGCACATCCTTTTGCTTTACAATCAGCGTCAGCATAAGCAAAACAAGCTTGTCTATAAGCTAAATTAGCAGAAGCCTCTGCTTGTTTGGTCTTATTCATTAACTGCCCTTTAACTTTTGTGGCCTCTTCGACGTTTTTTTGAGTCTCTTCTTTATATACTCTAGCCTCTAGAGTTTCTCTTCTTGCTTCTTCCAGCTTACGTTGAGCTCTTCCTTGAGAAACTTCTGCTGCTGCCATAGCCTCAGCCCATTCTCTAGCTTCCAGAGGGTCATTCTCTATAGCTACACCACTGCTATTAGAGGTTAACTTTGCTACCTCCGCGAGACATTCCGTATAAATATTGTTTATTATCTCGTCTCTAAGATATTTATTAACAGAAAGAACTTCTTCAGATTCTAAATTATTATTATTATCTTGCCCCTCAAAAGATTCTTCAGAAATTTTTTCAGAAGTTTTACTCATTTTAGCAGCTACTGCAACTTGAGATTTAGAAGAAATCGAAGAAACAGAGGTTACTTTTTCCTCCGTTCTTCCAGCGTCTAGACCTACACCTGTAGCTCGATAATCTTGACTTGTAACTTCCGTGGAAGGCACTCTTTTTCCAGACAAACCTAAAGAATTTGCTATTCCTTTTCTAAAACTCTTGGCACTCACCATCATCATGTGAGGCTGGCATCCACTAATATTGGAGTACTGCGGCAAGCTCAAATCTAAAGCATCTGGCATTATCTCAATATTCTGCGCAAGTAGAAGAGCTGAACTTGCTGTGGCAGCAATCAGAAAAGAAGGAAGAATTTTTTTCATAAAGATAAGGTTTTTAAAGATTATATTTTTATATACTCATTACGGATGAAAATTAGTTTTTTACGCTGAAATTGTCGCCTCTAGCAAGGCGGAAGAGTGAGACGCATATGTAACATATGCAAGCTCTGACAACGAAGCGAGGGGCAACAAGAGCAAGTAAAAATTCCTAATTTTCATTCGCGATGAGTATAGATTCACAAATTACTTAAAAGTCAAGCCTTCCTTTTTAGTCTTTTTGAAAAGAGATGCAAGGAAGAATTTTTGAAAAAAATAGTAATACCTAGAGCTCCGAAAGTGACCCAGTTTTAAAAATGGATTTTTATTTTTGCTTGGCAGCTGGCTTAGCTACAGACATGTCACGAGTAACGAGTTTAGGGGATAAAATACAGAAGTCTTAGAAAACTTTCCCTAAACCCCTAAACATTTAAGTCGTTAAACACTGCCAATGTCTTCATAGATGTTGGCAGTTACGAGTATTTATATTTTCCATTTTTTAACATAAAACCCTCTCCAATAAAGAATCTGATGATTCAGGACGGGCTCTACCTAAATTGTATTTCCGCCTTTTAATTCTTTTACATTTTCAGCTCTTGATCAATTATCCAACTTCTGCTACAGTCTTTTCATTCACTGCTTTCCATGCGGGTATAGCATAGTGGTAATGTTCCAGCCTTCCAAGCTGGCCAGGAGGGTTCGATTCCCTCTACCCGCTCCAAAAACCGCTACGCGGTTTGTTTAAGTTGAGAGTTTAAGTTTGTGCTCATCCAGTCCCCACTGCACGGCGACTGAAGTTAAATAAAAGGTTTTTTTCATCACCTTTCCTTGAAAGGTCGTAACCAATATGTACCTTCCTCAGTTGATATTTAGGATTCCCGACTCGTTATTTTTGACGCTAGCTGCGTTGTCCTGTTACATCTTGTATCTGAAATAGAATACCGCCAGAAAAGATCTTCAAACTCCCTCCTTGCTATCAACTGTTCAAGTTTTCAGTTGCGAAGACATTTGACAAATTAAACTGTCACCTTTACTTCAGTCGCCGCGCAGCGGGGACTGGATGAATGTCTTAAACTAACTGCTTTGTTACTTAAGTCGTAAAGCAGTTTGATACCACTCCACAAACTTTGGAATGCCCGCTTCAATGGGGGTCCGAGGATGGTATCCTAAAAGCGTACGGGCTTTAGTAATGTCAGCACAGGTGAGGGGCATGTCTCCTTTCTGTTCAGGAAGGTACTTGATGATAGCAGAACGACCAACTGCTTTTTCAATCGAGCTAATAAGCTCCGTGAGTGTAATTGTAGCACTCTCTCCTAAATTAAAAATATCAAAAGGCGCTCCCTCATAATTCATCGCCCCCATGATGCCTTGAACAATATCATCAATATAGGTGTAGTCACGCCGTGTTGAACCATCCCCAAACTGTTCAATAGGCCGTCCATGAGTGATTGCATCCGTGAAACGATGAATAGCAAGATCAGGACGTTGCGAAGGTCCATAGACTGTAAAAAATCGAAGGCAAATTGCACGCATCCCATAGAGATACGAAAAATTACCACAAAGCTGTTCTCCAGAAAGTTTCGTTGCTGCGTAAGGACTTAATGTCTGCAATAAAGGAAGATCTTCGTGAAAAGGAACTTTCTTGGCTAACCCATAAACCGAAGAACTCGAAGCAAAGAGGAAACGTCCACAACCAACTTTTCGTGCCGCTTCTAGGAGATGAAAGGTTCCATTGATATTAGTCTCGATATAGAGCTTTGGATCCAAAATCGAAGGACGCACGCCCGCACGCGCTGCAAGATGAATAATCGCTTCAGGACGTACTCGATCTACTAAGTTTTGAGTAGCCTCTTCATGGCGAAGATCAACCTCCGCAATTTCGATATCGTTCTCAATCGCCTTAAGATTATTTCGCTTGATAGCCGGATCATAGAAACTGTCAAAATTATCCAGGACAGTAACGGAATGACCTTTCTGTAAAAGAGCTCGAGAAACATGAGACCCAATAAATCCAGCCCCTCCTGTAACAATAACTTTCATGTAACTGAAGCTAGCTTAGAACAAATGACCAGAAAAGAAAAATAGCCACAAAAAAACACACAATCGCTCAGATCCCCTTTTCCATTCGAAAGAAGCTCTGAACGATAGGCTAGATAGAAAATAGAAGAGGTCACAAAGTGACCAAAAATTAACTTAAACTTAAACTTAAAACTTAAAACTTAAAGTACCCGTTCCTTCCTCCTTCGTAGGAAGGAGGGGAACGATTACTTTACCCCATTCCCTTCCCCAAGCACAATCACCAAAGGATGATGTTCTGCAGCTTCTTTGGCATCAACTCCTGCGTAGGACATGATGGTTAAAAGATCACCAATTTTGCCAAGAAGCGCTGTAGCGCCATTAAGTTCAATCGCGCCTGATCCACGCTCCCCGTAGATCACATAAGTTTCGAAACGCTCTCCATTGCCCATATTGCCAACGAGAATGCGCTCGTAGGGTAATAGGCCCACGCGTTCTGCAAGATCAGCTGCAATGGTAAGACTTCCTTCGTAGTCAACAGAGGCACCAGTTACCGAAGCACGATGTATCTTGGATTTGAGAAGAGAAAGGAGCATAAAATATTCAGGTTAAAAAAGAGAAGGAGAATAGCCACAAAAGAACACAAAGAAACACAAAGAACAAGAACCCAAAATAAAGAATTTTTACTATTGTGAAAAATAAGATTTATAGAAATTGAAATTCTACTTCAACCTAAAAACGTAAATAGAAAGCACCAATAGCAGAAAAACAGCTTCGCCAAACTAATCAATCAAGTTCACCTCTAAGTTTCTTTTTTTTGTGTTTTTTATGTTCTTTTGTGGCTATTCTTTTTCCATATCTTCTATTTTCTCTTTCCCAATTACCAACAATACGTTGATACGGTCCATGAGTATTTTCTCTCAATCTTTCGACGATGCAGCCCTTTCTTCGACAACAGAATTGTCATGGTATTGTCTTCGCTCGAAGCCACGCCAAGAATCCATTGCCTCTCACTTATTACGCACCAATCTTGGGCTTGAAGTTTTCTCTCCTCGGATTCGTTTTAAGCGCGCTCGTGCTACCGGTATTGCCTGGGTCAATGAAGCCCTCTTTCCAGGATATCTTTTTGCTCAATTTAATTATTTAAAGCGCTATCGGCAGATTGCATCAATACGTGGAATCATGACGATTGTTGCTTTTGGAGGGCGCCCCACTACGGTGAGTGATACCATGATTGCTGATTTACGCCTCCATGTTTCCGATCAAGAAATCCTTGAAATCACTAATATGATTACTGCAGGAGATGAGGTCAACATTGTTGCCGGCCCTTTTTGTGGTATTCAAGCTTTAGTCACCCGATTGCTTCCAGGCAGAGAACGTGTCGCCATTCTACTTCAACTTTTGGGTGAAGAACGCGAAGTCGAAGTCTCCACGAACGTCTTGCTCCCAAAACAATCACATCCATTAATTTCATGAAACTTCTTGTAATCGGTTCGGGCGGCCGTGAACACGCGCTCCTTTGGAAACTCAAACAGAGCCCACGGGTAAAAGAACTCTATGCAGCTCCCGGGAATGCGGGAACCGAGGAATTTGCCACTAATGTTCCTCTAGCCGCTGATGACATTCCGGGTCTCCTCCAATTTGCTCAGGAGAAAAAAATTGACCTAACTATTGTTGGGCCTGATGATCCCCTTGCAGCAGGAATTGTCGATGCCTTTCAAGTCGCTAAGTTAAAAATCTTCGGCCCAACGGCTGCTGCCGCACGCCTTGAATGGTCAAAGTCATTTGCCAAAGAATTCATGCTCCGTTATGGCATTCCAACCGCTGCCTCTGAAAAATTTACCGAGAGCGTTGCTGCTCATGCCTACGCAGCAAAAGCCACCTATCCTCTCGTAATTAAAGCCGATGGCCTTGCCCTTGGCAAAGGAGTGGTTATTGCAGAAACTCCAGCAGAAGCGGCTGAAACCATTGAGCGTTTCATGGTCTTAAAAATCTTTGGTGCGGCAGGAAGCACTATTATTATTGAAGAATTTCTCAAAGGTCCCGAATGCTCTCTCCATGCATTGGTAGATGGGAAAAATTATCTTCTCTTTCCCGATGCTCGTGATCACAAACGAATATTTGATAACGACCAAGGTCCCAATACTGGTGGTATGGGAACTATCTCTCCTTCGGGTGTTCTCTCCTCGGAAACAATACCACATCTACAATCTGAAATCCTTGATCCGTTCCTCCGTGGACTCGCTGAGGAAAATCTCCTCTTTCAAGGAATGCTCTTTCCAGGACTCATGATGACTCCGAATGGACCAAAGATTCTAGAGTTCAACTGCCGTTTTGGCGATCCCGAAACGCAAGTGCTTATGCGCCGCCTTCAAAGCGATCTCCTCGACCTTATAGAAGCAACTATTGATGGAACCCTTGCTCAACATCAGCCTGTCTGGGATCACCGCCATGCCATCTGTGTTATTCTGGCCTCCGGTGGTTATCCAGGACCTATTGAAAAAGGTAAATCAATCCATGGACTCTCTGATGCTGTTTCAAGCGATCCTGACATAGTGATCTTTCACGCCGGCACCAAAAAAGAACCGCATTCCATCGTAACGAATGGAGGACGTGTTCTCGGTATTACTGCCCTTGGAGAAACTCTCGAGGAGGCACGTCAAAAAGCCTATGCCGCAGCCGATCTCATTACCTTCGAAGGAAAACAATTCCGAACGGATATTGGTATCATTCGGCCAACAGGCCGAAGATAAGTTTAAGTTAAGAGTTTAAGTTTAAGTTGATTTTTGCTCACTTCGTGACCTCGACTTCCATCTTCCATCTTCCATCTTCTATCTCCTAACGCAGTAACGGTATCTCCATTCTCCAGCCTTTAGTCTTTAGTCCTCGCCTTCGGCGATCTGAACGGTACACCATGAATAATCCCATCACCTCACGTCCCTTCTCTATATCAGGATTAAGTTCGCGCTCGTTTACACGTCTTCCAAAAAAACCAACTCAAGGAGAATTTGCTGATCATACGGTCACAACACCTCCAACAGATTTACAAAATCATTCGAATTTCCTGAATGGATTTAACCATACTTCTCCTCCTGTCATACTCTTCAAATCCAAAAAAACCTCTTTGGAGCATCTTTCTCACGCAGAGATTATTTTACACTTTCAGAACATCCTAAATGATACAAAGCAGGTTGAAACCCATTTAGAAAACCTATTAGGGGCGCTTGGAAATACTAAGCAAACAGATCATTTTAAGAAGCTCACCAAAGAGGACCATCAAAAGATTGAGGCCCACGAAATCAGTGTAAGAACAGAATGGACCAACATCATTACAATACGCACAGCATGTGAAACGCTGTTAAATTCTCCTCCTCATACTGAAGAAGAGATCACTAAATCTTCGCACCAAATTGAAAGCTTCCATCAAAAACTAGCCATTGCTACGACAACGTGTAATGCCCTTGTAACTCTTCTTGTCGGTTACGGATTCCCATTTCATGCCTATCAACAACAGCAACAAATTCAACAGCAGCAGGAACAACAAGAAGAAATAGTAGCAGAAGAACAAGCCTCTAATGTAACACTGTCTCAACAAAGAATAGCACGAGAAGAAATTGTCCTAGATGAAAAAGAAGCTCTTGAAAAAACAATCCACAATCTCCGTCCTACAAACAAACCATCTCTAGACTCAATCACTGGTACTCAACATCTGAAAAAAGAAGAAACCATCCATAAACAAGAACTACAAACGGTAATCTTCGGCCAACAGGCCGAAGATAAGTTTAAGTTAAGAGTTTAAGTTTAAGTTAATTTTTGGTCACTTCGTGACCTCGACTTCCATCTTCTATCTTCTATCTTCTATCTTCTATCTTCTATCTCCCAACTATCAACGATACGTTGGTAGTTACGCTCCAGCCTATAGCCTACAGCCTACAGCCTTTTTTTTCACAGCGTCACTCCAAACCGCTCTCCTTGCTTTGCAGCAAGAGAAAAAGCAGCCATTAATTCGGCGGTTTCTTGAAGATCGGAGTATTGAATCATCTCCACAGGCGAGTGCATGTAACGATTGGGAACACCAATAGCCACCGTTGGAATTCCTCCTTTTTGGCAGAAAATGGCATCGGCATCGGTTCCTGTCCAGCGAGGGTTAGTTTCGACCTGAAGGGAAATTTTTGCTTTTTTAGCAACTTCTTGAAGTCGCTTATTGACCACAGGATGGTTACTGCTTCCAATACTGAGAACAGGACCTTTACCAAGCTCCACACTCCCGTGTTTAGGCTTAGAACAATTAGGAATATCTGTAGCATGTGTTACATCCACAACTAAGGCTACATCGGGATGAATACTATAGCCTGCCATGGAGGCTCCATAGAGCCCATTTTCTTCTTGAATCGTAGAAAGTGCAACCACACAGGCTTTGAGCTTACTACGATCTTTAGCTACTAGGCGCAATCCTTCCGCTGCGGCCCAGGCACCAATCCTATTATCACATCCACGTGCGGCAAAACGCCCTCCAGCGAGCTCTTGAAAACCGGCGGCATAGGTCACAGAATCACCTAGATTTACCAATTTTTCTGCCTGTTTTCGAGAAGAGACTCCAATGTCGATATACATCTCATGAAGGTGAGGTACTTTTTTCCTATCATCCGGTTCCTGCAAATGAATCGCCAACAGACCCGTTACCCCTGGAACAGGTCCCTTGGAACCATGAACAAGTACCCGTTGACCACGAACTAATGAAAGATCGATTCCTCCAATCCCTTTGAAGAAAAGATATCCTTCGTCAGAAATATGAGAAACCATAAAGCCGATTTCATCAATGTGCCCGGCTAAAAGAATCTTGGGTGACCCTTGAGGGTTAATAGTGGCAAAAGCATTTCCATAAGCATCGACTTCAACCGAGTCAGCAAAGGTTTTCACATACTCAACCCACAACCGCTGCCCCCGGGTTTCAAAACCAGAAGGAGAAGGGGTTTCAAGGAGATTTTTAAGAAATTCGTGAGATTCAGGTTTCATAGCAGGAAGAAATTAACCACAAAAGAACACAAAAGAACACAAAAAAAAGAGCTACTCCAGTGAACTTTACTGACTAATATATTTGGTTGGTTTGACTTACACAGTCGCAACTATTCGGCGAACAGGCCAAATAGAGGCTATAGGCTGTAGGCTATAGGCTGTCTTCGAAGGGGCGGCATCTGAACCAAATTATCCGATTGCAAAGTAGTAGTATTTCAGAGAAACTTCAGTTCAGTTTTAGCTCACCAAAACTTTATTTCAAATCCTTTCCTCCAAAGGAGGGAAGGATCTGAACGCCTACCCTTATGAAAGCACTTGTCACCATTATGCCAAAACCTTCGGTTCTTGATCCCGCTGGCGTTGCTGCCGCTCGAGCAATTGAACATTTAGGACACTCCAAGGTTCACTCTGTACGCATTGGAAAATCAATTGAACTTGATATCGAAGGAGCTACTGAAGAACAGTTACATACAATCTGTCACGATCTCCTTTCTAATCCAGTGATTGAAGATTATCGTTTACAGCTTTTATAGCTTACCTAATAAAAAAGTAATTAACAGGGATGGAAGGAATGGAAGGGATAACAAAAAATAGTGATTATTAAAGACCTAATCATTAATTAATTTTATTCACTCCATTTTTAATTCAAGCCTCTGTTATCCCTTCCATTCCTTCCATCCCTGTTAATATTCTTTGTATTTTAAATCTTATGCGCGCTGCTGTTATTCAATTTCCTGGCTCCAATTGTGATTCTGATGCTTTGCATGCCCTTCGTTCTTTTCCAGAAATTCAAGCGGAAATGGTCTGGCACGGCACGTCATCCCTTGATGGTTTTGATTTGATCGTTTTGCCAGGAGGATTCTCCTATGGCGATTATCTTCGCTGTGGTGCTATTGCTTGTTTTTCTCCTATCATGGCAGCACTGGCTAAAGCCGCTACCGAAGGAAAACTGATTCTTGGCATCTGCAACGGCTTTCAGATTCTTTGCGAAGCAGGTCTCCTTCCAGGAACACTTATTCGAAACCGCAATCTCCTCTTTCGCTGCGAAGAAAGAATTCTCCGTGTTGAAACCACCGATTCTCCCTTCACTAATGCCTGTTCGAAAGGAGCACTTTTACGACTGCCTATTGCTCATGGAGAGGGATGCTACTTTGCTGAAGAATCAACTCTTCAAGAGCTTAATAAAAATCATCAAATCCTCATTCGTTATGCTGATAAGCAAGGAGAAACCACTAAAATTGCTAACCCAAATGGTTCTCTAGAAAACATTGCAGGCATTTGCAATCGTGAACGTAATATCTTTGGCTTGATGCCTCATCCTGAACGCGCTTGTGATGCTCTCCTTGGCAGTACTGATGGTCGCATTCTTTTTCAAGGAATCATAAATCAGGTGACAGGTGGTAGGTAAAAATCATAATAATATCCACCTTATAATTAGTGCTAATTTTACAATAGCTAACGTTTCTCAAACAGGAAGAAATTCACCACAAAGAACGCAAAGGATTACACAAAGAACACAAAAAAAGAAAAAAGAATTTTTATAAAAATTCTTTAACATGTTAAAAACTAAGGAAGATTAACAATCGTAAAACATAACTCATTAACCATAACTACCATAGAAATTTTTACATTCTCTCTTTAAAGCTGGGTTTGCATTCATAATTCCCCACTTTAAAATTTTTTATAAAAAATTTTATCTATGTGTTCCTTGTGTATCTATGTGTTCCTTGTGGTGAATTTCTGCCAATTACGACAACGTTTTTATTTATGTTCACCGTTAAAAATAACTTTTGGATGGAATAATTTTTGCACTATACCAAACCTTCACTTTATAAAAATTTTCACAACCTCAGCTTCTGCCCCTATCTTCCATCTCCTATGATTACTCCCGCTCTTGTCGCCCAGCATGGACTTACTCCTGAAGAATATCAACGCATTCTCTCGATTCTTGGCCGTGAACCGAGTCTGGAAGAACTTGGTGTCTTTTCAGTCATGTGGAGTGAGCATTGCTCTTACAAAAATTCTCGTCCTGAACTCCGAAAGTTCCCAACGGAAGGACCGAGCGTTCTTGTCAAAGCGGGAGAAGAAAATGCTGGTGTTATCGATATTGGAGATGGATGGGCTGTTGCTTTCAAAATAGAAAGTCATAATCATCCTAGTGCAGTAGAACCTTTCCAAGGAGCGGCAACAGGTGTTGGCGGAATTATTCGTGATATTTTTACGATGGGAGCACGTCCCGTCTTTCTTCTTGATTCCCTCCGCTTTGGTTCAATTGAAGGAGACTCTCATCAATCACGTACCAATCGCCATCTCTTTGCTGGTGTTGTTGCTGGAATTTCTCATTATGGTAACTGCATTGGAATTCCCACCATCGGAGGCGAGATCTATTTTGATAAGAGTTATGATGGAAACCCTCTTGTTAATGTCTTTTGTCTAGGGATTCTCCGCCATGAGCAGATAGCTCGTGGCGCGGCAAAGGGTGTTGGTAATCCTGTCTTCTATGTCGGCGCTGAAACAGGCCGTGATGGATTAGCCGGAGCTGCTTTTGCTTCACGTGAGCTTACAGAAGAGTCAAAAGCTGATCGACCTGCTGTTCAAGTGGGCGATCCTTTCCGTGAAAAACTTCTTCTTGAAGCTTGCCTAGAACTCTTAGCTAGTGGCTGTGTTGCAGGAATTCAAGATATGGGTGCGGCAGGCCTTACCTGCTCTACCTGTGAAACAGCAAGCCGTGGCGGCACTGGCGTTGAAATTGATATTAATCTCGTACCACAACGTGCGCATGATCTTACCTCATACGAAGTCCTCTTGAGTGAATCTCAAGAACGAATGCTTGTTATCGTCAATAAAGGTCAAGAAGCCCCGGTCCAGAAAATTTTTGAAAAATGGGAGCTCCCTTATGCCTTGATCGGTAAAGTCACCGATGATGGCAAAATGCGTGTCCGACGCGGTTCTGAAGTGGTGGTTGATGTTCCTGCGAAGGCTTTAGCTGATGATGCTCCTGTTTATGCTCGAGAAGCAGCCCCTTGGCAACCTCCAGCCTCCCTTGATCTCACAAAAATCCCTGTTGTTGATCCAACGACTGCTCTCCTTCAACTTCTTGCTCATCCTAGTATTGCTTCTAAACAATGGGCCTGGCGTCAATATGATACGATGGTCGGTACAAGCACCGCCGTTCCTCCAGGCTCTGATGCTGCTGTTTTCTATGTCCGTGAAGCCGATAAATTCTTAGCTGCAACAAGCGATTGCAATGCCATCTATTGCTCCCTTGATCCTCGTGAAGGAGCCAAGGCTGCCGTTGCAGAAGCCGCCCGTAATCTTGCTTGCTCTGGTGCTGTTCCCATTGGCGTAACGGACAACCTCAACTTTGGTAATCCTCACAAACCAGAAAGCTTCTTCCAACTTCGCGCTGCGGTGGAGGGAATCTCCGAAGGATGTAATGCCTTCAACGTTCCTGTTACAGGCGGTAATGTCAGCCTTTACAATGAAAGTCAACTGGCCTCCATTGACCCAACTCCAACGATTGCGATGGTTGGCCGCATCGATGATCGCAAACATATCACCACACAGTTTTTTAAAGAAACGGGTGATATCATCTTCTTACTTGGTGCATTGGGGAATGAACTTGGCGGTTCTCATTACCTTCTTGTGTCTCACGGATGCAAAGAAGGACTTCCTCCACGCGTTGATTTTCAAAAAGAAAAAGCAATTCATGATCAACTTCTCACCCTCATTCGCAAAGGAATTGTCCGCAGTGCTCATGACTGTTCCGAGGGTGGACTTGCTGTTGCTTTAGCGGAATCCTGCTTTGCTGGTTCTCAAGAAGGAGGAACTCATCTCCTTGGAGCCCAGATAAACTTAGGAACAACGGGCCTTCGCTCCGATGTAGCGCTCTTTAACGAATCTCAAGGTCGCATTATTTTCTCCGTACGTCCTGCTGATGCACTTGCTGTGGAGGCTCTCCTTCAAACATCTCAGCTTCCCTTCATACGCCTTGGTGTTGTAACAGAAGAAGAAGAATTGAGCATTGAAATGGACGGCATCACCCACAACTGGATGACACGCTCACTCCATCACGCCTGGTCAACAGCTATTCCGCATGCGATGGGCAGCTGATGACTATGAATCCTTCAATCACACCTGGTGAAATTCTTCTCGAAGAATATCTCCTTCCTATGAATATTTCTCAAAATGCTATGGCGCGTGCTATCGGAGTTGCCCCACGAGCTATTAATGAAATCGTTTTAGGAAAGCGTTCTATTACTGCTGAAATGTCGATTCGCTTTGGGGAATTTTTTGACCAATCCTCTGAATTTTGGTATGGAATTCAAGTTGAATGCGACTTTCGCGCTCTCAAGAAAAAAATCCCTCAGCTGACGAAAAATATCACGCATGCTAGAGAGCTTGTTGCAGCATAGAAAAAACTAACGTGCCTGATACACAACCTCCAACCTTATCGCTCACAGCTCCCGCTAAAATCAATCTCTCCCTCCGTATTCTAGGGAAGCATTCTGATGGCTACCATGAGATTGAGACACTCATGGCTCCCTTAACATTAGCTGATGAGTTGGAAATTACTTGTGCACACACAGGGACTCCTAATCCCAGCAAACATTCAGTTAACCCATTTATAGAATGCGCTCCAACGAATCATCTGAACGATCCTTTAAATCTTAATCAGCGCATCAATCCCCCTACAGCCTACAGCCTACAGCCTACAGCCTCTATTCGGCCTGTTGCCCGAATAGCCCCCCCTGTCACACTCCTTTGTAACGATCCCTCTCTTCCCTGTGGACCAGAGAATCTCTGTGTGAAAGCCGCTCTTGCTTTTCAAGAAGCTAGTGGTATCAATACTCCTATCGCGATCACGTTACTCAAACGCATTCCACATGGTGCAGGCCTTGGGGGAGGTAGTAGTGATGCCGCAGCAGTACTTCGTGGGATGAATCAACTTTTTGGAGAACCACTTGTCATAGAAGAACTCCACCAAATTGCTGCTTCCCTCGGATCCGATATTCCATTCTTCCTTGAACCCAAATCTTCCTGGTGCCATGGGCGAGGGGAGCTTCTTCAAGAAGCCAATCCACTCCCTCCATGGCGTCTTCTCTTGATCAAACCACCTTTTTCTATTGCAACAGCATGGGCCTATAATAGGCTGGAGGCGATAGGCTATAGGCTGGAGGAAAAAAACGAAGAAAAAGAAAACTGCAAATTACAAGAGACAGGGGACAGGGAACAGGTTGAAAATGAGTTGGATGCAGGAAGCCCAACTTCCTCTGTTGATGGCGTTACTATTGTTAACGACCTAGAACTTCCTGTCTTTGAAAAGTACCTCTTGCTTCCTGTACTAAAAGAATGGCTTCAAGAACGCAAAGAAATTCGCCATGCCTGGATGACTGGTTCGGGCTCAACCATGGTGGCACTTCTTCGCGAAGAAATAACTCCTGAAGCCATCACCATGCTCAAAAAAGAAATCACTTCTGATTTTGGTGCAACCTTTTGGATTAAAGAAACAGGATTTAGGGAAAATCAATAGCCACAAAAGAAGCAGTGGAAAAAAGAAGAAGAAATTAACCACAAAAGAATACAAAAGAACACAAAAAAAGGAGCCATTCCAGTGAACTTTGCTGATTAATATATTTGTTTGGTTTGACTTACACAATCTATGCTTACTGAACTGATAGTTGAACAATTGTTAGTAAAAAGGAGCGGTGAAAAACTTTTCTAGCACTCCCAATTTTTCTATCGATTGTTTTCTTTGTAAATATTCGATTAACTCAATCGGTAAAATTTGTCTAAATATGCTGAAATCCTTTGCTACAGCGACTGAGGAGGCATAGGAAAATTGGGGTCAGGGTTCGCAATCTTGACCAAAAAATGGTCACGTCATTTTAAAACCAGGGGCGTTTCTACTTTCGGATACCTCCAAAATAAAGAGTCCCATGGGTTAAGATTCGAGACCCTGACCCCATTTTCCTAACGGGGTTAGCCGAATATTTACAAAAATACAGAAAAAGTAAGGAATAAAGAGCATTTTTGCCCCCTATTTTCAAAGGAAGACTTACAATATTGCCGGCAATAATATACTATTCGTAATCGTTCTTTCCTCACACTATAATTTCGCAGTTGGACCATTTGGTTCAGATCCTTCCTCCAAAGGATGGTGAATCTGAACGCCTATTTCTAGATATTGGACTAGTTTCCAGCGCATTAGGATTTTTACTGAAAAATCAATTTAACCTAAAAACGGGAATAAAAATGGATAAAATAGCGTAAGATATTGGATTTAAAAATGTTTTTTTAAAGATCGCGGCATACCTTTAGGTACGTAAGACATTTGAAAAAGCATTTTGAA
>Ga0155638_1157_pt2 | contig 23642 bp, 24 predicted proteins | sample RifCSPhighO2_12_FD_107295 | JGI IMG/M metagenome (GOLD analysis project Ga0155638, IMG submission 107295) | Verrucomicrobia bacterium RIFCSPHIGHO2_12_FULL_41_10
AGTAGACGGGGAGGGAGTGTTTCAATATGCTGAGATCGATTTCCATTGTTTTAGCGCCCAAAGTGCGGAAAAGGTCGACAGCTGCAAGGAAATTGGCTTCTATTTCGGGAGTTAACCCTTCAAGAAACTGGGTGGGAATCCCTATGACGACATCTTGGAGCTCTTTTCTTAAAAGATATGTCTCTGGAGGAAGGTCAAGACAAGTTGCATCGTAGGGGCAGTGACGACCGATCACTTCCATGGTAAGGGCAGCATCTGCAATCGTTGTCGTAATGGGGCCAATTTGGTCGAGTGAAGAGCCAAAAGCGACAAGGCCATAACGGGAAACTCTTCCATAAGTGGGTTTAAAACCGACAACGCCGCAAAAACTTGCTGGTTGTCGAATGGAACCGCCTGTATCACTTCCTGTTGCAATAGGGCAAAGACGCGCTGCAACAGCTGCTGAGGACCCTCCAGAGGATCCACCGGGGACTACATCGAGGTTCCAGGGGTTATTGGTTGAGAAAAAAGCGGAGTTTTCCGTCGAAGAGCCCATCGCAAACTCATCGAGATTGGTCTTCCCAATCAAAAGAGCTCCCTCCTCTTCTAAAAGATGAATCGCTGTTGCATTAAAGGGGGCTTTATAATTGGTTAAGAACTTAGATGCGCAGGTTGTAAGCTGACCTTTGATGTGCATATTGTCTTTGATTGCGACGGGGACAGCTGCGAGCTTTCCGCAAGGGAGGCCCATTTTCTTTTTTCGATCGAGCGCTTCAGCTTTTAAAATGACCTCGGTCTCCAAGACTTTGAGGAAGGCTTTTATAGAGGGGTCATGTTTTGCAATTCGAGCAAGAAAATGATTTGCAATCGAGACAGCGCTTGCTTCCCCTTTTTCAAACATTTCTCGAATTTCTAAAGCAGAGAAGCGGTAAAATGGGATCGTCATAAGGATTTCAAAACAGGTGGGACTCGGATCATTCCGGCGATCTGATCCGGTGCTGATTCTAAAAACTCTTCCCGAGGCATTAGATCTGCGGGAATATCTTCACGGAGAGTCAGTTTCGTTAATGCGCGAAGGACAAAAGAGCAAGGTTGTACGCCACTTGTATCAACTTCATCTAGCTTACCTACATAGTCTACAACCCTTTGGAGCTTATCGAGAAGAATAGTCTCTTCTTCAGGAGAGCAATCAATGCGGCAGAGCTTTTTAAGGTGGGCAAGTGTCTGTTTGTCGAACGCGCTCATTTTTACTAGAAAGATTCTATCACTTCTACTGACCAGATCCAAGAAGAAAATTCTTCCTCTTCTTATCCAGTGATTTATGTAAATAGAGTGACAACACTAAGTTTTTTTGATTAAGATAAGATTATGTGTATTTATTTATAGGTTTTGCTATGAAGAATTTCCGTTTTATTGTCATTCTTTTGATGGTTATCGGTTCTTTGAACTGGGGCCTTGTTGGTCTTTTCAACTTTGATCTCATCTCTGCCATTTTTAGAGGCCCAACTCACGTTGTGGCAAGAGTCATTTTTGCATTAGTTGGGATAGCTGGTCTTTTTGGGATTAAGGCACTTTGCTGCTGCAAAAGCTCTTGCAAATGTGGCCCGAACTGCAACTGCGGACCCAATTGCGGCTGCTGCAAAAAATAGTCCTAATGAACTAAAGGCCATAAGGCCTTTAGTTCATCGTTTTTTTATCAGTACATTGCAAAGAAAACCACAGAGATAAATACCACAGAGAGAAGAGATTGTTATTTCTTCTTATCTCTGTGGTATTTATCTCTGTGGTTTTCTTTTGATTTTATTTTGCAAAAGTTCTTGATATTAAGCGATACTTGAAAAATAAGTTTTAAAAATAAACAATGAGTTTACTGGCGTGTTTGTAATAAAAGCGAACGCTTTTTGTAACTAATTGGTTTATTATGGATCCTATTAACCCTTGGCTTTCGATTTGGAGCAAACCGAAAGCAACCATTTTGCAAGTTGTCTCAGAAGATCCTAAGCGGGGTCTATGGATATTGGCATTTGTTTATGGGGTCTTGGCTCTTTTTAATGTTTCTCAGGCGCTTGCACTTGGATATGTTTTATCCCTCTTCACCATTTTATTTTTCTCAGTTGTCTTAGCACCTATCTGGGGGATTATTTGTTTTTGGATATGGAGTGGGATTGTTTACTGGGTCGGTAAACTTTTTAAAGGGAAGGGGAATGTGGTCCTTATTCGGGCTGCGTACGCTTGGTCCTGTACGCCACTCATTTGGTCTATTGTCTTATGGTGTGTGATGCTCTTTGTTTTTGGGGTGTCGCTTTTCCAAAATTTCCCAGAGAATTATCCGCTGCTAGAGTGGCAGATCTTTCTTCTTTTCGGGATTCTCGTCGTGAAAATGATCATTGCAGTCTGGTCATTTGTTATTTTCATCAATGCGCTTGCTGCAGTTCAACAATTTTCAATTGGCTTAGCCATTTTAAATATTGTGGTCTCATGGATTGTTCTTGTGGGACTTGCGTTGATCATCTGGTTGGGGATTAGTTCTCTTCCCCATGCTCAGATTCCTCTTTTGTCTATACAAGAGATTAACTGGTAACAATCACCAAAAGGAAAAAGGATTCGTATGAAAAGTAAGACGATGAAAAAAGTGGGGATCTGGTGCCTTGCCATTGGACTTTTGATGGTGCACGTCCTTTTTCGCACAACTGCCCACGCAAGTGAACACCCTCAATGGCAACAGTTTGCAAGTTATAGTGGGGAGTGTGAGATCGCATTTCCTACAAAGCCCTCTTTTATGGAGCAGTCTCTTCAATTGCCTGAAGGAAAAGGGATGCTTCACTATGAAGTGTACCTTGCCCCTTTTGAGGATCGGAAAGGTGTATTCATGCTTTTGATTGCAACATATCCTCATACTCTAGATGGTGGTCATGAGGTTGCTGGATTAGAAGGGCTTGTGCGTGGAATTGTGAATCACAATCCAGAAAATCGGTTGGTCTTTGCAAACCTTTTACAATTTTTTGAACATCCAGCGCTCACTTTTCTTGTTCAAAGTTCAGCGAACTATTTTCGTGGGCAAGCAGTGATGGTAGGCAATAAACTCTATCTGATTGCAATGGAAGGGAGAAAAGGGGAGTTAAATGAAAAGACCTTCAACCGTTTCCTAGAGTCTTTCCGTTTAGCGGACTAAAAACCGTAGTTGAGCATTCCGCCGATGTAGGGAGCGCCTTGTACTTCTGTGTAGAGGGCGTTTTTCCCATGTTGGTTTTTGATATAAAAATCGCCTCCTGTATTGTACCCAATGTAGAAGTCTGCTTCAAATCGCAAGGGGATTTCATAATGGACATTCAGTTCTGTGCCGAGCGATGAGTAGCTGAAAACAGATCTAGGTTGCGGCTCGTGACTCCCTGCGCGGAAACGCTCTTTCATTGGCCTTCCAACTAAAGAAAAGCGCCAATTTTGGTTGAGATTGTATTGGACAGAATAGGTGATGGGAAAAATGGCTTCTAATGTCCATTGTGGGGTAGGGGAGTAATCAATTCCAAGAAGCGGGTAGGTCATTTCCCCTTCTAAACCGACAAAGCCTGTTGCCCCTATGTGGTAACGCCATTTTTCTGCTAAGTCATAGGCTCCCCATAAAAGCCATGAAAAAAGGCCGTAAAGAGAGGGTTCTGAAAAGTGTTTTAAGTCAAGGTTGTATTCCCCTCGCACAATCCACCGCCACTTCTCAAGTCCTTTGCTATAGAAAAGAAGTGCGAATTGCGTATACGAAAAATGGGTTTCATCAAATTTAGGATTTTTGTCCCAATCAAGCGCAAATTGGACCCATTCGACTCTTGGGATAAAATAGCTTGTTTTCGTAATGGGGACAATCATCGAAACATAGGCCATCGTTTTCCCAAAATAGAGATCGCCTCCTTGAGGAGCGTCGACATCTGCTTTTGCTGTCTGAAGTGTCTGCGCAGATACGTGAAGGGGGTGGTAATCCCAAAGAGAATGGGAGGGCGTCTCCTCTTCTGCAAAAAGGAAGAGGGGGAACAAAATGAAAGAAAGGAAGAGAAGTTGTTGCCCCATCCTATCTTAGGATTATAAGAAAATTTTTAATTGTTTGCAATTTCTTCCATTGTCTTGAAATGGGTTTTTGCAACTTGAGTGAAAAATTCTGAATCAAATTGGCGAAAAAGTTTTTTTCCCGCTTCGACAACTAAGCGGCTAGCTCCTTTGGGTAATACACATTCCCACTCCTTTTCAAGGAGCTCTATTCCTTCGACAAAAGCAGCTCGTGCTAAAATCGATGCTCCTGCGACGACAAGATCGCTTTCCCCTTTTGTTCTCTGCAAAAGTGCAACTTCGAGTTTTTTTTCCTTCAACATTTTCTCCATCAGTTCTGGGTATGCAAACTGATCTAAGATCGCATCTTTACAACCTGTTTTATGGGAGAGTTCTCCTAACGCAGTTGTGTGAGCCCATGCGAGAAGTCGATTGAGATTTTTAAACTTTACATAAAGAGAGTTATAGGTCTTGGGGAAAAGACGGACAATTGTGTGTTGGAAATGCGTTTTAATCTCGGAAGCAATTTTTCGGATCTGATCATCTTTCATCTTTTTGCTATCTTTCACGCCGAGTTTGCGAAGGAATTTGATCCCCTCTTCATTTGCAAAAAGAGCTGCAACGCAAAGGGGCCCAAAAAAATCCCCTTTTCCCGCCTCGTCCATTCCGATGCGAGGCTTTACATCGAGGTGAGCTTCCGGATGGGAAAAATGAAACTGACCTAAAATCTCAGGCTCTAAGTAAAACTCAATGAACTGAGACATCTCTTTTCCTTGAACAAGGAGTTTTCCCGATTGATAAAGGGAGCAGGAGACCCCTTTTTTCTTCGCGGAGAAGATCGTATAGGGAGGATGGGAAATCTCAAATCCTTGTTCGATGAGATCATGCTCTAACTTTTTTGCGATATCTAAAGAGACTTCCGCTGTAAAAGAATTTGATTTTTGCGTCATCTGTATGAGGATAGCATGGAAATAGAAAAAGTGATACAGTCGAGTTCTATTTTGGAGGTCTATGAGCGAGAAAATGGGTAGCCTCTTCCGGGCAAAGCGAGAAGAGATGAATCTCTCTTTGAAAGAAGTGGAAAATGCAACTTCAATCCGGATGGTTTATCTGCAGGCAATTGAAGAGGGAAGAGCTCTTCAACTCCTCTCTTCTGTTTATGCTCTTGGATTTATTCGCCAATATGCGCAGTTTCTTGGCCTTGAGGTAGATCGCTTAAATAGAGAGTTTCCTGAAGCGTTTCGTCTTCCTCAAGAAAAGCAAGATTTTGCATACGGCATTGGGACTTTAGAGATGAGGGGAAGTCCACAAGGAAGAGCGCGTTGGATCCCTAATTTAGGATGGGGGTTTCTCTCTTTTCTCTTAGTTTTAGCTGCGTGGTATTTTGGTAAAATGATAGGCGCGTTTTGATGGATGTGTTTGGCGATTACATCATTCAACGTGAACTTGGAGAGGGGATCTTCGGTCCCGTTTTTCTTGCCCAACACCGCTTCGTCAAACGTTTTTTCGCTCTCAAAGCAATTCCAGAAGAGATCTCATCAGATCCAAATTTCATTCGCCGTTTTGAGACGCAAATTTCAGAAATTGCAACACTTGATCATCCGAACCTTTTAAAGATTCATACTGTTTCTCTTCAAGAGGGTCGCTATTTTATTGTGACAGATCCCCTGATAAAAGAGGAGATGCCACTCCATGTGGATCATTGGATTGAGCGCGGGAAAAACTTTTCAGAGCAAGAGATTCGGGTCTTACTTTTCCAATTAGCTTCCCTTTTAGACTATACCCATGAGCAAGGTTTTTTTCATGGAGCTGTGAAACCGACGAACCTTTTTATCGTGGAAGAGGAAAAAGGGTTGAAACTCATAGTTTCTGATTTTGGCATGACGAGGTTGATTGGGGAAAGAAATGTCCTTTCTCGTCTGACACAGCGTGTTGCACAAGCAATAGGGATAACTCCCGAGCCAACTGTAGCTTCTATTGAGTACCATCGCCACTTTCTACAAAGTTTTACTTTTTTAGCTCCAGAGCAGAAGTGGCTCGATTATCGCTTAGCCGATGCCAAAGCAGATATCTACGCCTTTGGCGTGCTCGCCTATTTTCTTTTGACGAAAAAATTACCTGAGGGGCAGTTTGATCCCCCTTCTAAGTTGATTCCCGATCTTCAATTCCACTGGGACCTTCTGATTGCGCGCTGTTTACAAAATAATCCGGCACTTCGCCCTCAAAAGCTTCAGCTTGCAATGGAAGAGTATTTAAGAGCGCCACGTGCAATTTCCCATGAAGTTCTCTCTATTGCTGATCTTGAAAAAGTTGTTGAAAATGTCCATCAGATGGCTTTTTCTTTTCAGGCAAATGAAGAGAGAAGGGAAATCGTAGAACCCCTATCTTTAAAACCGAAACTGGAAGAATCGAAGATTGAGCGCCCTGAATTTGTGCCAGACCCTGGAGCTATTTTTCAACGAGAGACAACGGTTTCCCACTATACGCCAAGCCAAGCAGCTGTTTTAGAAGTTGAGCCTCTTCTTACAGAAATGGTTTTCATTCCCGGAGGGACGTATCTTCGGGGAAGTTCAGATGGAGCGCGAGATGAAATGCCGCGGCATCAAGTGCATCTTCTCACCTTTGCTTTGGACATTCATCCGATTACAAATGAGCAGTTTCTCCGTTTTTTACAAGCGATGGGAGGGGAAAAAGACCACAACAATTGCGATATGATTCGGCTTCGCGATTCTCGCATCAAGCGAAGCGCTGGCAAAGTGACCATTGAATCTGGATACGCCAAGCACCCTGTTGTTGGAGTGACGTGGTATGGAGCAATTGCCTATGCAAAATGGGTGGGCAAAAGGCTTCCGTCAGAGGCAGAATGGGAAGCTGCTGCAACGGGGGGGCGCGCAGATTTTCTTTTCCCAACAGGAAGCAATATCGAACGGACACAAGCTAATTTTTTTAGTTCTGATACCACTCCAGTGTTAAGTTATCCACCCAATGGGTTTGGCCTTTACGATATGGCGGGAAATGTCTATGAGTGGTGCCAGGATTGGTACGCATACAATTACTACGATGCCTCTTTACTAGAACCACAAATGCCAAAAGGGCCCAGTCAAGGTGTCTATCGCGTCTTAAGAGGTGGGTGCTGGAAAAGTCTGAAAGAAGACATGAGATGCTCCCACCGCCATCGCAACAACCCTGGCGCTGTCAATGGAACCTATGGCTTTCGCTGCGCAGCTGATGTCAGTTGTGACTAATAATCTCTAGTTTTTTAGTTCATTTGTATGAGATTCAAGGTCTTTAGGCATTTGTAAGTTCTGATTTTTTTCTTGCTAGAAGTAAAACGATGGGTACGCTGAGTGCAATGGGAAGTAGGTAGAGGGCAGGGGCGCCTGTCCAGCCTGTCTTTTGATAGAGCCAAAGGGAAATTGCTGCAGTTGGCGCGCCAATGAGCTGGGATCCTAAAGTGTACCCAAGACAAAGGATGGTTGTCCGATTTTGGGGGGGCGTTTGTTCAAGAGCAAAGGCGTGGTAAGGGGCTGCAAAGGCAAGACCTAAGATCACGACAATAAATCTCATGATGACAACTTGGGTTAAAGTTGTTGCTGGCCCCAAAGAAGAGAAAAGGGGAAGAATGAGGAGTCCCAACAAAAGAGAAGAGAGCATCATCACTTTTTCTTTTCCAAACTTTTGAGCAATGAGGCCAAAGAAGGGGAGGAGAAAAAAATCAAAAAGAGTTAAGTAGGTGTTTAACCGCATCATCGTCTCTTTTGAAAGCGATGTGACTAAAGGAATATAGCCACACATAAGCGGGAAAGAAAGGGAGTAGGTGGCGTAGCTAAAACCTGCCATACAGGCAATCACAACAAGATTTTTTTTGTACGCTGGATCTACAGATTGCAGTTGAACGGGTGGCGGGGGCGCTAGGGATGGGCTTAATTCCTTTCTACATCGAATCCAAAGGCATAAAAGGGCAGTAGATCCCCCCAGCCAAAAAAGGGCGCGCCACGATTCAAAAAAAAACATGACAAGAGAAGATGCTAAAAGACTTCCTCCAATTGTTGAGGTGTCAAAGAGACTTCCGGCTAACGTTCGTTTAGACGCTGGCACATTTTCTAAAAGATATAATGCCCCTCCTGGGGTCTCCCCAGCTGCAAAAAAACTTTGCAGAAGGCGAAAGCAAGAGAGTAAAAAGGGGGCAAGTTCTCCAACTTCAACTGATGTGGGAAGAAAGCCAATTGCAGCAGTTGAGATCGCCATCCCTGTTAAAGAAATAATCAAAGCAACCCTTTTTTCAAAACGGTCGCCTATCCAACCAAAAAAAAGAGCGCCGAGTGGTTTTGTCAGAAACCCGAGAGGGATGATCGCATAAGTCAAAAGAAGAGCTGTAACCGGATCTTCTTTATGAAAAAAAAGGGGGGCGAGAAAGGGCGCTAACAGTCCAAACAAGGCTGTGTCGTAGTGTTTTAAGAGATTTCCAACAATTGAGATCAAAAAATGACGATACATGAGCGTTGTTAAAAATTCATATTTTGCAAATTTAGCACAAATGACATATGGAAAAAAGAAAGAAGTTCATTGCAGATTGTGAATAAAAAATGCGTTTTCTTGTTGTTTTTTCTCTTTAGCTCTTGTCTTCGCATGTCAAAAGAGGAGCAAATAAAAAATTTGATCGAGATGCCCACGTTAGATTGGACAGTTCAAAATAGCGAAGAAACCCCATTTTTTAAGATGGGGGATTGGCCAGAAAAGGCTTGGTGGGAGGTTTTTGGCAATGAGCAATTGAATCAGATCATTGTGGATGCAATTGGAAATAATCCAGACATTCTCAGCGTGCAGCAGAAGATTGAAAGAGCTAAAGAGCGGGCAACTGTTGCTAAAGCAAAGCTCTACCCATTAGTCAATTTTGATTCAGATGGCCTTTGGCAGATGGTTGCAAAACATGGTATCGAGCGCGCTTATAATCCCGATTATCACAAGCATACGCATCTTATTAACTTAACTCTTGATTTTTCTTATGAATTTGACTTTTGGGACAAATATCGGAACTTATATCACTCCGCTCTTAGTTTAGAATTTGCAGAGATTGCTGAATATCAACAGAGTGTCTTGATTTTATCCGCCGCATTATCGAGGGCTTATTACGCGTTAAAGGCAAATCTTGTGAAGCGAGAGATCTATCAAGAGCTTTTTGAAGTCAGAAGAAGGCTTCTTCTTCTCCAAACGCTTTTAATGGATGCTGCCATCGATGATTTACGAAATGTATTGATCAGAAGAGAGGCAGCTGAACAAGTAGAGCAGTTTCTCTATGCAATTGATGAAGAGATTGCAGTGGATAGGCATCTCATCAATATCTTGATAGGGAGAGGACCTGATGCGCCCTTAGAAGTGGAGCCGCAATTTCCCGATTTTCCCCCTGCTCTTGTGATTCCAGAGACACTTTCTTTAGACCTGATCGCGCGCCGTCCCGATCTTGTTGCGCAAAGCTGGAGATTGGAGGCACTTGCTCAAGAAGTTGGAGCTGCAAGAGCCGACTTTTTCCCTAATATCAACTTAAGTGGATTTTTGGGTCTAAGTAGCGTTCTCTACAACGCGCTTTTTAAACCTTCTGGTTATGAACAGGGGATTGACCCCTCAATCAACCTCCCTGTTTACCCAATCTGGGAAATTCAGGCGAATCTCGATGCAAAGCGGGCGGAATATCAAACAGCTGTTTTTATCTACAACGACATGATCCTAAAAAGCGCGCAAGATGTCGTAGATACCTTAGTTACTGCACGAGCGATCTATAGTGAAAAAGTGCAACAGGAGGCAATCGTGCGGCAGGCATCCCAAAGAGTGGATCTTGCTGAAGATAGAGTCTACAGCGGCCTTGATGACGCACTTGAGATGTTGCGCTGGAAAGATGAATTGTTGCAGAAAAAGCTTGGAGATATTGATTTGGGTTATAGCCGTTATGCGGCAGCAATTAGCCTCATCCGCTCAATTGGTGGCGGATACAATGGGAAAGAGTGCATATGCGCGCCATGAGTCATCGCTATTGGATCATCACTAGCCTTTTATTTGTGATCGGCTTTGCCTATTGGTGGATTGTCTGGAAAGATATCGCTTGGACAAATGATTGCTATGTGCAGGGAAACCAGGTCTATCTCACCCCTCTTCGATCAGGATTTGTCACAGCCATTCACACAGATGATACGTATCTAGTAAAGCAAAATGAAGTACTCGTTGAGCTGGATCGGACAGATTCTGTAATTGAGCTTGATAGAGCTAAAGAAGAGCTTGCAGAGACTGTACGACAGGTTTGCGAAATGATTCATCAGGTCTTTGCTTACCGCTCAGAGATAGAAGTTTCTAAGGCGCAATTTATCAAAAATGCACAGGACTTTGAGCACCGTTTACGCGTACTCAATGTACAAGCTGTCTCATTAGAAAATTATGAACATGCAGTTGCAGCTCTTCGCGAATCATTTTTCGATTTGCAAAAGACTCAGTCGCTTTATGAGAAATCCCTTTCCCAAGTTCAAGGCGTCTCTATTTATGAACACCCTCTCATCAAAAAGGCTGCTGATAAAGTTCGCGCTTCTTGGGTCCATCTTCATCGCTGCAACCTTTTTGCTCCACAAGAGGGGATCGCAGCGCAACGCTCCATTCAGGTGGGGATGTGGGTGCCTGAGGGAACTCCTCTTATGAGCGTCGTGCCGATGGATCAGATCTGGTTCAATGCCAACTTTAAAGAGACGCAACTTCGAAGGATGAGAATTGGGCAAAGGGCAAGGATCCGGGTAGATCTTTATGGAAGTACTGTCCACTATCATGGAAAAATTGTGGGGCTACCCCTTGTCGCAGGAAATGTAACAGGACTTCTCCCTCCGCAAAACCTATCGGGTAATTGGATCAAGATCGTCCAACGTTTACCTGTTCGTATCGAAATTGATAGCAAAGAGTTAAAAGAGCACCCTCTTCGTTTAGGCCTTTCTTCTGAGGCAACTGTCTATCTCGATGATCCTGGAACCTATCTTCCCACCTCGACAAAAGGATCTCCTACCTATAGCACAACAACTTACATTGATGAAGAGTTGGGGGACGCAAGTTTTATTCAGGATATCATTGCACAAAACATCGATCCCAATTTGGAACTTTTTTACACAACTGCCCTCATACTGCCGAAAATTGAAATGAACGTTCCCAAACTGATCCAAGAGGCGATCCCAACTTTACCTTACGCACCTTTACAACCCCCACTTCCTGAGAAATATCTCTATGAAAAGTGAAAAAGCCTTTTCCCCTTCTCTTCTTGTTGTTCTCTATTCGATTTTATCTCTATTTGTCTTAAATGCAGCATTAACAACAATTGGAGCCCCTTTTATCGAAAATGAACTCGGGGCTGATCGAACACTCAATTTCTACCCTTTTGCATTTTTTGCATTTGGAGCGTTCGTCACAGTACCTCTTACAAAACCTCTTTTCTCAAAATTTGGCATCTACCGAACATTGACAGGAGCTCTTTTGCTCTTTTCTTTAACAAATCTCCTAACGGGGATGATGCCCACTTACTTTTTTTTGAATCTTTTCCGTTGGCTTGCAGGTCTTACAACAGGCCCCTGTTTTGCCCTTTTAAACCAGGGCATCTACCTTTTAGTCCCTAAAGAAAAAAGGATCTTAACGGCATGGATCTTCTCCACAATTGTCATTACGATGCCAGTCATTGGGGGCGTATGGGGAGGAGTGATGGCCTATGTTTATCATTGGCAAAGTCCTTTTTTCTTAAATAGCGTTCTTGCTCTTTTCTTAATAAGGTGTCTTAAACCCTTCAAAAAAGATCTTGAACTTCCCTATCCTCACAACCAAAATTCTTTTGATTGGGTCGGGTGGTGGAGCTATTTCATCTCGGTTAATGCATTGACGTTTGCTATTGCTACCTGCCAGCAACTCGACTGGTACCGCTCTCCTCTTTTAGTTGCTGCCATTCTTATAGGCCTTCCCACATTTGGTTTTTTTATTTTACGCTCTCTTTATCACCCTAATCCCGTGTATAATCTTCAGCTTCTAAAAAACCCACTCATTCAATTAGCTTCTTTTTCTTTGATCATCATTTTTATGACCTATTTTGGAGTTCAGATTCTTTTAAATATCTGGCTTACCTTTGATGTTCAATTTACCCCAAATTGGATTGCAGCGCTTTTAGCAATTATGGCAATTGTTGCCTGTTTTCCCTATCTCATTATTACAGATTGGTTTTCTCGTTTTGATCCACGTCTCCTTCTTCTCATCGCCACACTCATCCTTATGAGTAGCTGTTTTTTCACAAGTACTTTCTGGTATGAAATCAATATAGGAAGGATCATCTTTGCTCGGTTTTTAGCAGGGATTAGTTTTGCCTTTTCTTTTCCTACACTCATTCAGATTATGATGAAGTTTTTGCCTGAAGAAAACCGAATCGACGCCCAAGAACTTTTTCAAGGGATTCGGAATCTGGCAAGTGGCCTTGGCGCAAGTATTTTTAATATCATGTGGCACCGCCAATCGGTCTTCTATCACGAAAGGCTCAATGAAGGGCTAAATCTTCAAAACAACCAGGTGCAAACTGTTTTCATGCAAAAAAAGATTTTACAGGTTCCAGGTGACCCTTTTGCTAAACTGAATCTGATGCTCGACGACCAATCTTGGACACTTGCTCTAGAAGATGTTTTTTTTCTTATGGGGTGGATGGCCTTTTTCCTTTTCTTGCTCATCGCTTCTACTTTCCTTTTTCGCCGCGAAGTTTTTTTCGGAAAGCTTTAAGTACTTATAAAAAGCTGTATGGGCATTATAGAGTGAGATGATGAATCCCGCCCCTCCTTGTAGACATCCCTTTTTTAAAAAATAGCTCTTGAAGAAAGCGAAAAAAGAGTGACTTACCGCTTTATAAAGAGAAGAGCTTTTTTTCCCGCAGTGTTCTTCTGCAAAAAGGGTTGAGTAATGCTCCATTTTTTTCAAGAAATCAGAATAAGAGCGATAAGGAGTGTGGAGAATAGGGGAGGAGAGGGGAATCGCTCTCACATTTTGTGTGTCAACAGATTCATGTACCTTTTGCCTTAAGTAACAAGTCCTTTTTTTATTGTAGAGGCGGACAACAACATCGGGGTGCCATCCTGCCCCTTTGATCCATTTTCCTTGAAAATAGTTGTGGCGTGGGATGGAATAGGCGCAGTCTGCATCCAAAACAAGAGATTGGATCTCATGAATTAAAGAAGGGGAGAGGATCTCATCGCTATCGAGCGCAAGTATCCAATCATTTACAGCTATTGAGGAAGCAAGATTTCTTAAAGGACCAAACCCAAGAAAAGGGGATGTGTGGATCTTGACGTTGGGGTAGGTTTTTGCAATTTCTATTGTCATATCTTCGGAACCAGTATCGAGAAGTATGACTTCGGAAAACGAGACGAGGGAAGAGAGACATTTTTCCAGTGTCGCACTTGCGTTTTTTGCCAATATACAAACTGAGATCACAGGGTACTGACCATTAAAAATATTTTTAGAATCACATAGAGAAAATAAACCACAGAGATAAGAACCACAGAGTGGCAGAAGGGATTCTTACACACCTCAAAAAAATTGCCGCGTTTTGCGGCCTCTGTAGTTTCTATCTCTGTGGTAAAATATTTCTTTCGGTGGTTACTGTTCTGATATACCGCTCGTGATTGAAGAATCGGTTCTGACCGCGTCGGGCAGCCATTGAATTTGAAGCTGCCTGCATCGCCAAAGTGTTTAACTTTGGCTGCTTCGGCAACGACTTCGTCTGCTTCAAATTCAAGGCGCCTCCTTGTCATTTTCCCGATTCTTGAACCACTCTCGGTATAGAGATCATGATTCCATTGTCTATTCATCGAAAGAATGATATACTCATCTTTTATTTTTTGCATTCGAGGTATCTAGTTTTATGCGCCAAGCTTTTACTTATGACGATGTAGCTTTAGTTCCCCAATTCAACAACGTCCCTTCTCGAACGGTTCCCTCTTTAGAAAGTTGGCTGACGAAAAAGACAAAGATCGAAATCCCTCTCCTTGCGGCAAATATGGATACCGTGATTGGGAAAGAGCTTGCTGATATCTTGCTTGAGCAAGGATCTATTCCCATCTATCACCGTTTTACCCCTTTTGAGCAACAACTGGAGTGGGTGAAGCAATATGCGGGGAAGACCTTCATTTCATCGGGAATCTTAAATGTCGATGAATGTCGAAAACTTCTCGACGCTGGGGCAATCGGCGTCTGTATCGACGTAGCGCATGGCCACTCAGATCGGATGTTCCAATTCATCTCTGAGATCAAAAAGACACACCCTGAAAAAGAGGTGATTGCAGGCAATGTCTGTACGGCGATGGGATATCACGACCTTGTCAATGCGGGAGCAGATGCCGTTAAGGTGGGTGTAGGACCAGGAGCTGCTTGTACGACCCGGATGGTGACAGGTTTTGGTGTTCCTCAATTCACAGCTGTTCAAGATTGTAGCCGTGTCGCAGAAAGGCTCCGGGTGCCTCTTATCGCAGATGGAGGAATACGGACAAGTCGCGATGTTGTTCTCGCCCTTGCAGCAGGGGCAAGTACTGTCATGATTGGGAAGCTCTTTGCTTTAACAAATGAATCGGCAGCGCGTAAACGAAAAAGTGAGGGAGTCCCCTCAGGGCTCGAGGCGAAATTTCGGGGACAAGCATCCGTTGATTTTCAAAATGAATTCTACGGAGGGTTGAAAGCAAAGACGGTTGCTGAAGGGGTTGACTTTTGGGCTCCAGTTTCTGGAAGCGCTCAAGAACTTCTCACTCTTCTTCTCGGAGGAATCCGCAGTGGGATGACCTACGGAGGCGCAAAGAGCATCAAAGAATTACAGAGAAAAGCGGAATTTGTCAGCGTGACAGACTCCTACAGTCATGAGAGTAAGCCTAGGCCTTAGGTAAGCCACAACGCGGAGTCTTCGTAATAGCGATCGATGCGTTGAATAGCATCGCAACGAAAAAAGTATGTTCTATCCGTTTCTGTTGAAATTTTTCGAGCCATTTCGTTAGCTTTTTGAAAGTTTCCTTTTGATGCTACGTAAATGGACCCATCATGAAGAACTTCTGCTTGCTTATCTCCACAAAGGTGAGTCACCGCAATTGCGGATGCTTTATCGATCTCATTTTCCTCAAGTAATTCCTTGACAAGAGTGATAACCGCCCATTCTTTTTCGAAAATAATAGCAAGTTGCAATTCGATTTCACGATACCCACATCTTAAGAAGATGGCTTCGATCGCATCATCAATGCGATCTTCCCGCGCAAGAGCTACTGGAGTTGGTCTTTCAGGTGTTGAATTGCTACAATTCGTTACTGCTGACGTCATATAAAACTCACTTTTTTAGCAAAATATTACTGAATTAGTAAAATTAATTCAATAATAAAATAAATACTAAGTTGAGGTGGGGGGTGGTTGTAACTAAATCGGGAAAGGGCAGGCACAGGCAGAGGCACGGTTGGAGTGCCTATCTTATATGAGCTATCAAAAAATAGCCAAAGTGGGGATAATTAGCTCTTATGGTGAAAGATTTTTTATCATCGAATAAAAAAATTTACGATGCAGTTCATGGGTTTATCCCCATCGATGAGTTTGAAAAGGAGTTGATCGACTCGCTTCCCTTTCAAAGGCTTCACTATATTCATCAGTTGGGGATTGCCTATCTTGTCTATCCTGGAGCAACGCATACCCGGTTTGAGCACTCTTTAGGGGTGATGTATCTGGCCACCTTGATGTTTGATAAGATCTGTGAGTCGGTCCGCCCCGATGTCTTCCATTTTGTCCCAAGGAAAGGGTCGACAGAATACCTCTACTGGAGGCGCGTGCTCCGAATGGCTGCTTTATGCCACGATTTAGGCCATCTTCCTTTTTCTCATGTGGCTGAAAAAGACCTTTTAGGTTCATGTGGGCATGAAGAGTGGACGCTAAAAATCATTGGCAGTTCCCATTTAGAGCCCGTTTGGGAAAAACTAAAAGATATCCCTTCATGTCTTGAAGAGTTAACGGAAAGAAATCTTGTTGAAGATATCAAAAAAGTAGCTATCGGGGAGTCAAAATGGCAGGGATTAACAGGAAAATCATTCACTCCTTGGGAGCGAGTTGTCTCTGAGCTGATCACTGGCGATTTTTTTGGCGCAGACCGGATCGATTACCTTCTTCGCGATGCAAGGAGTACAGGGGTTGTTTATGGACTTTTCGATTACCACCAACTCATTGAGACGCTCCGCATCTTGCCAAGCGCAGATCAGGGCGTAAATGAGCTGCAACTTGGAATTGATGAAAATGGCCTTGAGTCTTGTGAAGCTCTCCTTTTAGCGCGCCATTTCATGCACCGAAGAATCTATCAATACTCATCTGTGAAGGCCTACAATTTCCATCTTCGACGGTACATGAAGGCAAATTTTAAGAAAAAAAGCTTAGAAAGCGTCGATGATTTCCTCTCGGTGAGCGATATCGACTTAATTGCAGAGCTTACAAAAGCGGCAAAAAATCCAGATATGCCTGGCTATCGAGATGCGCGCTGCATCATTTTCCGCGAGCACCGTTTCCGCGCCCTTACCCTTCCTCAGTCGATGACAGAAAAAGAGATTAAGGAGTTCCAAAAGCGGGAGAAGATCTCAGATGCGGAGATCGGCTGGGAGTTTTACCCAAGAGATCCCCCTCCTGACCGCCTCTCTTTCCCTGTGTCAAGACGCCATATTGTGATCCAGAAAGCAAGAGAGTGTTCTGATCTTCTTCTCAAAGTCCCATCAAAACGCTCAAATTGGATCTATATTTCCCCTGAACGAGACCTCTCTTTGATCCATTTCCTAGAAAGTTGGGAAGCGTAATGGGTGGGTTAAAACGCCTATTTCAGCAATTTACGTCGCAAGAGAAATGGTTTATCCTCTTTTCGATGGCAACAGCTTTTTTTATCGCACTTGAATATGCGATGACCCGGCCATCGAGTAGTTCGATCTTTCTTACCGTTTTCTCTTCACATGCAATCCCTTGGGTGTGGCTCATTTCTGTCCCTTTCAACTTGGGGTGCGTTTACCTTTACAACCGTTATCTTCCTGTTCTCGGTCCTGTTCGAATGCTAGGGTCTATTGCTGCAATCATCTCTTTTGTCCATCTCTTTTGCGCCGCAGCGCTTACTTACATCCCTCAGTTCATTTTCGTTCAGTTCATCTGGAAAGATATCTACATTCTTCTTATGTTTAAACAGCTCTGGTCGATGATCCACAGCACAATTCCAGCTTCACGCGCAAAGTATCTTTATGGGGTGATCTTTAGCATGGGGACGGTTGGCTCTGTATTGGGGAGTATCGTTCCAGGTTTTTATGCTGTAGGAATTGGATCTGAGAAAATTTTTCTAGCAAGCCTTCCCATCTATTTTCTCCTTTACCTTTGCTACAAAAAAGCCTTTGCCTGCAGTTCGTTAAGGGATGAGTCTTTTGCAAAAGACCTTACAGAAGACCTCAACCCCAAAGGCGGTTTTTCTCTCATTGGAAAATCTCCTTTCTTGATCGCTGTGTTAATACTTGTGGTCTTTATGCAGATCTCCATTGGGCTTATGGATTATCTTTTCAACGCCCACTTAGAGCAACATGTGACAGATCTTGATTTAAGAACGGAATATGTAGGGAGAATTATTGGGATCACAAATCTTTGCAGTGGGGTTTTTCAACTGATTGGGGGATTTCTCATGGTCCATTTTTTAGGCGTAAGGGGTGGTCATCTCTTTGTTCCCCTTCTCCTCCTTTGCAATTCTGTAACTGCTTGGCTATTTCCCACTTTCAGCGTGATTTCTCTCTCTTATATCCTCATTAAATCGATCGATTTTTCCCTTTTTGGCGTGATCCGAGAAATGCTCTATATCCCCATGAAACTCGATGAAAAGTTTCGCGCAAAAGCGATCATCGATGTCTTTGCCTACCGCTCAGCCAAAGCGCTCATCGCTGTGTGTATCCTCCTTTTGCAAGTTTTCGTAGGGAAAGAGATCTTACAGTCCATTCATTTGTTTTCAATCGCCGTCTTTCTCGCATGGATTGGGGTTGTTTTCTTCTTATTGAAGAAGGTGGCTCCCGATTTTTACTCGCAAGATCAAGTAAATAAATAGGTTTTTTTCGGAAATTAAAGAAAAGTTTATAACTTTCCGTCGCTTAATTTATTTCTATTTCTAAAAAAATAAAAATGCTGTATGATATCACTAAAAATATAAAGTAAGGTTTTTAAAATGAATGTAACGACAGGCACAGGTTGCAGAAGCATCAACAATATATTTGAAAGATCTGATAATTGTATTCTCGGAAACATCTTTACCTATGTTCCTTTGGAATCTTTAGATGTTCTCGCAAAAACTCTTGCTTCAACACCTCAGACAACGAACCGCTATGAAGTTTTATCCAAAAGAGTAATACAAATAGCTAAATCAAACGAAATTATTCCGATAAAAAATTTTGTTGATGATATAGTTACAAGATTAGATTCAGAAAAAGAAAAAAAGCAAAAAGAGTCTCTTACTGTTCTTTCGCAACGGATAATGCGACACTATAATGGCAATACACAAAATTTAGATAAAATTAAAGACTTCAGAAGAATCATAGGGTCATTATTATTGGATTCATTAATGGAATTGAGCGAAGAGACAATAAATAAGCTGATGCTTTATACGCGTCCACCAGAAACTCTTAGAAATATATTGGAAATCGCAAAATTTGAAAGGCAGTTAGTAAACGCTGATCTTATTTCCAATCCGTCAGAAAGAGAAAACACTCTTCATGAAATTATTATTAATTTAATGGCTGCAGGCTACGTCGGAAGAGCTATTGATGCTACTAAGATGCTTTCAGATATTGAACGTCGGATACATATCGTGACTACTTTATCACCTGAACACGAAGATCTGAAAATTAGCGCTCTTCACGACATTATCAAGACATTAGCGCTAAGTAGAAATTTCGAAAGAGCGTATGCCGTTAATAGGATGTTACCTGGAAATCTTAATAAACAGAATAAAATAGCTTATATCAGATTAATTGCTTCTGCTACAATTGGAAACGTGCCTATAGAAATTGTTCGTGAATTTTCTGATATATTATTCGGATATGATGAAGATAGATGTTCATATCGAGTAAATATTACTATTACTGTTCTTGACCAAAATGATGAAATTGTTAGAGAACCGATGAGCCATATTATAACATTAGCTAATTTACAGGGACTGCCCTATGGAGTTCCTGTTGAGCTTCCTGTCCATGTCAATTTGGGTGCAACTACTGGAAGGGAATCTCTTAAACTCTCAATAATAGGAGATCCAATTGTTTAATCCCATCTCCTTGAGCGCTCTTTATTCTTTGGCTTCTCTCTGTCATCGAGGTGAAAATCGATCTCTGCGTCTTCAAACCAGTGGACAACGATTCGATAGAGCGCTTTCCCTCTTTGGATGACCATCTCTTCATTGCCGGTAAGCGTGACCCATATGTAGAGACAAAAGAGGAAAAAAAGCCAAGTTAAAGGTCTCATACTTGCAAAAAATAAGAATTTCTTGTCTTATACCTGTATGGCAAAAATCACATTGAAAGGCAACTCCATTCACACTTGTGGCGAGCTCCCAACTCTTGGAGAAAAACCTCCACAGTTTCGCTTGGTCGATAAAGACTTAAAAGATCGAAAACTAGGCGAGTTTATCGGCAAGAAGTTGCTCATTGCAACAGTTCCCAGTCTCGATACAGGGGTCTGTAGTCAAATGACACGCCACTTTAATGAATTTGCGAAAAAACATCCTGAGATTACGTTTCTCACTATTTCAACAGATCTCCCATTTGCTCAAGGGAGATTTTGCGAAAAAGAGGGGGTTCAAAATGTCATCACTCTTTCCATGATGCGGGATAAAGAATTTGGTAAGACCTATGGTGTTCTCATTGTCGATGGGCCTCTTGAAGGGATTTTGGCTCGCTCTATCCTTGTAGTCAATGAACAAGGTAAAGTCATCTACCGCGAACTTGTCCCTGAAATTGCAGAAGAGCCTAATTATGCAAAGGCTCTAGAGTCTTTGCAAATTTCGTAAGAAGAACAACTGTTTCAACATGGGCAGTTTGGGGGAACATATCGAAAGGTTGAACCTTTTCTACATGGTACCCAGATTGACATAGCTCTTTAAGATCTCTTGCTAGAGTCGCTGGATCACAGGAGATATAGAGGAGCTTTTCCGGTGTAATTTTTCTTAAGGACTTCAGCACTTCAGGGGAACACCCTTTGCGAGGGGGGTTGATGAGGATAAGGTCAAAAGGGGAGTGCTTTGTAAGCTCATCTTCTACTTTGCCGCAAATAAAATGCACATTGTTTAGCCCGTTCATCTTTGCGTTTTCCTTAGCATCGACAATAGCCTGAGGAACAGATTCAATCCCGAAAACTTCTTTGACATGAGGTGCAAAAATTAAAGAGAGCGTACCTACGCCACAGTAGGCATCGAGTATTTTCTCTTTTCCTGTGAGCTCTCCCCATTCTAAGGCTTTTAAATAAAGAGCCTCTGCTTGAGACACATTCACTTGAAAAAAAGAGGCGGGAGAGACGCGGAAAAAAAGCCCGCAAATCTTTTCGCGAATAGATCCTTCTCCTGCAAGAGGGCGATAGAAAGAGCCGAGAATCACATTTTCAGGACCTCTATGTAGGTTTTGAATGACCCCTTTCACAAAAGGCTCTTTTTTTAAGATTTGCTCAGCAAGATCATGGAGTTGAGGATCTTCTTTTTTTGAAGTAACTAAAACGACAAGTGCCTCACCAAAATGCCCACTGCTTTTGATTAAAATATGACGAAGGTGATCGATTTTGGATGCTTCAATCAACGGCTTGATCTTTTGGTAGATTTGGTCTCCTAGCTCTGTATGGATATGGCATTTTTCAATGGGGACAAGTTCGTGAGAGGAACGCTTATAAAGACCTAAAGAGAGGAAATTTCCTTTTTTTTGAACCGGCAGCTGGATCTTATTGCGATACTGGAACTTTTTTGGAGAGGGGAGGCAAGGGAGTACGGAAAGATCCAACTTGCCAATGCGCTTTAACGCATCGATCACTCTTTGCGTTTTTGCTTGAAGCTGCTTTGGGTAGGAAAGGTGCATCAGTTGGCAGCCGCCACAACTTCCAAAATAGGGGCAAATTGGGTCTATACGATCAGAAGAGGGGAGGAGAATCTCCTTTAGTTTCCCAATGCCAAACCTTGAGTTTCTCTCAATTACTTCAATTGTCGCAGTTTCTCCAGGCAAGGCCCCCTCGACAAAAAGGGTGTAGCCATTGAGCTCTCCAACCCCTTCGCCTAAGCTTCCTAATGCATGAATTTGAATTGTTTCCATGATGAAGAGGCAAGTATAGAGGGAATGAGAATTTCTTCAAACAAACCAAATCATTGCTTTTTATCCTTTTTTGCGGTACAAATTTGGCGCAATAACTTTTTTATGGGTTAGGATGAATCCAATTCAAAAAATTTTAGTTCCTCCCATTCCTACCCAACCCTTGTTTCTTCCTCCTGTCCAACACTGGGAACTTCTTCAAAATATTCTTGTTCAGTATATTAAATTATTCTCAACGCTCGAGCAGTGGGAGCAGGCTGAGCATCCGAAAGAAGGGGAGAGGCGTTTTACTCAAATGGGCGAAGCTCAGAAGGCAATTGTTCAACCCGTATTGGAAAAGCTCACTTCGTACCTCTCTACCTTTTCTTCTATAGAGGGTTCAAACGCGTCTTCACAGCAAGAGAATCGACACGTAGAAAAAGGGGAAATTGTTTCATTGAGCACAAAGAAAAATCTCCCTGAAACGCAAATCTTTCAAGCGGCATCGTTAAATCTTTTTTTCAGTGAGGGAAAGAGAGACGAGTTCTTACCCTTCTTGAAAAAGAAAGATCGCGATCTTGTGATGATTGAAAAGAGTAGGCTCACTCTTCCACAGGCTCTTCTTACAGCCAATCTCATTTTAAATAGGGGAGAGTGTGTGTTTGCCCCTTCTTATTTTCCTGGAGCAGTCCCCCAGCCGCTTTTGTTTAAAAAGAGAAAAAGAAAAAGGGATTACTTTTCATTTAAAAATAGAGAAGAAGACGAAGATAATAAAACTGAAAGTTGACGCCAATTTTCTTTTTATGTTAGTGAAAAGAAAAAGGTGAAAACTATGCGTCACTTTCGTTTTATTATGTTAGCGTTCCTTCTTCAAGGCTGTCTCGGCAATGATGCGTTGAGAAATGGTGCTGTTGCAGATGCCAATGTACTCAATCTTTCCAAGCTTTGCATCGGAATGAGTGAATGCGAGGTGCGCTCCATCATGAAAGAGCCTTATAACCAAGAGCATTTTGCTATTGATGACGCAAACTTTAATGTCTGGTTTTACATCACAAGTCCGACTGTTTTAGGACAGACTGAGATGGTGACTGCAAATCTTACACCCCTTACATTCAAAGACGGTTGCTTGATCAGCTGGGGGTCAAGTGCCTATCGCTATCTTGTGCAAAGGAAAAACAATAGCAAAACAGTAGCAACTGCCCCCTCAAAAAATGCTCCTACACAACCAGCAGGACAGCCGCAATCTACACCTTCTGGTCCAAACTGGGGACCTGTAACGCCGCAACCGCACGGTCAAGGGAAGCAGCCTCAAGAACAACCACAGCAAGAACCAACTCCTCCTCAACAACAACCGCAAAAACCACCTTCACCGCAGCAACCAAAACCTCCCACACAAACACCTCCGCCAGCTCAAACACCGCCAAAACCTGCTCCGCAACCACCTCAAAAAACTCTTACCCCTCTTGCGCAAGGAGCTTCCGACACGTCTTGTGATACGTCTGGAAATAACAAAAACCCTACCCAGTCTGCACAGTCAGACTCAAGCGAACCTCAAGGAACGCAGCCTCCTACCAATCAACCTTTAGATGAAGAGGATCGAAAGATGCTGCAGGAGTCTTCCGATCAGGAATTCAATCAAACTGATTTAAAATGATGTTTTTGATATAATTTCATCGATTTAAAAAGGTGCAGTTATGTCTGTTGTGTTAAATTATTTACTTTCATTTGTTAAAACACCTAATTACAGATCAGAAGAGGATAAAGCCCTTCTTGCGATGGAAGAGGGGAGAGGAAATCGTCTTATAACTACCTCAACAAGAAGATCTGAGGCAAAAGATTCCCAAAGCATTAGAATTGAAGAGATCAAGAAAGCCGCAGCTTCTGGATTTGCAAAACCTGTAACGATTCCGAATGCAGCAGCAGGAAATGCGAAACACTTTTTACCTCGTCAAGAAGTATTATTAAAAGATCAGTATGCAAATGATGAACAAGGAAGGCCCGCCACTAAAATCGGAACCATTTGCTATCAAATTTTGGAAAGAGAACTAGGGAAAGAACTTCCCTCTTTAATGGACATAAATATGTCGAAAAGCTTAGAGATCCTTTCTGATCAAAAAGGAACAACTCAGCTATTTCGAGAAGATGGTTTAGGGTCTTCTGTAACTTTAATGGGAAAAGGGTATAGCTTGATCAGACTTACCTCTCCTAATCCTGAAATGGAATATGCTCTCACTCAAAAAGCTCTTTTAGAAGAATTCTTAAAAGTGAATGATTTAGATCATGATATCCGGGAAATTCTAACGA
>Ga0155638_1070_pt1 | contig 23157 bp, 30 predicted proteins | sample RifCSPhighO2_12_FD_107295 | JGI IMG/M metagenome (GOLD analysis project Ga0155638, IMG submission 107295) | Verrucomicrobia bacterium RIFCSPHIGHO2_12_FULL_41_10
CAGCTGGGCGCAATGACCAAGGATGCTTCAGAGTTAAGTATTAAAGTATCTGATCTACAGTCACGAATTGGTATACTCACTGTTCTGGTAAAAGCATTCAGTACTACAGGGCTAGCAGCTTATAAGTTAGAGAATATTACGCTAGAGCTAGAAGAGCTCACTAACAACTACTTAGTAGGGCTTAGTGATGGCAGGTTCCAGATATCTTTTAAGCTATCTGGTAACGATAAGCTCAATGTAATTATAAGCAATAACGGCAATGAGGCGGATATTTCGACACTTAGCGCCGGAGAAACCACTAGAGTGAATATATCTGTATTATTAGCGATCCGGCGCCTAATGCAGAATTTAAATGGTAATAGTATTAATTTGCTGTTCCTAGATGAAGCTATATCCACGCTAGACCCCGCTGGTAAAGAGAAGCTAGTCGAAGTACTGCTTGAGGAAGAGCACCTAAATGCTATATTAGTATCGCACGAGTTCCACCACCCATTACTGTCTAGGCTATCTGTAGCTAAGACTAATAATATTAGTACGTTAATAAAGGAATAATATGATAAAGATTGAAGTGATGTCAGATGACTGTATTGCCACGATTAATTCTACTGAAGTAATATTTGTGGGACAGTTGCTAACTGTTACTGAGTTTGATACTTTGGTACTAACTAAAGGGTCCGTTACATATTCAGTAGATGAGAAAGAAGTGCTTACCAGGGTAGCCAAAACAGATAGTGCAAAAACTCCAGGAATTTCTGAGGCTGTTGAAGTGGCCAAAACAGATAGTGCAAAAACTCCAGAGATTTCTGAGACTGTTGAAGTGGCAAAAACAGATAGTGCAAAAACTCCAGAGATTTCTAGCAGTGTGCAAGAAACACATAGTGCAAAAACTCCAACACCTAAAAAGAAATAGTGGTTGATAGTAAAGAAAAGGGCTCACGAGCAGAGACTTTAGTTAAAAATACGCTAAAAAAGTATACGGGGTTAGCATTTGAACGCACCCCCCTGTCTGGCGCTTTAGATGCTAAACATGGGCTAAAGTCTGATATATATATCCCTAATGAAAAGAATATATATGCTATCGAGGTTAAGCATTATAAGGAAGATCATATATCCAGTAAGGTTCTTACTAATAAAGATCCACAGTTATTACTATTCTGGAAACAGGCAGTTAGGGAAGCAGAGGAGACTAATAAGAAGCCTCTGCTTATTTTTAAATTTGACCGCTCAAAGCTATTCGTAGCTTTCAGAGAGTTTCCTAAGAAGGATTATAGCCACATGTTTATAACAGCACAGGGCCTTGACTTTTTTGTGGCGGTACTAGACGACTGGTTAATTAATGAGAAGCCTAAATTTATATGAGTATACCTTTTAACAAATCAGTAGAACTATCTAACAATGTAATGATAGTTGATGCACTAGGTCTAGCGTTCCGGTGGAAGCATAGTGGTGCTAGGGAGTTCTTCCAGGACTATCTAAATACCGTAAAGAGCCTACAAAAAAGCTACAAAGCTAAGTACGTCATAATAGTATCGGATAAGGGCAAATCTAGGTATAGAAAAGCCATATACCCTGAATACAAGGCTAACAGAGAAGATAAGTATAAGGACCAGACAGAAACAGAGAAGCTGGCAGTAGAGCTATTCTTCAAAGACTTTGAGTATGCACTAGAGTATATAGCTGAAACAACAGAGTTTCCAGTGTTACGCTTTGACGCTACGGAAGCTGACGATATAGCTGCATACATAGTGCAAAAACTCCAGGGATTTTCTAATATAGAGCACACCTGGCTTATATCTACTGATGCAGACTGGGATTTGCTGCTGTCAGAAAAAGTAAGTAGATTTAGTTATATCACTAGGAAAGAATACACTATAGCTAACTGGAACGATAACCATGACTACGCACACGAACATCATCTATCTATTAAATGTTTAATGGGTGATACAGGCGATAATGTTAAGGGAGTAGAGGGGGTCGGACCTAAGAGGGCAATAGACCTAGTAAATACTTATGGCTCCGCTCTTGATGTTGTAGATGCTCTCCCTATTAAGAGTAATCTAAAATACATACAGAATCTTAACCAAGCAGCTGACAAGATTCTATTAAATTACCAGCTAATGGACTTACAGTCCTATAGTGCTACGGCCCTAGGGCCTAATAGCACTATAGTAGATTTAGCTATAGAGAGGTATATAGATGGATGATGAAATAATACTACCATATAAAGGCCCGCTAGAAGGGCTAATATTAAAGAGCAGTAGACTACTAGAAGTAGTTAGCTCTGTTGATATTACACTATACCCATTAAATAAGTCATATATTGAAACAGGTATTACTGTATACTTTCCTGGTGAATATACAGGGGTTGTTACTAACAATAACCTACAAGCTAGTAACGGGATAATAATGCCGCACGGTAGCATCATACTAAATGGCGTATGCGAGGTTAAGATTATGTTATTCAACCTAGGTACATCAACCTATAGAATTAAAGCAGGCATTACTAGAATTGCGAACTTAGTCTTAGTAAAAGGGCTTAGTATAGATAAAGAAATTAAATTACTAAACAGAATAATATGATCTTAAGGGGAAATAATGCTAAAGTACGTAGTTAAAAGAGACGGTACTACAGAAGAATTTATACCGCATAAGCTAAATAAGTGGGGGCAATGGGCTGCTGAAAACCTAGAAGGTAGAGCTGACTGGTCTAGCGTAGTATTAGAAGCCATTAAGGGTCTAAAAGAATCAGTATCCACCATAGAGCTTCAAGAGCATTTAATAACAGCGTGTATTAATAAGCAAGATTGGCCTCACAACCTCATGGCAGGCAGACTTTATATACCTAACCTTTATAAAGCCATGTTTGGGGGTACTAAGCCTACTATTAAAGAACTCCACGCTAATATGGAGGCTCTAGGCTTAATGGAAGATATGAGGTACACTACCGAAGAGTACCAGGTAGCAGAGGAGATTATCCAGCATAGCAGAGATTTCAATTTAGCGTATTTCCAGATTGATCATATAATGCACAAATATAGTCTGCAAAATCGACGTACTAAAGAGAGATTTGAGACACCTCAATTTACTGCAATGCGTATGGCTATGGCCCTTTCTGCGAATGACCCCAGTGACACGAAGATGTCCGCTGTTAAGGCAAGGTACGATGCGTATTCCCTGCGAAAGGTTAGTTCCCCAACGCCTAGTTATATTAATCTAGGTACAAAAAATAAAGGGTTAGCTAGTTGCTGCCTTTATGTTACAGATGATACAGTTGCCTCCTTAGCTACCGGTGACCACATTGCACTTATGATGACGGCAGAAAGCGCTGGAATTGGGGGTTTAATATCTACTAGATCTCTAGGAGATCAGGTACGCGGGGGTTTGATTACACATCAGGGTAAACTGCCTTATTATTTCTCAGTAAGTGGAGCAGTTCATGCTAATACTCAAGGAGGAAGAGGGGGTGCATGTACTCAACACTACTCAGCATTTGATCCAGAAGCTGTAGTTATAGCACAATTACAGAATCCTAAGTCTACGGAAGACAAAAAGAACAGGAGGATTCACTTTTCTATGCTGTGTAATAGACTGCTAGCTAAAAAAGTGGCTAAGAATGAAAGTATATTTCAGTTTACAAGCTATAGCCACCCAGATCTGTGGAAGCTAATGTTCTCTGGAGACAAGGATGCTTTCGAGGAATTATATAATAAGTACGAAGAAGCCACTAGCCCCAAGATTAATGCTAGAGATTTTGTTATTCTAGCAACACAACAATCCCACGAAGTGGGAACCCACTATTTTGCATTTATAGACGAGATAAATCGACATACCCCATTTAAAGAGCCTATACATAGCTCAAATCTTTGCCAAGAGGTTACACTTCCAACTGGTGCCTACTACAAAGTACAAGACTTGTATATGTCGGCTGATAATGGTGTTATTCAATATGAAGACTTCGATGGGTCTACTAATACTTTACCATATAGTAGTAAAGTTCATGTGCCTAACAGGGGCGGAAGATATGAGTATACATTCGCTGGCGATTTGCGAGAGGGTGTAGAAGTTAAGAAGATTCTAAAAAATATACCCACATCAGAAGTAGGTATATGCAGTTTGGCAGCTATACCTATATGCAATATAGAGACTGACGAAGAGTACGCAGAATCGGCTTACATTGCTTTAAAGGATATAAGCTCCAATATACTAAATACAGAGTATAAAATGCCCCAAATAGGATATACTGCTAAAGCAAGGATGAATGCTGGAGTTGGAATTATAGGTCTAGCTTACCAACTAGCTAAGGAAGGGGTTAACTACAACTCTCAAGAGGGATTTAATAGAATTCACCAAATAGCTGAGAGGCACGCATATTTTGTTATAAAGGCTAGTCTACGTTTATCCAAGGAAATTGGTAATGCTCCTTGGATTCATAAAACTAAATGGCCTGAAGGTTGGTTACCTATTGATACATATAAGAGTAATGTTGATAGTTTGGTAACAGTGGGGCTATCGTATGATTGGGAAGCGCTACGGGAAGAAATAATAATCAATGGCGGTATTGCACACAGCTCACTTATTGCGCATATGCCTACAGAGAGTTCCTCAAAAGGGGCAGGCTTACCTAATGGGGTATACCCTGTACGGGAAATAGCTATGGCTAAGAAAGACCAAAGCAATGTTATAGGCTGGGTTGCCGTAGATAATGATATACTAGACTACCAACAGGCTTGGAATATTTCTACTATGGATATGATTAAGGTTTACTCTATTATTCAGAAGTTTACCGACCAAGCTATAAGCGCAGATCTGTATACTGATCGAACTAATGATATGAATGTATATACTGAAGATATATGCAAAGAGTTTATTGCTATGTCAACATACGGCATGAAGACTCGATACTACTCCGTAACTAGAGCTAGTTTTAAAGATAATACTAGAGCTATTGTATGCTCTAGTGGTGTTTGTGACGTATAAGGAAAATAAAGTGCTAAATCTAAACAAAACTGATTATGAAACACCATCGCTATTCCTAGGGCAGAAGGGGGGATTATTTGATACTATAAATAAAGCAGATCCTCGACTTATGGATCTATTTAGGAAATTAAGGGCACAAGACTGGGACGAATTTGAATTTGATTTCACTTCATGCAACCTTGAGTTTAAAACATGCCCTAAAGATGTACATGACATCCTAAAGATATCTTTAGGATGGTTATGGGAAGCGGATACTATCGCCTCTCGTAGTATTTCAGCCATAACGGCTCCTTATGTGACTTTTGATGGCCTGTCAAGGTACTGGTCTAGGGTAGCTGATAATGAGAACCTCCATGCTGCAACGTATAGCGAAATACTACGTAACAGCTTCGATAATACTGATGCGATTATTAAAGAGATACTAGCTGTTAAAGAAAATATAGCTAGATTGGGGGCTGTATCAGAGGTACTAGAAGAGACCTATACAAAAGGACACCAATATGCACTTGGGCTAGTTGAGAATGACCAAGACTTATACAATACAATATATATGTTCTGCATAGCTATGTTATGCTTAGAGAGACTGCAATTTACAGTAAGTTTTTCAGCGGTATTTGCCATTGTTCAGTCCAAGCAGTTTATCCCGATTGGAGAAGCAGTACGAAAGATATTTAAAGATGAGTTTGAAAACCACGTAGTGGGAATAAAGACTATCCTAGAGATTGAATCTAAAACACTTAGGGGTAATATAGCTAGGTCATCTTTAGAACCAAAAATTACTATGCTTATAGGTGAAGTGACCAAAGCAGAAAAAGCTAACGCTGAGTTTATATTTACTGGCAGAGAACTTGTGGGCTTAGATCAGGAAGCTATGTGCAAGTTTATTGATTATACGTCTCAAGATGTATATGACTTCCTAGGATTACAACTACCTTTTGAAAGGATGAAAGTTACTCCTCTTAAATACATGGATAACTGGATAAATGTCGATAACTCTCAGTCCTCTCCCCAAGAAGCAAGAGACTCAAATTATTTACTAGGTGCTGTAGTAAATAATTTGAAGGGAGATTTAGGCATAGAAGGGTTGTAATTAAAAACCCCTATCACTATTACGTGATAGGGGTTTAATATATAAGGTTTATTGACTATGGCAACAAGAAAAACACATGGAGCCTTTATTGCAGAGGTAGCTGTGAAGGCCCCCAACATAGAGGTATTAGGGACTTATGTAAATAATAAAACTAAGCTTAAAGTTAGGGGGGTTTGTGGGCATGAGTGGGATATCTTGCCTACCAACTTCTTAAGCCAGGGTGCAGGTATGAAGTGCCTAGCGTGTAGCCCTACTATCAAATCGCACAAAACATTTGCAGCAGAAGTCGCTGTCAAAGCTCCGGGGTTAGAAATACTAGGGACTTATATAAATAATAGAACTAGATTACCAGTCAAAGGTATGTGTGGGCATGAGTGGAGTATACAGCCTAACCACTTATTATCTCAGGGATGGGGGGCTAAATGCCCTACTTGCTTGACTGGAAATACTAAACCTCATAAAACATTTGTAGCCGAGGTATTTGAAATAAACCCACACCTAGAAATACTAGGGACTTATATAAATAATAAAACTAGGTTACTGGTTAAAGGTATATGCGGGCATGAGTGGAGTATACAGCCTCATGACTTCTGCTACAAAGGCAGTGGTAGTAGGTGTCCTACATGTAGTCCTACAGGCACCTCTAAGGGTGAGCGTGCTTTAGCAGATTTCATAGAAAAACATGCTAAAGTGAGCAGAAATACTAGAATATTAGGGGGTAAAGAGATAGATATTCTAGTACCCGATTATAACCTAGCTATAGAATATAACGGGGAGTATTGGCATTCCAAGAAAGATAAAAATTATCATTTAGACAAAACTTTGGCTGCTAAAGCCCAAGGAATTACTTTAATACATATCTTTGAGCATGAGTGGCTACAGAAACAAGAAATTGTTAAAAGCCGTATAATGTCTATGTTATCTAAAAGCTACAGCGTAGGTGCTAGAGCTTGTATATTAAAAGAGATTCCTTTCCCCAAAGAGTTTCTTAATGATAATCACATTCAAGGGGCAGGAACCGCTTCTAAACATAATATAGGACTGTACTTTGAAGGATTCCTGGTAGCGGTGATGACCTTTAGCAAGCCTAGGTTCAACCACAATTATGAGTATGAATTGGTAAGGTACTGCTCTATAACTGGCATCACTGTTATAGGAGGGGCCGGTAAGCTTCTAAAATACTTCTTAAAAACTTATAGCCCTAAAAATAATAATATTGTAAGCTACAGTGATAAAAGATGGTCAACAGGTAATCTATATAAGCAACTAGGGTTTAGTTACCTCCGTACAAGCCTCCCTAACTATTCTTACTATAAAGGTAATGAAATTATATCTAGGTATAAAGCTATGAAGCATAAATTAGCTGACTTAGTTCCCTATCATTACAAACCAGAGCTTACGGAGACAGAAATAATGACAAATGCTGGGTATTTAAAAGTATATGACTGTGGGAATGACGTGTGGGTTAAGTAAATAAAAAGCCACTACAGAATAAAATCTGTAGTGGCTTTTTATTAACTTGTAACTTGGGCTACATTAAATGCTTCTAGTACTAAGTATCCAGTACCTGCAGCTAACTGTCCCGCTATAACTACTTTAGACGCAGCAGCTAGGTTAACCGTACCATATGTAGTTGCCGCAATGGTTGAGTCGCCGTAACTACCCAGAATCTGTTTAGTTAATGTACGAGCAAATGCTGCTGTTGTTAGAGAGCCTCCTGTAGACGTTGTAAATGCTTGCGACCCTATAGAAGTGGCCCCTAATAAATGGGTAACAGTCTTAGCATCTGCAGCATTTGGGCAAGTTACTCTGCTAAACATTTTAATTGCGCTACCAGGGCTAACTGAATTAGCCAGCAGGGTAATATTAACTAACGGCAAATCGGTTGCAGTAGTAGTAGTGTACGCAGCGTTAGAGCCAACTGCAGTAGTAATTGTACCAGTCGGGATGTAGGGTACGAACTCTGTAGTAGCCGGATCTACATAGTTCGTCTTAACACTACCAGCTGTAGTGCTGCTAAATACTGTCCAATATAGTCCGGCAAGCCCGCTTACTACAGCACCTGCAGGTAAATAAACCCATGCTCCTTCCGAGTACGTAGCTGGCAGTGCTGTAACGGTAATATTACCATTAGTAGCCACTGTTGAACTATTAGGCACAATTACGGGTATTACGCCAGTAATTTCATTAGAATTAGAATTTAAATCTAATGCTGCTGTATTAGTTCTAGAAAGACTAACTCCTACTAGTTTATCTAAGGCATCGATTGCTGTATCTAGTTGTAGTCCTGGGGTAACGGATACAGTGTAAGAACCTGTAGTTACAGTGCTGCCTGTTGTACTTTTATATGTTACTGACATAATACTTCCTTTAAGATTATTTATAAATTATGTGTAGATGCAAACTCATGCATCTGCTACGGTTACTGAGTTTCTAATGATACTTACAGGTTTCTCTGGTTTGCTTAAGAGTACCACGTCTCCGTTTAGCGATAAACTAATACCCACCTGTTCATCTAAAATTTCTAGGCGTTCTGGCAGCAACATGCCTGGATAAACAGTTACTATGTACGCACCAATAGTAACAGTCCGACCTGTAGTACTCTTGTATAATACTGGTATAGTATTTCCTTTATTAATTACGGTAAGCCATAATAATCTGCTTACAAAGCTTAGACCTAACAATATCACTGTCTAAGAACGTTACAACCTCTATACCGGGTATATTGCCAAGTCGTTTAGTAGCATCTATTAAACCACTATCCCGTATATCTGCCTGATCTGGATCTCCGCTGATAATCATCTTACAGTTTTTACCTATTCTACTAAGTAGAGTTTTAATCTCTAATACACTACAATTCTGCATTTCATCACACAGCACTATAGCGTCTTCAAAACTTTTACCGCGTAAATACCCTAATGGTTTAGGGTCTATTACTTTTGTTCTCAGGCAGTACTCATAGAATCCCTTACCTAAAAATTTAATAAACACATCTGCAAAAGGCTCTAGATAAGGCGCGTACTTCTCTTCTATAGAGCCTGGTATAAAACCAAGACCCCGACCCATTTCAACATTTGGTCTAGTTAATATGATTTTTTTAGCGCGTCTATGGAAAAGCTCTCCAGCTGCGTAGTTTGCAGCTATATATGTTTTACCAGTCCCTGCGCTACCTACACCAAATGTAATGCTGTTTCGTTGTATAGCATCCATATATTGCCCCTGTATATAATTCAGGGGCTTAACATCTACATACCCGTACTCCACAGGATTTTCTATTTCACTATACTGTTTTCTACTACGTTTACCAGAAGTATTTTTTTCCATCACTTACCCCAATGACTAGTACCACCAATACGCACGCCAATGTAAAATAGTGACCCTATTAGGTTATAGAATATATTCTTAATAGATTGCCACGTACCAGTTGAATTACTATCCGTAGATACCATACCATCAATAGTCGCCTCCTTTAGTACCTGATCAGCCAGCTTTCTGCTAACGGCATTGCATACTGCATGCGCTGATATGCCATGTGGTGCAGTATACAGGAAGTCATGAAGGCATGCCGCAGCATTACCTAAGTTACCTAGTAGCGCATAAACAATAGGTAGTCGTGGTACTGTGGCAAAATCTGTAACAAAGCCTTCAGGAACTATAATAGTATCATTTAGTACACCCGACTGGTATACTAAAGGGCTTGTTAACTTGAATTTAGCTTTACGCAGCAGAGTACCTTCAGTTATTTGTTCTGTTTTAAGTGTAGTTAGAAATCTTCCCATTATTAATAAACCTCTATAGTTTCCATCGTTGATGAAGCATTAGTAGTACCTGTAAATGAAGTTACAACTACTGATAATATATCTCTCGAAGTAGCGTCCCAATTTAAAGATAGCGCTATACTAGGAGCCATTGCTGCTAGATCTTGTGCGTACATTCTAGCATCTATACTAGCGGATGAATTTGCTAAGGATGCCGGAACGAATCCACTAAATGCAATGTCACCCCCAGAAATAGTCGTAGCGCTAGTATCATACTCTGTTATAGAATTAGCTCCTGCTGATGTCCAGGAGGGGGTACCCCCTAACGTCCCATTCCTTATTATTTCAAAGAAACAATCATTATTTCTAGTTAGTACAGATACTCTACCAGGTAGAATATATCCTCTATTAGTTACCCCGTTAATCAAATATTTGGGGGCCATACTTAAAATTGGTCGCCTAGTAGTTACAGCTACTAAAGATATCCCATTACTGATAGAAGATTCAATAGGAGCTCTTGGTAAATCTCTACCCCCTTCAGATGAGATTGATGAACAAATCTGCTTTAAAACGGAGGCGGAAGGGGTAACCCCTATATTTTCTATTTCAGATCGAATAGGTAGATTAGCTGTACTCATAAATACCGTTAGTAGTGAATTAGAATTGTGGAACTCGTGGCAATATACTATTTTATTTTCACTATAAATACCAAATCTAACCCGACCAACACCTAACCATCCAAAATCTATAATAAATATCTGAGATTTCGTAAGGTCTAGTGTAGTCCCACTTAGTCCTGTACCGTCTAATTTATCTAAATTCCAATTAGATTGACTTAGCCTAGTATCTACTGCTGTACCAGAACTAAAAGATCTCTGAACTACATGTATACCTTCTGCCGTATTCTCAAAAAATACACCGTTTTGCCCATCAAAATAACCTAATCTAGTTCTTAGATTAGGTTTAGAAGCACCTAAGACTGCAGTTAACAATACTAAGTGACTTTTGCCTGGCTGGTATCTAAAGTATTTATGTGTTTGCCTTATTACTTTATCACCTGATGCTGTAGTTACAGACATATTAATACAGCTCTCATTAAGAATATGCGTGGATGTAGCTGCTCCAGACAATGACTCTCCCCATATTAGTGGCAATTTGCTGTACTGGAATACACTTTCAAATACAGTATTAGTATCTGAAATCCGGACCCTACCAAAGGCATCGGTAGCTACATCTTGTTCATACGGTGACGCTACTATCTCTGCAAAGGTACCGTCCCTTAGATCTTTATACTGTCTAACTATTGAGTTATAGATATCTGTTTTATTAGCCATAGTTTAGTACTTTATAAAATTTATTGAAGTTAGCTACCCTATCATTAAACCCTATTAGCCCCCCATTAACTTTCTTGGTAACCTTGCCTATTACTTCAGAAGAAACCCCTAAGTCTGCAATAGCATTTAAATTAGCACAACGATCCCAATACCACCCCGCCGAATCTAGCGCTAGATCGGTACTAACTAAGTCTGGATTAGTTAGTACATCTTTAAGAGCAACTTTATTGTATAATCCATAGTTACTCTTACCCGTCAATTGTATGTATCCTCTACCTCTGTATGCCCAACCATCTTGGGATAGCTCATCCCCATTTCCTAGCCTATTGGCGTATACACGAGAAGCTATCCTTACTTTATCTCTGGCGTATTCGGTGACTTGTGCGGGAGTAAAGTACTTTGGAAATACTGCTAATAGTCGATCTGCCGAATAGTTTAGGTTTTCTTCTACCCTTTTGAAGCCTCCACTTTCGTGGCTACACTGTGCTAGAAAATGCGATAATCTAATGGATGTAGTTATATTATACTTAGCGCATACGTCTAATAACTGCAAGTAAACTATTTCAGGTATTAGCGGCTGTAGCTTATCATACTTTACCATGTTTCGTCTCTTCTACTTTGCCGGGTATTAGTAAGCCTACGCCCACACCTGCTACTAATAGATGGATATAGTCTAGGTGGCTAATATAATCTAAGCTAAGAGTCCCTGCCACACATCCGACAAATACTAATAAGGCCCTAAGCGTATTTTTAGTATTACCAAATAAAAATTCAGTTAAAGTTTGGGAGTTAGGTGGTAAGTCTACCCACTTCCACATATACGCGTATAACATGCCGGATAGTCCCGCTGTAATAAAAATAGTAATCTTTATTAAATCTACTCCTACTAGCATTTGTTCTATCATTTCAGTATACCTATTAGTACTTTAGCAACCATAGCACCTGCATAAATCATTTGTATGCGTGTACCTTTAGCTTTCAGATTGTCGAAGGTATTATTAGCTTGTTCTGCTTGGTTTCTATACTGTTTGAGCAGATCTTGGTTCTGCGGAGTGTACAGATGCCAATTCTTTATTACTATATTATTGACTAAAAAGTACTGGGTCTTCAACTCTAAATACTCATACTGGAATCTAGTAAACTCTTCTGTAGTAGCGTCTAATTCCTTAATATTCTTCCATTTATACGCAAATGCATTGAAGTAATTAATACTATGTGTAAGTACCTGCTGATCTACATTATTTAGTTCTACTGAGTTAATTATAGCGGATACATTACCAGAAGATACTTCATTATTGATTGCTACTAAATTAGTAAAGTCATCTGCCGATTTTACTAAGGCTTTGCAACCTACTAGACTTAAAATTAGCGAGATTATAATAAGTTTTTTCATTAAACTATCCTAAAATTATAAAAATACTTCCAATGCTTTCCAAATTACCCCTAAAGCTAACAATATACCAGCTAACCATTTTGTATTGTGGGTAAAAACATTAACAGTAACCATATTATCAATTATTGTTTGGAAATACCCAGAATTTCTATCATGATACTCCTTCAACTCTTGATTTGTTTGTTTCATTACTGTTACACATTCTGTTAATGAATTAATCATGTCTTCATGCCTGCGTAATTTACTATCGAGATCGAGATCTTTCTTATACAGATCTCGAATTGCTTTATCTTTCTCTAGCATGGAAAACTCTAACTCTGTTAGAATCCTTTCGTGAGTGCTATTTATCTCTTCCTGGCTATGCCACTTTTCCCCACAAAAAATCATAATATTAAGCCCTTTTAATATAGCAGCCCCTATCGAGGCTGCTTGTTGTAGATAATTCAGCTAAATCCCTAAGTAATCGTGTCTTTTTCTGAAAAACAACTTCGTAAGCAATAACTGCGTTCAAAGCTATAGTTAATAAATTATTTCAAGCCTAAACTTAGTTTGATTGTTTCCAGATCGCCCATCCATTGTGCTCTCGAAGCGCTGAGTGCCCCCATATCTACCGCACCTGCCGCCTGTTGTTTGCACAACAATCTATTTGCTCTCAGTGCAGCCTGAGCAGATCGCCACCCGGATGCGGCAGATAAAATATCATCACACGCTGCGGTGCTTGTAACCCCCTTAGCATCTGCCCACGATTTGACACTAGGCGGCACCGGGCTTGTAGGGTACCCGGCCGTTTTGTAAGCAGCAGCTTCTCTTTCAGCCAATTCGTATTCGCTTTGCCTGTTGCCGATAACTGCCTGTATTAGGGTATCAGTATCAGTATCTATTTGTTTGATTAATTCAGCTTTTTTGGCAGACAGATTAGTTGCAACAGCCGCAACTTCCTGCTCAACTACAGTATGCGTGATATTATTTTCATCTACGTATTCCTGAAATAGTGAAACAATCTCCCAGCGCTGTTCATATTTATTGAGCACACTTAGCGCGGGTGCAGTCTCTCGGACGGATTGAGTGATGGGGTCGTAAGTAGGCTGCGGTGTCGGGAAGACCCACTCATAGCCATCTGCTTTGAATAACGCTGGGTAGCTAGTCTGTGGATTCGCATCACGGATACTACGTTCTGTATGTGGGTAGGAAAGGTCAAATAGTTTGATGTATGCCATTACTCTTTACCTCTAAATTAATATAGTGTGTTACCCCCCTGATCATCATTTTTATTTCATCGCCGGTGATATTTAGATTCTCCTCTTCACCCTCCGCCCGGAATTGCACGATATCCATAATTGCCGCATGGATACCATCTTTAATCGCTTCTTCTAATACAGAAGACATTGTATTCATAATTGCCCCTTATTACTTCTCGTTTATGGCATCTAACAGCTTCTGCGCATACCCTTCATAAAATGCGACTTCTTTTTCTTCTGTATCAAGATAAATATCCTCGATTGATGCGCTGAATACGTCTCGCAGCGTGGTATTTTCGTCCAGCCGCGTATCCAATAGTTCTTGTATTGTGATTGTCATTATTACTCCTTAACTGTGTCAATTACTCTCTGAGCAATCGTAATATAAAACTGTTCCGCCTTCTCGTCCGTGCCCAAACAAATTCCTGAGAATGCACCATCTTCAATTGCACCGTATAGAATGTCTCTTAAAGTTGTATTCCCTTCTAGCGTGGTGTTTAATAATTCTGTGGTAGTTGTCATGGTTACTCCACAAAAGTTACTGGATAAACCCAGTATTCATTACCAAGCTCATCGACTGCCGAAGCATTTAGTTTCTCTGCCCTCTCTTGAGCTTTACGCTCATCGGCGTATACAGCAATTACTGTACAATCATAAGCATCAGAGCCACTGTTATAAACCGATTCTTCCAATGCGTATAGTGTATTCATGATTACTCCTTATGCGAATGATAAATATATGTATGTCGCAGCCGATACATTAATATTGGTTGCAGCCAACTGATTAACTATAAATCCGGCGGAATCTGGATCAACGCTATCGTCATTAGTAATTTCGGCTGCCGTACTATTAAGACTTAAGTGTGGATCATCGCCTGCAATTATACCCCTTATTGTATCCCACACATACCAATCTCCTGTGCTGTCAGTGCGTTTAATGAGCACGAATCTAGCCCCAGTAGTAAATCCACAGTTGATGGTTTGGCTGCTTCCGTTACCGGTGTAGCTGCCGACTTTGGAGATACCGGCTTTGGTGGCGAAGAGGTAGGCTACTTGATTATTCGTCGTGTACCCAGTCCCAGTTCCTGTGTTATTGGTGCCAAAATCGGTTGTAGTTGGTGCAGAGGTTCCCCATAACATAGAGCCATTGGTCGTCACGGCATTTGTTGTTGACAACTGTATATATTGATACTGCGAAGTAATTAAACTTGCATAGGTATACCAGAGGCCAGCAATATCTCTAGTTTTTGTGATAATTAACTCGGGAACTACTCCAAGGTTGTGCGCTACCCGTTGATTTACGTTTGATGCGTTTGTCCAGCAAACCACATCAAACACACCGGGGGCGCGGCGGAAGAACCAGTTGATGTAAGTTCTTGTGTTAACATTAACCTCGGAATTCGTATCTGAACCTAAAGATATACCATCCATATCATAAGATACCAATGATAATATATAAGATACTTCGGCAGCTGTTGATGTCGTATTTAGCCCAATAAGAGACCCCCTTAGCCTATCAAAAGTACCTCCATAAGCGTTACTACTTCTCCCGTCTATCAGCGCCAAATCCGGCGCAAACCCCACCCCAGTCACGGTAGCAGCAGCACCTGTACCTGTCCGCGCAATAGCGTTATAGACCTCCGTACCTAGTGTTGGTGGCTTGTTGGGGCGGCGGATGGCTAGGTAGATGTAGGTGGCTGAAACCGATTCGCCAAAATTAAAACCAGCAGCAGTTGGGTTACCATCTGGCGCATCGACTTCAGCAGCTGATGTATTGGCAGCAAGCCTTTTATCAGTGCCTGACATATCAAAGCCGCGAATTGTGTCCAAAATAAACCAATTTTCGGCAAGATCTATTCTTTTTGCCATCAAATACTGTGGCTCCCACCCCAGGTTCACGGTAGCATTACCACTACCATCCGTCGTAAAACTCCCACACTGAATCAGCCCAGTGGCGCTGGTGTCGTGGGCGAAGAGGTAGGCAACATAGGTGCCTGTGTTGGTATTTACATCGGCGTGAGTGCCGAGACTAAATACACTGGCTGTGGCGGTTGTGCTGTTCCATGCTGTCGGAGTAAAGGCTTCGGCTGCTGTGGTGTTGAGAACCAAATTGTAAGCATTACTCGTCAAACTGCGGTGGTATACCATCCAACTGCCAGCTACATCGGTGCGCTTCACTATTATCATCCCGGGCACGTCTCCGAGACTATGCGCTATAGTGCGGTTGGCACCATCCCCCGTATAAGTCACCACATCGAAGAATTTGGGAGCTTTGCGGAATGTCCAGGAGACATAAGGATAAGTGTTAAAGTTGTATCCCGACCCATTTCCAGTAGTGAATCCATTAGAATTAAAGGAGGTTATCTGATCCGTACCATAATTTTGACCACTAGTAGTGCTTGACCTAAGTTCATAGGCATTCCCCCGCACTGTATCAGTCAAAGTATGGTCTATCGTACCACTTCTAGCCTTAACCCAAACTAAACCTCCCTTCCCTGCCAGATCAATACCATTGGTGATTGTCTGCGTGGTTCCATTGCCCGTATAGGTATACGCGCTGAACACGTCATCCACATAGAGCGGATCAGCAGCACCACCAGCCATCATCTTCAGTAGATTACTCATCTATGGTTTACCCCATTCTGCACCATAAATGGTAGATCCAATTTTTGTAAACAGTATCCATGTATATCCAGATGTAGCTAATGTAGGAGCGGCACCCGTACCACCAGCTTTAACCCAAGTGGGATTGACTGTTGTCCAGGTCACAGAGTAAGCCGTACCATCATCGATACCTAGTAGGACAGTCTGCCCAGCCTCGAAATTAGTAGCAGCGGGTGTACGTGATGCACCTAATGTAATAATTTGCACTGAGCCATTAACGGGATCAATTTCAAATGCTGCGCCATCTGTGATGGTATACACGGTATCCTTAATTTCAACAAAAGTTTGCTGTCCCGTGAATACATTAGCACTTAATTCTGCTTTAGCTGTATTTAAATTGTTAAAGTTATCATCCACCTCTGTGTTAGTAAGTGGTGAACCTTTTACAGATCTTAGTGTAACAGTTGTCATGCTACCTCCTTATTAGGCAGCAGTAACTGTCCAGGTAATAGTTAAGCTGTCAGAAGCACCTTTGTTAATAACTGAAAATACTGTACGAGACAGCATAGTTCCGACGGTGGCTGCATTGAATATACCAGCTTCTGTAATAGCCCCTGTACCTACACCAGCGCCAAATGTACCAACATATTGTACAGAATCATTGGTTACAGTAGTTGTTACTATAGTTGATGATGTGAATGCTACGCGAGCAGCTTCAGTTATTAAAGCTGTCTGAGCATCGGCAGCTGCTGTACTACTAGTCCCTATTGCCATATGGGACATTGCCGTAGCGGTGGCATCTTTCATCCGACTAGCTATATAGGCCAGCCCTGTATCAACTACTAAGTTATGATCGAATTGCTCCTTAATATTACCATTCTCGTCAACTAACTTGAATGCTACATTGCCACTAATTTTTACGTTTTCTTGAATCATTTTTTATCCTTACAAGGTTGTAATTGTACCAACGTACCCAGGGGTAACGTAGTCGGAAAGAAAGTAATCTTGCTTATAAGCTACTAGAGCTTCTATTTGTGTGACTGAGTCTGCGGCTACTTTACCAGATAATATGGTTATTATATCTGTATTAGAAAAAATATCTGATCTAATTGAATCTAGTTGCATACTAAGTAGCTCAGATATTATAGCAGTATCTGGTTTTGCTATCCCTATATTAAATGTAGCTAACTCCGCTATAGTAGAATTCTCAGAAAAAGAAGTTTCAGAAACAGGTATATCAGTAAATTCAAATACTGTAACTAAATCCGAAAAGCTTCTATAGTATTGCGTAGCTGTACTAACACTTTCTGAAACACCAATAGCTTCTTGTAACACTTTCATTGGGTGTTTGGCTAGATCCTCGCTAAATATACTTGCGTCAGTTAGTACCTTAGCCATACTATATCTTAAAATCTCGGATAGTGTATGGGTATCTAACAAAGTTTTATCTGTGCTAAAAGAAAGTTGCTCTTGGCTAAATGTTACTAAATCATATTTACTGGGGGAGATACCAATAAATATGATTTCAGATAATGTAGCCTGGTCAGACTCCTCACTAAACTTAAGAAGCATTGTAGTAATTACTTCAGATATAGCGGCTAAATCAAACATTCCTGACTTAGATATATTTTTGGTCAGGGTCTCAGTGCTAAGCGTAGTATCCGAGGCTCTATGAAATAAACCTGCGCTTAGGGTTGATTGAGGGCCGTAACCTGTCATGGTAACAGTAATATCTGCTACAGCACTATTAGCAGTAATAGTTGAAGCAGTAATTGCTATAGTAGTCATTACACATCTACCACAACATCAGTAGGGCTAAATAGAATTTCTACCATACCTCTCACGGGCTTCCAAGTACGCTGAAATATAGGGTCGGTGGGTTCTGTAATTCTAAGCTCAAAAAACCCGTATACAGGAACATTAACGGCCGGCTGTACTGTCCAAGTTGATGCTATATTAGAGGGGAATTGCAAGTATACTTTATTTAGCGTAGTGACTTCCCATAACGGGTCTGCTGAAGGTACAGTAGCATCTACCCTACCAGCACCTTTTAATAGCTTATAGTATATACCATTGTATAGTACTATTTCTTCCTTATTGTAGGCTACAACAGCACTCCACGTACCTATAAGAGTAGTTCTCCTAACTGTTAAGGTCGTTTGCACTCCCGCAGGTTGTATTGTTGTGGGCTTGGTTGTTTGTCCTACTGTATTTTGTGCTTCCACAATAACTGCTTCATAGGCATAATTATTGGAAGGCTGAACCGTGGCATCTTCAATAAAACTTAAAGTAATAGGAAACTCAAGCTGTTCCCCTTTAATGAAAGACCACAGTACGGCACCCGCGTCAGCTTGCAAGTCCTGAGCAGGGTTTACTAATCTGGATCTTGACATTTTAATTCCTTATAAAAATACATCTATTATTTTTACAATTATACTATTTTAGCACGAAATAGTCAACCCTAAAAATTAGTTAGCTACCAGCTAGTTATTTCCATGCTGTGTCCGTAGTAGCCGTAAACTCTATGGGCTATAGCTGAGTTAGTTCTTTTTCCATATATCATAAAGTCTTGTTCCTCGCTACTTGTAACTTCGCCTGGTAGTAAACTCATAAAGAAATTTTTATTTGTACCTACATTTCTTGTAATCTTAGCAAGCTCTGACTTATCTGCGGCGGGTAAAAGCGCAAAGTTAAAACTTAATTTATCGTATATAAAACCAATGTCTGTTACAGATTCCCCACCATTAGTACGCGTCACTATAGAATCATCTAGAGATAATAATTGAATGCCATTTTCTACGCTATAAGTAGTTTGCCAATAGTTGCCTATTACGATTCTGCTACAATCTATGAAACCAGCTGTATTATTAGTATCTACTAGGTCAATTGTACAACTTCTTATAGTAGCAGGCTTAGATGTAATCCAAACTGCTGTCTTCGATATTGCCCCGTATGCAAAGTCGTTTACCGTGTGGGTTGCTCCTTGTAGGTCAAAATTTATACCGGAAGCAGCGTTAACAACACCAGAATCGTATACCAGCAAAGGAGTGACGTCGTACACTCTAACACGTATAGTCGCAGTAGCTGATAGGTTAGTACACGGTAGAATTACTGCCCCTATAGTTTCACTAGAGGGCCAGGTAGCAGTATAGGTTACGCTAGTTCCGGTACTCCTATGTACTTCACTCTTGGATTCAGTTTTCATATTGGCGGCTATTAAGGTACCACTTGTTGTACTAGCGGTTAGCGTGGTAGATCTATCCAATGCATTATTATAGACTATTCGCATTTTTGGTCCTTATAATATCTATGTACTCCCACAAATCTTCTTTCCTAAACACACCTATAGGCTTACTGCCCTTAGCAGCTAGTAGCCTATCATATAAGTCACCTTGGATATTTACAGTTTCATACGTTTGATTTGGCGCATATGTAAACATTCCGTTAACAGTATTTCCATTAGTAATCTGAACCTGCACAAGCTTACAAGGTAAATGATGCATATAGGAAATAATATCTTCATCAGTAGCAATACTAACATTTATTTTTCTTGACATCTTCTAATTCCTTTTTTACATTATTTAGTTCTACTGTTAATTCTTGGACAGCCTTAACTAGAGGGGCTATTATACTATTATAGTCAGTACCTACTGTTCCATCATCATGGGTTTGGAATAAAGAGTCATTTTTCTCTACTAATGGCTCTACATCTTGTGCAATGAACCCGTGGTACTTTAACTTAGGATTAGCTATCAGTCTATATTGAACAGGTATCAGACTGTTAATAAAGTCTAGTCCATACTGTTCTGGCACTATGTCCTGTTTTAGCTTTCTATCAGAAGTTGGTTCTATATAAACTATATTACTTTGGCCTCTGCTGCGATAACCTGCAATAGTTACAAAAATACTAAAGCCCTGACCTGCTACGGTACAGGTTCCTGAATCTGTTGGAACTATTGAGCAGAACGAAGTAGAGTGATAGCCGTCTAACATATCTGCGTTTAGATTTAATGCAGTGGTTGGTACCGTTACCTCAATTGGGCCGGTTATCCGCAGAGCTACTCCCCCAAAAACCCCTATAGCCATTACACCTGTTTGACTAGCACTACCTGCAAACCCGTAAACTCCCGCACCCCCACTTCCTGCTCGTGCGTATATCCCGTAACCTGCTGCGCTTGCTTCATTAGCATGTACAGCTGCCGTGAAACCCGAGGAAGTATACGCACCACTGAATACCCCTTTTCCAGTAATATCTAAATTAGCAGTCCCCGTAATATTGCCCGCCGTAACTGTACCTAAATTAGCGTTTATAGCAGAAAGAGTAGATACATTCATTTTATCTACAGTAATAGTACTTGCAGCTATTTGAGTAGCAGTAATAGTACTTGTAGCTATCTGAGTGGCAGTAATAGTACCCGTTGCAATCTTATCCGCAGTGATGCTAGTGGCCCCAATTCTCCCCGTGTCTAAAGTACCGGAAGTTATCTGGACAGCTGATAGAGTGCCGTTAAATACTGCATTACCTGTTGACGCATCAATAGAGAATGTCGTAGCACCCGCACTATCTTTACCGAACAAACCCCCGGAACCTATAAATACGCCAGCACTGCCTATTCCTAGAGACTGAAATAAAACTGAACTATTAACAGTAATAACCGTCCCGCTGTTTTCAAGTATAGTCTCAGTTATATCCCCATTAGGGGCTAAAGCTGCGGAAACTACTGTAGCTACAGCTGTGCCATTCAGCTTACCAAGAAAATTCCCATCAGTGCCGAAGTTATAGGCTAACACACGCGGGCTGGTAGCTTGAAGTGCTATATCTCTATCATTCTGTATTATGGCCATACTATATTAATACTCCTATAACAACTCGTCCCGCTAACCAATTTCTAGATATATTTATTACCAATCCTGTCTTACCATTATTTAGCCCGAACCTAGTATCGTACAGGGTGATGGAGTCACCTAACTCTACTGGTAGGAGGTGTGCGTACGCTTTCATTGAATACACAAATCTAGGTGTACCCCATAAGGTATTTCGTCTTAGTGCCTCAGTGTCAGTGTGTGTTTTCTTTAGCAGTAGGGTTGACTCTTCTACAGGTTCTGACGTTTGCTTATAGTTGGTTATAACTGTGGCATTCTCATATATAGAGTATAACCATTCCTTCTCAAATACTACAGTGCTATTACTAGGTAACCCGGCTGCCAAGGAGCCCGTCTGCGTAGTCCAATTTTTAGCGTACCCTAGTTTCTGTGCGCCTACAACAGGTGGCTTCTCTGTTATACTTATAGATTTAGCTTCTATATCGTTGTAGCTAACTGTGTACGCTGTACCTGTAGGAGGTAGGTCTAGCTTAACTAATCGTAAAAGTCCTGTACTGGTCATTGTTACCTGAGCACCTATACTAGAAGCTAGCTGGTTACACACAGATAGTATATTTTCTCTGGATGTAGAGTAGAATCCAACTGGTTGAGTATTATTAGTGGAAAAACTTGAGAAATTAGTCAGGTCTATATCTGCGTCTACTAACCTATTAGCTGTAGGTCCATAGTTCTTTACTATTTCTTTTATTAGATTAGCGATATCATTGTAGTAAGTAGGATTTTTATGGCCTTGCACACTACATGTTATTTGCCCATAAGGGGCTTGACTCAGTGTAAATTTACCTGTAGTTAAACTCTTAGTTATATTTACTGGTACTCCATTATCCCTAACTTCTATAATATCTTCTATAGGTCCAGGGTGGACCTGGTACTCTAAAGTGTTTACTATGTTATCAGTAACAATTGGGGTAGCATTAAACACTTCGCCAAACGTAATAGGTATGAGTACTTCGCTGGTAGAGTTAACCAGAGGTAGAGTAATTTCTGATATAGGGTTATTTAGTTTCTGTAACTTATCATTTATTATTATGTTAACAGTGTTTCGATTCCTTGTAGCTATATCAAACACAATACCGGAGAATATTAACCTAAAATCATCTTTAGGCCAGGACGAGTCTCCTATATATATGCTTATTGCTCTGTTAGCCCAAACGTAATTAAGCCAGGTATCTTTTGATCCATCAGTATTATCTATCTCTATGTCGCCATAGCTAATATTTACTGCCATCGATAACGATAAAGATTCGTTAAACGTTACACCTCCCACAATACTAGGGTCATACCTAGTATTGCTTGGGGTATCAGTTGCCTTTGTTACATAGGGTCTATTAGATAAATAGTAAGTTCCAGGAGCATTTAGTACTCCTGGAACTTCCACCAAGATAACTGGTTTCTTGGTGGAAGTTTGAAGCCATGCTATTATTTCTGCTAAAGATTTCATCTTACTCCTGCCTTCATCCTTATTGCCTCAGTATGGTTAGTAGATGAGGCTGTATCTATAATTGTTTTAGAAATTTCCTCAGTATTTCTATCAGTAGCTTCAGCATTTATAACAGCTCCTTGTATAATACTCTGCTCTAAAGTTGTTATTTTTGCATTCAGTTTCTGGATCTCAACAATCAGCTGTTCATTAGTATTATTTCTATTGGAGAGACTATTCATTAGCTCCCTATTGTCCGCTTCCGGTAGAATACGCTCGCCAGTATGTATCTTAGCTAGCATATCTTCTGGTACGAAGTTAGTACCTTTAGCGAATGCAGGTATGGAATTGTCATAGTATTTGAACCAGTCTAGAACTTCTCTCTGAGTTGTACCATAAATACTAGCTGCTGTTTCTGAATTAATTCCCCAGCTCTGTAGTAGATTAAATACAGATCTAG
>Ga0155638_1088_pt1 | contig 23099 bp, 20 predicted proteins | sample RifCSPhighO2_12_FD_107295 | JGI IMG/M metagenome (GOLD analysis project Ga0155638, IMG submission 107295) | Verrucomicrobia bacterium RIFCSPHIGHO2_12_FULL_41_10
ATCTGATCGCTCGTTATCCTATCTGTTCTTGGAATCTTGCTCCTTACGCCATGGTTGGTGGTGGTGGCAACTGGACTCAGAATGTTAGCCAAGGTAATGGTAACGTTGGTGGTGGTCTTGAGTACCGCCTCACTCGTAACGTTGGTCTCTTTGCTGATTGCCGTTGGCTCTATGGAAGTAATGCTGCTTCACGCCTCAGCGCAGCTCTTCCACGTGCAGGTGTTCGTTTAGCTTTCTAAGGTTTTTTAAGAAAGTTAATTTTAGTTGTAAACGGCGCTGGATTTATCCAGCGCCTTTTTTTTGTAACTATTTAGATTGCATAGAATATTATTTTTGTTACTGTTTCGGTTCTTAAAAAATATATTATGAATAAAACACTATCACTCCTTGCTATAGTCCTTATGGCAACAACGTCATTTGCAGGTCAAGCAGTTTCTTCGAAGAAGGTTGTTTGCACATCTGATGATTGCCGCTTCCATGCTAATGAATGGCAAGTTGATGTATCTACTGTAGGCGCTGTAGGTGTTTATGGTGGTCAAAACAAACAGGCGCTAGGAGCTAATCTAGGAGTGAATTACTTCTGGTCAAAATACTTTGGTGTTGGTATTGATAACTCAGTTGGTAGTGAAAGAAATGCTGGGATGACAGGGTTTAATGGATTGCAGGCTTACGACAGTCTTCAAGCGGATCTGATCGCTCGTTATCCTATCTGTTCTTGGAATCTTGCTCCTTACGCCATGGTAGGTGGTGGTGCAAGTTGGGGTCCTGCTAGCCAAGGCAATGGTAATGTTGGTGGGGGTTTGGAATATCGTTTAATGAAGAATGTCGGTTTCTTTACTGATTGTCGTTGGCTTTATGGTAATAATGGGACTATGTCACTGAGCATGGCGATGCCACGTATAGGTATGCGTTTGGTTTTCTAAGGCAAAAAATAATTGTAATTTCTAACGGTACTGGATTTATCCAGTGCCGTTTTTTTTATATTTATCATTGGTCTAAGAGTTAAAAAAGGGATAGAATCCGGAGAAATCGACATTTATTCTCTAAAAAACCTCAGAAATTTTATGAAAAAAATTGAAGCAATAATTAAGCCCTTTAAGGTTGAAGAAGTCAAAGATGCCCTCAATGAGATAGGTATTGAAGGGATGACAGTCACAGAAGTCAAAGGCTTTGGACGTCAAAAAGGACATACAGAGATCTATCGAGGGAGTGAGTATACCATCGATTTTCTCCCCAAAATTAAGATTGAAGTTATCCTTGCTGATAGTGCGGTAGAGGAAGCTATCGCTGCTATTGTCCGGGCGGCTAAGACCGGTAAAATTGGAGATGGAAAAGTTTTTGTCCTGCCTGTTGAAAATGTCATTCGTATTCGTACAAATGAAACAGGAGAGAAAGCTGTTTGATCTCTATGCAAACAATTCTTGTAACTGGTGGAGCTGGCTATATTGGAAGTATCTGTACGGAGGAACTCCTCAATGCAGGTTATGATGTAGCTGTTTTTGATAATCTTTCTGAAGGGCATCGTGCTGCCGTCGATCCAAGAGCTTCTTTTTTTCAAGGAGAGCTTGCTGATCGTGAAGCGATCAAGTATGCCCTTCGGGAATCAAAGGCTACAGCGGTAATGCATTTTGCGGCCAATGCTCTCGTTGGAGAATCAATGGAAAATCCTTCCAAGTATTTTCATAATAATGTTGTTTGTGGGCTCAATCTTCTCGATGCCATGGTTGAGGTAGGGGTGAAACGCTTTGTCTTTTCGTCAACCTGTGCGACATTCGGTATTCCAGAGCACATGCCGATTGATGAAACTATGCCGCAGCGTCCTATCAATCCTTATGGTGAATCGAAATTAATATTCGAACGCATTCTTCGTTGGTATGGATTAATTCATCAGATTACTTTTGTAGCACTCCGTTATTTTAATGCTGCAGGAGCTACCGAACAACTTGGTGAGGATCATCGCATAGAGACGCATTTAATTCCCAATGTTCTTAAAGTAGCGCTTGGTCAGAAGGAAGCTGTTGAAATCTATGGTACCGATTATGAAACTCCTGATGGTAGTTGTCTTCGTGATTATATTCATATCATCGATTTAGCACAGGCTCATCTCTTAGCATTGAAGGCTAAGCAGAGTGCCTTTTATAATCTTGGGACAGGTGGAGGTACTTCTGTTAAAGAGGTCATTGAATGTGCTCGTCGTGTAACGGGACATTCTATTCCTGTGGTAGAAAAACCACGGCGTGCAGGCGATCCTCCACAGCTTATTGGATCTTCCAATAAAATTAAGAAAGAGCTTGGATGGAACCCTCGCTACCAAAATATTGAAGCCATTATAACGAGCGCTTGGGCTTGGCATCAGAAGCACCCGAAGGGATACTTATCTTAGGAGATGGTAGATAGAAGATAGGAGATAGAAGATTAGGCCTTCGGCAAGAAGGCAGGATGCAAAGCGTGAATCTAAACAAAATTTAAAAGTCAATAAAGCTATACTTATCCCTATTCGCCTGCTTTAGCAGGCCTCGATCCTATCTTCTATCTTCCATCTTCCATCTTCTAATATGATTGATACTCACGCCCATCTCGATAGTCCTCAATTTGCTGATGACCTTGATGCTGTTCTTGAGCGAGCTCATGCTTCAGGTGTCACACGAATTATTTCCATTGGTACAGGGATTGAGAGTAGTCGTAGAGTCGTGGCTCTCGCTGAAAAATATTCTTCAATTTATGCTGTCGTAGGGGTTCATCCAACTGATGTTGCAGAACAAGGATGCAATTTTATAAAAGAGCTTCGTACACTTGCATGCCATCCGAAGGTAGCTGCTCTTGGAGAGATTGGTATCGACTATTATCATAAGCCTTCAGAATTATCCCCTGAAGGAGAGATTCACTGGAAGCAGGATCAAGCAGAGGCCTTTCAACACCAGCTCGATTTAGCTGTAGAAATAGGCCTTAATGTTATTATTCATGTGCGTGATGCAAAAGGAAGTAATGATGCATGGCAAGAGACATTACGGTTGTTACAGCCTTATTCAGGAAAAACACGAGGTGTTTTTCACTGTTTTGGAGGTACAGCGGCACAAGCTACAGAAGTAATCTCTTTAGGACATCTGGTCTCTTTTACAGGGATTATTACTTTTAAGAATGCTCCTTTGGTTCGAGAGACGGCTGCTATAGTCTCATCGGATAGCTACATGGTGGAGACTGATTGTCCCTACCTTGCACCAGTACCATATCGTGGGAAGCGGGCTGAACCTGCTCATACGCGGCTTGTTGCCGAGAAGATTGCCGAAGTAAGAGGCATTTCTTTAGAGGAGGTGGCTAGAGCAACAACAGCAACAGCTGAGAAGTTTTTTAACCTAAAATCGTAACTAACAACGTCTCAAAAAAGAATTCACCACAAAAAGCACAAAGATTACACAAAGAACACAAAAAGAATTTTTTTATAAAAAAATTCTAAATACTAAAAGCAGAAATCCTCTTTCGATTTTCTGAGATGATAATTTTTAAACTTTAAATTTTATCTGCCGGTTGTAATTCTCAAAACTTTAAAATTTTTTATAAAAAATTTTATTTTGTGTTCTTTGTTTGCCGCTTTAGCGGCTTTGTGATCTTTGTGGTAAATTTCTTCCTGCTTGGACTACGTTGGTAGTTACCTTAAATCGAAACTTTAATTGGCATGAGAACATACACAAAGCGTCGAGCAGAATTAATTTTAAAGACGCCGGGACTCATTTCATCAATTAGTTCCAAGACAACGGTATCTTCATTAAGATTTTTTAATGGGTCTAAGAAGAAGTCTGGATTAAAAGACATACAGAGGCTGCGACCTTTATAAGAAATAGGTAGGGATTCTTTGGTCTCACCGATTTCAGGTGCATTAGAAGTAATGTCGAGATTGTTTTCTGTAAATTTGAGACAAATCGAGCTGTTGCGATCAATGCTTAAAAGAGCTGCTCGGCGAGCTGCTTGAAGAAGAGGTTCCCTTTCTAAAACAATGCGCTCATTGATTTCTGTGGGGATGACTTGGCGATAGTTGGGATAGGTTCCATCAACTAATTTGGTAGCTAATACAGAGGTTCCAAGATCAAATACTGCACGATTTTCTCCTATATAAAGGCGAATATCTTGATCGGTGGTAAGAAGGCGTTCTAGTTCGTTAATTGCTTTTGTAGGAACAATGAAATCACATTCATGACCTGTAGGATATTTGATTTCACCAAGCTCGACATCACAGAGAGCAAGTCTACGACCATCGGTGGCAACAAGGGTTAGACTGCTTTCTTTAAAAGAAAAGAGAAGTCCATTGAGCACATAACGTGCTTCATCTTGAGAGACTGCATAAGAAGTTTTATCGAGACCATCTTTGAGTTCATTTTGTTTCATGGAGAAACCACGCATTTCTTCGAATGATGGGAATGCTGGATATTCTTCTTTAGAGAGGCCGTAAACTTTAAAAAAGCTAGGGCCACTGCGGATGGAAGTAAGATTACGACTATCCGTTTCCATGAAGATTTCTTCTGCTGGTAGTTCTCGAATGATGGAGGCAAGACGACGTGCAGGGAGTGTCGTTCCGCCTTGTTTTTCAATTGTAGCAGGAACATGAGTACTAATACTGAGTTCTGTATCAGTAGCCATAAGACGCAGACCTGTTGGTGTTGTCTCTACAAGAACATTGGAGAGAATAGGGAGCGTGACGCGCGTGCTAACGACATTTTGGATGCGCTGCAATCCATCAAGGAAGGCTTGTTTAGTAACGGTAAATTTCATGACTATTGGCTAGCAATGTCCTTTTTCATTTCTGCGAAATGAAAAGTGACGTTGCTAAAATTAGAATTATTTGCAATCTATAGTAATAGATAGGTAGAAATGTTCAGGATAACAGAAAGTTTTGCTTATTTGCAATATCTCTCTCAAGAATGGTATGTCTTTAGACGTAACAGGAATGATGACAACGTAGTTAGCGTCAAAATAACAAGCAAAAAACCTAAATATTGATTGAGAAAGGTATATAGTCTGTTTAAAATTTTGAATGATTGATTAGAAGTTAGGCTTATATTTATCAACATCACTTTATTTCGTAGAAATGAAGTGACGTTGAGCCTCGACTACTGAGTAAGTTGTTTGTCAAGATTACGAACAACGTGGCGTAATTGTGCATCTGTAGAAAGACGGGTTTTGATTAGCTTACAGGCATGAAGTACAGTGCCATGGTCTTTGCCGCCAAAAGCCTCTCCAATTTCTTTAAGTGTAGAACCGGTCATTTCACGTGCCAGAAACATTGCTACTTGGCGGGGGTAAGCAATATTACTTTGACGACGTTTACTCGACATATCGGCGAGTCGGATATCGAAATGTTCTGCAACCTGTTTTTGAATGTGGTCGATGGTAATCTTTTGGCGAGCTTGCTCTTGTAAAACATCACGCAGAAGATGGTCTATTGAATCTTTGGAGAGTGGTTTTCCACTAAGTGATTTGTAAGCAGCAACACGCATGAGTGCTCCTTCCAGACGCCGAATATCAGAACGAATATGTTCTGCAAGAAATTCGAGAACCCATGTTTCTACATCAATATGAAGCCGTTCAGCTTTTCCCTTAAGAATAGCAATACGTGTTTCCATATCAGGAGGTTGAACTTCGGCAGTCATACCCCATTCAAAACGTGAAACAAGTCGTTTTTCGAGTTTGTCGATTTCACTGGGAGGACGATCACTTGAGAGAATGATTTGTTTATGCCCATCATGGAGCGCTCCAAAGGTGTGAAAAAACTCTTCTTGAGAACGTTCCTTGCCAGCAAAAAACTGAATATCATCGATCATTAAGATGTCTGCCTGGCGATAACGTTTTCGAAATTGAAAAAGAGTGCCATGTTGGATAGCATCAATAAATTCATTAGTGAACTGTTCACTGCGTAGGTAAACAACCTTTGCTCCCTTCTTAGTAGCTAAAATACGATGGCCTACGGCTTGAAGAAGGTGTGTTTTGCCAAGACCACTATCGCCATAGATAAAGAGGGGATTATAAGTGCGTGCTGGTGCTTGAGCAACAGCCATGGCTGCAGCATGAGCGAATTGATTATTAGATCCTACAATGAAACTCTCAAAAGTGTAGGAGGGATTGAGCCCTGCCGTAGCAGATGATTTTTTAGCAGAAGAAGCGCTTTGTTGTTCTGCAGGACGAAGGCCTGTTGAGGGGTCTTCTTTTTCTTGTTCTTGAAGTTCTCGAGGAACAAAATGAAGAGTCCGTGGATTTTTAAAAATTTCTTCAACGGACGAGTTGAGAAGATTCGAATAATTGCTTTCAATAAAAAACTGATGGATTGGATTAGGAACACTCAAGGTGACCGAATTTACATCGCTGTTCATAATATGAACATCACTAAACCATCGTTTGTAACCATCAGCGCTAATACGCTGACGAATAATTTGAGAGAGCTGTTGCCAAAGTTGTTCGTTGCTGAATTGCATGGGACAGGCTACAGGTTGCAGGCTACAGGCTGCAGAAAGTTTGGTGTGGAGATTATTAAAATTATGATCACTTTTTCTCAAAGAAATATTGATGGATTAAGAAGTAAGGCTACAGCATTTTTGAATGAAGAGCAAAATATCAAAAAATCGAGATAAAGCTAAGGTAACCAAAAAAATTGGCTGCCGGGATGAACTCCCTGCAGTCTGCAGTCTGTACTCTGCAATTTGTTACCGTGCTATTCTAAAAAAGAAGCGAATTTATACTCAAGAAAAAAGCAATCGATACTTATAATATATTTTCTAAAAAAGAATCAAAATGCTTGACCTGGATGTCACTTCTCGACAGTGAAAGGTGAGAAGTGAAGTGGAAGCAATAGGGCTAAAAATAGAAGATAATCTTATTATATAGGATAATTTATTTTTTTAATTTTATCTATTAACCAGTGCGATAGTGACTTAAAAAGTATATTTCATGCTCCTGTACTATGGCTTGCAAGAAGCTTAATAAATACTGTGTCGGATCTGAACCGTTATCTTCGCTAAAATAATACCCTTCTATAGTCACTGCGTCAAAATCCTTCGTTCTTTTTGTCTTATTAAGTTTTGTGTTGCGTCTTATTACGACGTCTATGAAATAGACGGGCTCATCGTTTTGTGGTTTTCGGTGCGAAAAGGTAAGGCACAAATCATCGTGACCATGCTTCCTATAAAAACATACCAGGGCCAAGAAATCTCGGGCCACCAAGTTGGCATGAAATGAGCAAATTTGATAATACCTGGGAGTTCTACTTTTCCAAGAAAGAGAACACTGGTCATGCCAATCACCATAGCGATAACATTTGTTTTATCATTCCCCCGTGTTTTTGTAAGCATGCCAATTAAGAAGATACCTAGTAGCCCCCCATACGTATAACCTAAGATGCCAATGGCAATCGGAATAATAGTTAGCCGAGGATTTAGAAGTACAGAATAAGCGGCTATTGTAGCAACGCCTACCATAAGTAATCCAAAGATGAGGGTGGCTCTGCGAGCGGCCCTTACCGAAGTTCGCTCATTTGCAAGAGGGTTGATATAGGGGAGATAAAAATCGGTAGTGAAACTAGTTGCCAAGGCATTGAGTGATGCTGAGGTGGATCCCATCATGGTTGCCAAAACACCAGCAATAATTAGTCCACGTAATCCGACGGGGATATTATGGATAATAAAGTAAGCAAAAATTTCATTGTCAGGTATTGCAGGAGCACTTTCCATGTGTGAATAGTAAACAAAGAGAAGGATGCCAATACTCAGGAATCCTAGAGCCAGTGGAATATCAGCAAATCCACTTAAGATAAGGGAGAGTCTTGATTTGTTGACATTGGAAGCGGTCAGAAGACGTTGTACCATATCTTGATCGGTGCCATGAGTGGCCATGGTAAGAAAGGTAGCGCCAACTAAAGCAGCTGGGAGAGTATACGGTTCAGCTAACATTTTTGAGAGAGCAGGTCCAAAAGGGAGTGTTGTATCCCATCCACTTTGAATCCATTGAAGGTTTTGCCAACTACCAAAAGTTTCTTTTACAGTATGAATTCCACCAATACGATAGAGTAGGAGCCAGATAGTAAAGAAAAGAGAGCCAATCATTAAGCTTGCCTGAATGAGGTCAGTCCAGACAACAGCCTTAATTCCGCCAACCATGGTATAGATTGTCGTAATGAGAGTAATTAGCAAAATTCCCCAGAAGTAGTGAGTAAGAGTTATTGGTGTTGTCGGATAAAAGTAATGCCAAAGGACAACCAGGATAAGACCTCCTAAGTAGAGGCGGACTCCAATTCCCAAAACACGCGTAAAAAGAAAAATAGCACTGGCAGTATTTTTCGTTGCTGGGCCAAAACGAACGGTGAGAAATTCATAGATACTTCTAACGCGGTAACGGTAATAAGGAGAAATAAAAGTATAGGCAATAATAATACGGGCTAGAATTGTTCCAATAGCTAGTTGGCCATAGAAAAAAGCACGTGTCTTAAACCCTTCCGCAGGAGTTCCCAAAAATGTTGCGGCACTTGTTTCTGCTGCAATAATGGAAGCTAAGATTGCCCACCAGGGAAGGGCATGGCCGCCAAGTGAAAATTCTTCTAAAGTTCGGTTATTGCGTCCTGCATAAAGTCCAATGCCGATAATTACGACAAAGTAGAGCAATATAATAGATGAATCAATGGATACAGAGTACCAAGTAATGGGGTTATCCATCAGATTACAGGTTACAGGTTGAAGGCTGCAGGTTGCAGATTATTAGGGAAGTAGTAACCACCAATGTTGGTAGTTGAGAGATAGAAGATAGAAGATTGCATTTTAAATGATTACTTTGCAGTCCGATTATTTAATTCAGATCCGTCCTCCGAAGGAGGGGATCTGAATGCCTACTTCACGTTCAATAGCCGTAATGAGTGAGGAGGGATTGGCTAAAGGGGCAAGGAAACCAGGTGATTCTACTTCTGTAATAGAAAAACGATGAGCCAAGGGGCGCAGGCTCGTGATAGTTTCTGTTGTTTGACGGTTTGATTCTTGCGCTACAAGTAGTGCTATGGGAGCCGTGATCGTTGTTAGCCTTGCTGGAAGACTACGCCAGAATTTACGGGAGCTTTGAGCTAAAAAAGCATGCTCAGTTCCATATTGTTGTGCTGTGGATGTTAGGACAGTGAGGATTTCTTCAAAAGAGGGATCTTCGGAAGGAAAATGAGAGCGGATAAGCCAGTTTCTAATAGAAGCCTCTGTGCTTAACTGACGATGATAGACTAAGCGTGCAAGAGGGGGAAACCAAGAAAGAGAATAGGTGCCTGCTAAAGGGAAAGGACTTTTAGTTCCTTTTATGGCCAATAAAGGCATCCAGAGAAGAAGACGCACCACTTTATTGGGATAGGAGGCGCTTAAAAGAAGAGCAAGGTTAGCACTCAGTCCCGAAGCAATAATAGTAACTGGCTTACCCTTGGTTGTGGCTTCTAGAAACTCTGCAAGAGAACGTGTTTGGGCATGAGCAGAGATGGCAGGACGAGGGCGCTGAGACTCTCCGAAACCAATCAAATCAGGAACTAAGACCTGATAATTAGGTGCAAAGTGAGGATACACTTTAGACCATTCGAAAGAGGACGCCCCTGGGAAAACACCATGGAGAAAGAGGAGAGGCTCTCCTTCTCCTGAAGTATGATAAACGATTTCACCCGAAGAGGTATTTAGAACACGGGTGGCAAAGACGGCGGGTGAAATAGCTTCTGAAAGAGGACTACGCAATGGATTTTTCCAACCTGATCGAAGTGCTAAAAGAAGAGCTCCTAGAAGTCCCACACCAAGACCCGCCCCAACACTCATACCGATGGGGGAGAGCTTGTCCGGAGAATGATTTTTTTTAAAAGACTTGCTCATTTGATGCTGTAATTGCTCATTTCCTTCTGGCGATCAGGAAACCTTGAAATCACTAGTCAGCGGCTTCACAATTTCCCTAAACTCTTAGATGTTTTCTTATAGTCTTTGCCAGAATGAGTTAAACAATTAGCTGGTTCTAATTGAACATCACCAGTGCCTTTGATGATTTTTCCAATAATTTTGCCTCCGACAAGTTTGGCTACTTGTTTTTCATTTTCTTTGGATACGACAAGAACCATGCCAATGCCCATATTAAAGACACGGTACATTTCTAGCGGATCGATGGAGCCGCCCTGTGCAATCAGTTGAAAAATAGCAGGAATTTTCCAAGAGGTAGAATCAATAAAAGCATCACAATGACTAGGAAGAATTCGAGGAAGGTTATCGATGAGGCCTCCTCCTGTAATGTGAGCTGCTGCGTGGAGAGTTTTTTTTCCTAATGTTGCTACTTTTTCAAATGCTGGAAGGTAACTGCGATGGACTTTGAGTAATTCTGCCTCCAATGTTGTGGTAAGGCCTTGTGGACGGCTTGAGAGTTTCAACTTCATTGTTTCCAATAGGACCTTTCTTGCAAGAGAGTAGCCATTCGTATGGAGACCATTCGAAGGGAGTCCAATAAGACTATCACCTACGGTGACACGACTTCCATCGAGGAGTTGTTTGCGATCAACAACACCAACAATGGTTCCAGCAAGATCATACTCACCAGGATGATAAAGTCCTGGCATTTGGGCTGTTTCACCTCCGATGAGGGCGCAACCAGCAGCTTTACAAGCACGTGCTACTCCTGTGATGATCTGGCGAAGTACAGTGGGTTCAAGTTTTTCTGCAGCAATATAATCCAAGAAAAAAAGAGGGCGGGCCCCTGTCACTGCAATATCATTCAGACAATGATTGACAAGATCAGCGCCAATGGTGTCATGACGGTTAGTTGCAAAAGCAATTTTTAACTTTGTGCCAACACCATCAACACTAGAAACCAAAACAGGATCTTTGATTTTACGTCCTTTAAAGTCAGGGCGAAAAAGACCACCAAACCCACCGATACCACCTAAAACTTCAGCTCCATGTGTAGGACGTACGAGCTGACCAATTCCTGATTTAAGACGATTGCCTAAGGCAACATCAACTCCTGCTTTAGCATAGGAACTGGTTGAAGAACGTTTTGAGAGAATTTTGGAAGGAGAAGGCATGGTAACTATTCGGCCAATAGGCCGAATGTAAGTTTAAGTTGTAAGTTTAAGTTGAAGTTGATTTTTGGTCACTTCGTGACAATGTAAAAATTTATGAGAGAGGAAAAAGGGGAGGTTGAATGGTTTCGTCAGGCAAGAAATGAGCTTTTTTGCGACGTTGTTCCATGATAAGTTTATCAAAAGAAGCATCGAAGGGTACCGGATACTCACCTGTAAAGCAGGCAAGACAGAAACTCTCTTTAGGAAGTCTTGTGGCCTTGACCATACCGGCTACATCAAGGTAACCAATGCTATCTGCGCCGAGGTATTTGCAGATTTCTTCTTGAGTGTATTGATTAGCGATCAGTTGTTTTGGATCAGGAAAATCAATGCCGTAATAACAAGCATGGCGATGAGGGGGACAACTAATGCGAAGGTGGACCTCTTTGGCACCTGCTTCTCTGAGGTTGATAACTCGTGTTTTAGCGGTAGTGCCCCGGACAATGGAATCATCAACTACAACCACACGTTTTCCTTTTACAGAATCCCCAATAAGGTTGAGTTTCACACGTACATTAAAGTCACGAATAAGTTGTGTTGGTTGGATAAATGTACGTCCGATGTAATGATTGCGTACAAAAGCAGGGTCGTAAGGAATATTGAGTTCTTCAGCAAATCCGAGAGCGGCATAAATTCCTGAGTCAGGAACAGGAATTACCATATCAGCTTCTACAGGATGAAGTCGTGCGAGTTCTTGCCCCATACGAACACGAGCCTGACTTACATTAACATTATGAATATTACTATCAGGACGTGCAAAATAGACATATTCAAAAATACAAAAAGCTTCTCTAGTGCTTGTGAAGGGAAACTCCGAGCGGATACCTGATTCATTAATAATAACAACCTCTCCAGGTTCTACATCACGAATAAAGGTAGCTCCAATAAGATCAAAAGCGCAGGTTTCCGAGGCAAGGACCCAAGCATCGCCAAGCTTTCCGAGAGAAAGTGGACGAAATCCATGAGGGTCACGCACTCCAAGAATTTCCTTTTCGCCCATGATGACTACACTAAACGCTCCTTCAAGATGGCGTAGAGAACCCAGAGGGCTTGTTTCTTCTCCGTTACTGCTTGGCTGAGCTAGGAGGTGAAGGATGATTTCACTATCTGAGGTAGCTTGAAAAACGGATCCCGTTTGTTCTAATTCGGCACGCAAGCGTGTGGCATTGACTAAATTTCCATTATGGGCAATAGCTAATTGTCCACGGTGGGTATCTGCCGTGAGTGGTTGCGCATTAAGGAGACTACTTGATCCTGTGGTTGAATAGCGGACATGACCAATGGCTCTTGTTCCGTGAAGTTTTTCTAGCTCTTCTTGTTTGAAAACCTGACCGACAAGGCCCATACCTTTGGTAATTTGGAAGGGAGTTTGATCTCCACTATAAGTGGCAATGCCGGCGCTCTCTTGACCTCGATGTTGAAGTGCAAAAAGGCCGTAATAGGTTATCAATGCTGCTTCAGGATGCCCGTAAATAGCAAAGACGCCGCATTCGTGTTTAGGATAACTCTCAAGATCACAACCAAGGTCGTGATTTTCAGGTTGATTTGGAGGTTGAAAACTCGCAGTTGGGAGTGGATTCATTTATGAAGGCAGATAACCGTTCAGCCCTCGCTGTGCGGCAACTGAAGTAATAGGAAGAAGGAAAAAAGAGGAAAAAACAGCCACAAAAGAACGACCAGAAAAGTGCAGGGTAAAGAGTAAAGGGTTAAGAGTTCTGAGGCGGAATTTGCTAAGTCAACACTATATGACCAACAGATGGGATCTAGCCAGCGAGAAGAGCAGAAATTAACCGCAAAAGAACACACAGGAACAACAAAAATTCTGTAATCAAGATAAGAACCTTAGTAGTGTAAAAGTTGATACGGTATAAGATATCATACGATACGATTGCTGTCGAGTAACCGTATAGGTCCTTCCAAAGAAGAGTAGGTCTTAATACCTATGGTTAAGGTAGTAGTAATTTTTAATAGCTTTTTTAATCAATGGCCTAAATTTTATGTTTAATGACAATTCTTTAAAAGCCTTTTCTAATTTTTCAGGATGCTCTATGAGGTCCTTGCAGATAACTGCCGAATTTTTTGGCAATACGAGTTACAAATTCTTTCTCATGAGGAGGCATTGTGTTGCGATTCACAAAAGCCCAGTTGGTTTCATACAGGCGCAGAGCTGTCTCCTCCGTCATTTGTGGAGTATGACGATTCCAACATAACGCTGCCAATTCTGGAAAGTCATTCCAAAAAATGAGCTGATCTTTATGATGCTCGAGAATTGCATTTTGCATGAGAAAAGTATAGGCGTTGGCGTTACGGCTGTCGACAGGAAGAAGGAGCAAATTAACGACAATAATTACTCTGTTAATTACTTCTACGTTCTTTGTGTTCTTTTGTGGCTATTTTCTTCCTTCTGCTTATTTCAGTTTTCGTCTGCCGGTTGAACGAATAGTAGCTCTACGAATTTTCCAGTGACCTCACCAAGAGGTTGAAAAATTTCCTTGTTCCACCAGTGATAGCAATTGGTTGAGTAAGAGTACCAGGTAGTAGAAGATTCTGGTACTGCTGGTGGTGAAAGTTTCAAAAGAGCCTCGAGTGCTTTAGGAATATTCAGTCGTCCTGCAATAATTTTTCCTTCGAGCGAGGGGATTTTATCCGTTGTGTTGAGTAGTGTCGTAATGAGGGTATCATAAGGTTGATCAGGAAATTGATCTTTAAGGAGAGCAAAGGTTCCGCTAACAAAAGGCGCTGCCATGGAGGTGCCACTACAGATGGCATAGGAGGTATTAGAGTCGGCATATGTTGATGTGATATCCACTCCAGGGGCAGCTAAATGAATTGTTTTAGAACCATAATTTGAAAAGGGAGCAAGCTTGTCATCCCATGTTGTTGCTGCCACGGCCACAATGTTATCAAGTCCATAGCAAGCTGGATAGATAGGGCAGAGATCGCTATTGACCGATTCATTTCCTGCTGCGGTGACAAAGATAATGCCTGCCAGGCGAGCGCGAAAGATGGCGCTTAAAAGCGAAAAATCAAAGCCTCCTTCAGAGCACCAGCTATTATTTAAAATTTGAGCTCCATGCCTACGTGCATAGTCGATGCATTGAATTGCATCGCTGCTTATACCGACACCATCAGTATTAAGATATTTGCACGCCATCAGTTGAACATGTGGAGCAATGCCAGCAACTCTAAAATAGTTGTCGCTTGTTCCTCCAATGATTCCTGCGCAATGGGTACCATGGCCATCGTCATCCATTGGATTACCATTATTATCATAAGCATTCCAGCCATAGGTGTCGCCGTAGGTTGGAGAAGGGTTGCACCACATGTTAGGAGCAAGGTTGTGATGAGTATAACGGATTCCTGAATCGATGACCGCAACGATGGGTGCAGAGTTATTGAGTTGATTCTTTTTCGTTGTAGGAAAAGAGGTGTTCTGAATTGTTGGTTGATCGAATTTCCAGCTCCACCAGGAATTCCAATTTTCATAAAAGCTGTTTATATTAGGAATGGTAGTAGCTTTGCAGATAAAATCGGGTCCGCTCATCGAAGCAATCATTTCACTGGTCGCAAGTTGATCTAAAGCCTGTGGTAATGATTCAAGTGATGATGAGGAAAGATTGACTTGGTAAAGAGGGGCGTCGGGAGTTACTTGTTTGATAGAGATTGCTAAGGATCCCAAGTTTTTGAGAAGAGTCATTGGTTCTTGTTCATCGGCTAAGGTGACTAGTAAATGGTCGGCAGCCATTTCTTGCCGCGTAATGATACAGCCCGAAGTTGTATCAATGATTTCTTCAGTGCGAATATAAGGGTATTTAAAATCAGTTTGTAAGATTCTTAATCGCGTATTCTGATGAGGTTTAGGACCTGCAATCTCTTGAGATTCGACCACATGAGCACCGGGAAAGAAGTGTAATTCCTCATCAGAGGGATGATCAAGAGGGGCAGGGAAAGAAGCAGTGATTCGTGGTGGTAAGAAGGCGCTGGTGGGTGCTGATGGAATGAAAGGATTTCTTGCACTCTTTGCGTGAGCTGTAGCAATAACTGAACGATTGTGATGAGAGTGATTGCGAGAGGAAGAGAGAATGGAAGTGGTTGAAACAGGAGTAACTGTTTTCTTTTGATAAAAGATTCCGATAAAATATGTGATGACAATGGCAACTAATGCTACATTCACCCTGAAAATTTGAGAATGATGTCGTTTCATAGTAGCCGCTCAGTCCCCGTTCCGCGTAGACTGAAGAAAAAAAGAGTTTTTTATTGTAACGTTGTCTTTCTTAAAGAAAAATCGTCATTATAAATGATGCCGTAACTACCAAGGTAGATGCCTTGGTAGTTGTTTAGGAGTTTAGGGGAGCAACTATTTACGGCAGGCCTTAAGACCTATCTAAGTGACTACTTTTTGAATAAAATGCAGGAGTTATAGAAAAACTTTCCCTTAAACCCTTAAACATTTAAACTATTAAACACTACCAACGTCTTCATAGGCGTTGGTAGTTACAAGATGTCTAAAAAAAGAAATTAACAAGGATAGAAGCGATGAATGAAAGAAACCTGGAAAATAAAAATACCGGTTCGCTTTTTACCTTGTCACGAAGTGACCAAAAATCAACTTAAACTTAAACTCTCAACTTAAACTTACTGCAAAGTAGTAAATACTCTTTACCCATTACTTTTTATGAGACTCCTTCTTGTCGATGGTCACTATTATCTTTATCGGTCTTTTTTTGCAATTCGTGGATTGAAAAATTCCCTGGGAGAACCAACGAATGCCATTTATGGATTTGCAAAAGCCCTGCGCAAGATGTTAGTTGATTTGAAGCCTGATGTGGCAGCAGTGGTTTGGGATGCAGGGTTGCCAGAGCGTCGTACAGAGCTTCAACCAGCTTATAAACAGCATCGTGAGGAAATGCCTGATGAATTAGTAGTTCAAGAAAGACCCCTCCGTGAATTAGTCTCCTTTTTGGGATTTAAGAGTGTTTTACTGCCTAATACAGAAGCTGATGATTTAATTGCGTCTTATGTTATAGCGGCTCGTACTGAGGGGATAGAATGTGTGGTGGCAACCAATGATAAAGATATTTTGCAGCTTGTCAGGGAGGGAGTCTCGATTTATTCGGTGTCTAAAGTAGACTTAGAGAATTCTAAGACAGGTCCTACAGGATATGCATTGCTTGGGATCGATGAGGTAAAGGCTAAATGGGGTGTTGAACCAGCTCAGATTGCTGATGTTTTAGCTCTGACAGGGGATGCGGCTGATAATATTCCAGGAGTTGTTGGTGTTGGAAAAAAAACAGCGGCTAAATGGATTCAGCAGTATGGATCGCTTGACGCTTTGCTCTCAGAACCCAACCTGGAACCTAAGATTAAGGTTAAAGTGGATACTTCGAGAACTCAGATTGAAGAAAATCGTCTTATGGTAGGGCTTGATCTTGATCTTCCTCTTCCTTTACCCATCAGCGAGATGATGATTACCCCTCGTTATCCAGAACTTATTAAAGCCCTGAAGCATTTTGAATTTCGATCTTTAACCGCAGAGGTAGAAAAAGAGGCGAAAAATGCTGGCGTAGTAATTCAAGAGGAAAAGAAAATAGAGAGGGCTTCACAGCAAGGAGAGTTCGCATTTTAACGTGCCAACGTCAAATAAAACTATTAAGAGAAGAAAAGAAGGAATAGCCACAAAAGAACACAAAGAAACACAAAAAAGAAAACCGGATCGTAACTTTGTTTGTTTCGGCTTTAATGAATCATTAGACTTCTTTGAAAATTCGCCTATGCTAATGAAGTACAAGGAGTCTACGGCGCGCAAAACCTGAGTGTACAGCAGTACTCGATGGTTTAAGATCGAAACTTTTATTTCCATCGTAGCGAGACGTAGCGTTCATCGAATCTTCCGCAAGTCGTAGTAGATGGAAATAAAAGTTTCGTTCTAACACCGGAGCGACGAAGTAATTTATTAGCAGAAGTAGAATTTCCAAAGAAGTCTTATGAAACGACAATTTGTCCAAGAGATGGGGCGTAGCCCCCGTTTTACCATTCTTGAGTTACTCCGATGCTCAGAAGGAGGGCTTCCTGTTGATGATCTCGCGACAAAGCTTTCGATGAGTTATATGGGAGTTAAAGCTCATTGCCTTGAAATGGACGATGAAGGATACCTCGAAACATGGCGTCAACCAGGAAAACGTGGTCGTCCTCGGATGCTCTATCGGTTAACAGAAAAAGCTTATGATCTTTTTTCTGAAGAGAAAAATGATCTGGCTCTTTCATTTCTTACTGTCTCAAAGAAGCTTTTTGGTGCTACAGCACCTCAGAAAATTTTGATGCTTCATTATCGTGCCGTTTCTGCCAAGTATAATGAGCAGATCAAAGGTGCTACGACAGAAGAACGAGCAGCTTCTTTTGCTCGTATACGTCATCGTGAAGGATATCTCAGTGATTTTGAGGAAGGTCCTCCTTGGCGTATTATTGAGAATCACTATCTTTATCGCGATCTTTTAATGGCCTATCCCGAAGTGGATGCCTTTGAATGTCAGATGATCAGTGAAGTTCTTGGTGTGCCCGTACGGCGTGAAGTGACGATGGTTGCAGGATTGTATCGGGCAATTATTAGCAGCAAGCTGTAAGTGCTGCTTTGCAGTTTGTTTAAGTGGGAAGAAGGAATAGCCACAAAAGAACACAAAAAAGCACAAAAAAAGAACCTGGGTGGTGGAATTAATTAATTAGAGTCTCTAAGTTGAATAGATAGGTCATTAGTACCTCAATTCCATTTTGTAAAAAGATTATCGATGATATAGGAAATTTTTGTATTTCTTTGTGTTATTTTGACTCGCTCGCTCCCGTTCAGCAGCCCTATAGGGCTATTCGAGCAAGGCTCTTCATAGTCCATCTCACGGCCGCTCGATTACTGGTATTGTGGCTATTTTCTTCCTTCTTTCTATTACTTTAGCTTAGTTTGAGCTCTCAAAAAATGTTTCAAAAATAAAATTAATTGTTGAGATGAATTTTCTGTAGCCTGCCACCTGTAACCTGTAACCTGCTGCTTATGCATTCTTTTCATTACAATCATGGAACTTTTCACTGTGAAGAAGTTGATCTAACTACCGTCGCTAAAGAGGTGGGAACACCAGCTTATGTCTACTCAGCGAAAACTGTTCTTGAAAACTACCGTCGTCTTAACCAGGCATTAAATCCTCTCGATCGGATGATTTGCTATGCAGCCAAGGCCAATAGTAATCTTGCTATCCTTGGTTTATTAGCCAAAGAGGGAGCTGGGTTTGATATTGTTTCTGGAGGAGAGCTCTTTAAAGTATTGAAAGCAGGAGGACGTGCTGATCGTTGTACTTTTGCCGGCGTAGGGAAAATGGTTTTTGAAATTGAATATGCACTTAAGCAAGGAATTTATTGCTTTAACGTTGAGTCAGAGGGGGAGTTAGAGCTTATCAATGAGGTAGCCGAACGACTTGGGTGTGTGGCTCCTATAGCTCTTCGTGTAAATCCTGATGTTGATGCACCAACGCATCATTATATTTCTACAGGGAAGAGTAAAAATAAATTTGGCATTGGGCTCGATCGCGCTGAAGCTGTTTATGCGCGTGCAGCAGCACTTCCTTATCTTAAGATTCGGGGGCTCCAGACGCATATTGGTTCTCAGATTTTAGACGCAGCTCCTTTTGCAGAGGCTGTCCATAAATTGACGCCCCTTGTTAGGAAGCTTCAAAAACTTTATGGATTAGAATTTTTTAGTATAGGAGGGGGTGTAGGGATTGGCTATCGTGGCGCTTTAGCAAGTGATCCGGCTTGCATGAAGCCGATGACTGCGGCGTTGGACTCGAAATCTTTCTCAGGCAGTATGCCCCTATACAGCCATCCTCAGATTTCATCGTCCGCCTTGCAGCATCGCCGTCCTGCGTCGCCGGATAATGAGGTATCAGGTCTGAGTCCAGAGGCCTATGCAGCTCAAGTTATTGAACCACTACGAGCGCTTGGTTTAAGGATTCTTTTTGAACCTGGGCGTTTTATTGTTGGTAATGCAGGGGTGCTTTTAACAACAGTTCTCTATCGCAAGTCGACACCTGCCAAGAATTTTCTGATTGTTGATGCTGGTATGAATGACCTTATTCGTCCTGCACTCTATCAAGGCTATCATGAAATTGAACCACTTCGGGAACCCATTGATCGTCCTCTAGAAAAGATCGATGTAGTCGGTCCTGTCTGTGAGAGTGGTGATTTCTTTGCTCAAGATCGTATGATACCTCGTGTTGAACCTGGAGAACAAGTAGCACTCATGAGTACGGGAGCTTACGGTTTGGTGATGGGTTCTAATTATAATGCACGTCCTATGCCACCCGAAGTTCTCGTGGAAGGAAAAAAAGCGACCGTGGTGCGGAGACGGCAGACCTGGGAGGATCTTATTAGCCTGGAGGTACATATTCGGCCAACAGGCCAAATATAAGTTTAAGTTTTAAGTTTAAGTTTAAGTTGATTTTTGGTCACTTCGTGACAAAGTGAAAAGTGAAGCGGCATTTTTATTTGCACCTAGTTTTTTGCTTTCAAAGTCGCTTCAGGATAGGGGTTCAACGTGTCTAGAAAATTTTATCGTCTGGGTTAACTGAATACTTACGCCTGAAGGGCGGAGAAGAAGAAATTAACCACAAAAGGACACAAAAGAAGAAGTAAAGAGTGAAGGATAAAGAGATGGAAGAAATAGCCACAAAAGAACACAAAGAACGCAAAGAAGAAGGGCACAAAAAAAGAATGTCAGTTAAAGTGAGCAGTGCCGAAATGGATGCTATTAATGAAGCTTTAAAAGATACAAAAAAAGGGATTTCTTTAGAAGACTTGCATCAGCAGTTAAAGAAGGAACGCTTAAAAAACTGGAGAGAATAAAAATATCGCTTCGCGTCTTACCTTGTTACAAAGTGACCAAAAACTAACTTAAACTTAAACTTTTATTCGGCCTGTTGGGCGAATAAACCTCGTCCCCACATCTTCTCCAACGAGTGCTTTCTCGATTTGCTGTGGCTTTCGTCCATCTGCAATGATGGTTTCAATGCCTGCGGTTGTGGCAACTTCTACGGCTTTGAGTTTGGTGGCCATTCCTCCAGTAGAATGTTCTCCTTTTTCAGGAGTAACATGACATAAGACGTCTTGGAGGTTAGTAACCAAGGGGATTCTTTGTTGAGGGATGCCGCCTAATGTTGTCATCAGCCCATCAGTACTGGTTAAAAGAATTAATAGACGAGCCTTCATCATGACGGCAACTTCTGCTGAGAGTTGATCATTATCTCCTAGGCGCAATTCTTCGACAGCAACGGAATCATTTTCATTGATAATGGGAATAACATGACGCGACGTTAAAAGATGGTTTAATGTTGCTTGAGCATTATGACGTCGTGATTTTGTATAAATATCTTCATGGGTTAGCAAGAGTTGTGCTGTGGTCACTTCATGATAAGCAAACTCTTTGGCATAAGTTGCCATTAGCATCGGTTGTCCTACGGCAGCACATGCCTGCTTTCCTGCAACATCGTTGGGACGTTTTTCTAAATTTAGAGCATGGACACCAGCGGCTATGGCACCACTACTAACAATAATACAAGGGATTCCTTGTTTGATAAGAGTTGAAATTTCGGAAGCAAGACGTTGAATTTGCGCTAAGTCAATGGCACATCCACCTGGTTCTGCTAAAATGCCAGTACCGAATTTAATAATAAGAGGATTCATAGGCTGTAGGAAAAAATTCACCACAAGGAACACAGAGATACACAAAGAGCACAAAAAAAGAATTTTTATAAAAATTCTTTAACATGTTAAGAACTAAAGAAGATTAGTGAAAATAAATCATAACGCATTAGTTATAAACATAATAAATATTTTTGAATTCTCTTTTTAACACTGGGTTTGCGTTCACAATTCCCCACTTTAAAATTTTTTATAAAAAATTTTATCTATGTGTTCTTTGTGTATCTATGTGTTCCTTGTGGTGAATTTCTGCCAACTACGATGACATTTGTATAACTACGAACAGTTACCTTGGTAGTTTTGCATGAGTTCTAAGAATCCCGCTTCAAGAGCCAATGCTTCCTGAATACCTTGTTCCAAGGAACGGCGAAGTGACTCGATGGCATCTAGAGACCGCAGTAGGCATTTCGTTTCATTTTCACTCATTTTTTGTTCGTGATTTTCCTTATAAACAGCACGTAATCGAGCTCCAAAATAGTCTGCTAAGGAGCCGAGTAAAAAGGTGCGTTGTTCGAGTGCTGTTGCTTCAGAAGAAGCTTTAAAATATTCGTCGCGTTGGTTTTCCCAATTACCTTCTGTTGTTTTGCTATAATGTTTTTTTTCAGCATTAAATTCTTCTTCTGCCGCATTAAGGGCCTCTTCTCGTGCTTCCCCTAGCAATGCTTGAAACGAACGCGCTAGTTGAAACGCTGCCGTGGCATCTGTAGGTGCTCCAGGAGCAAAAAATTTCTCCATAAGAAGAGTCACTTTTTTTTCTTTCTCTTCAAGAGGGCGTTCTTCTTTAGAGTGAATAGAGAGAAGAATACAACGTGAACGAATTGTTTCTAATAAGGCTTCTGGTAAGGTTGTTAGTAAGAGTAGGAGAGTGCGTTCTGGTGGTTCTTCAAGCGTTTTAAGAAAAGCATTCGCTGCTGCAGGAACCATCCGATCAGCATCTTCAATAACAGCTACTTTATAGGAACTTATTTGAGATTTGAGATGAAGTTCTTCCTCAAGCTTGCGGATCTGTTCGGTAAGAATTTTTCGTGATTTTGATTCGGGAGCTATTTGGTGAAAATCGGGATGTGTAAGAACATGAAGTGGACCGCATCCTAAGACTAAGGCTGCAACTTCCTCGCTAAGGAGTCGAGCTCCAGCATGAAGGTTGCCAGAAATAAGATAAGCATGACCAAGGCGATCTTCGGTAGTAGCTTTTTGTAGAAAATGAAGTGCTTCTTCTTTAGAAAATGCCATGATAATTATTCGGCCAACAGACCGAATATAAGTTTAAGTTAAAAGTTTAAGTTTAAGTTGATTTTTGGTCACTCCGTGACGAGTTGAGAAGCGAAGCGGTGGTTTTATTTTTTCCCAATTTTTGATTTTGAAGTCGCTTCAGTAAAGAATCTCAATAAATTTTACCGGGTGAGTGGACGAATATTTACAGGATATGGGTGAGAGCTTTAAGTTTGGATAGGATTTTTTCAGTGACTTCGTCAGCTGATCCTGAGGCATCGATAACAATAATACGGTCAGGTTCTTGCTCTGCCAGGGTGAGATAACCATGGCGAATAGCTTCAAAAAAAACTTCTGATTCTTGTTCGATACGATCAGGCATTGTTGATGAATTGGCATTACGTGATACCATTCGTTTACGCCCTATAGCAACTTCAAGATCAAGTAAGATCGTAATATTAGGAAGTGTTCCTCCTGTGGCAAATTGGTTCATCCAGGTTACTTCTTCTTGATTTAATGCACGTGCTACCCCTTGATAAACGGTGGTAGAATCAAGAAAACGATCGCAGAGCACAATAGCTCCACGAGAGAGAGCGGGACGAATGATTTCACGTACGAGTTGAGCCCGACTTGCTGCGAAGAGAAGTAACTCTGTTTCAGGAGCCATAGCCGCGGATTCTGGAGCATATTGTAAAATAGAACGAATCTGTTCACCTACACCTGTTCCTCCCGGTTCTCGCAAGAGCAGAACCTCACGGGAGGGGGATGTGACATTGCCCTTTTGAAAAAACTCTGCCAGGCGAGCAATCTGCGTTGATTTGCCACACCCCTCCGAACCCTCAAAAGTAATAAAAAATCCACCATTATTCAAATTTTCCTCGTGGGGAAGAGAACTCTGAATGAAATGATTCGACTGTTCATTAATGGTACGATTTAATTGCATGGTTTATAATTTATCGTTGTTCTCGAAAAAGAGCATCAAAAAAATCTATTCTATTCTTCAAATAGAATTACTTACAGTCAGTAGACTCTAAGTAGGCCTATTGACTGAATAGTT
>Ga0155638_1076_pt2 | contig 22041 bp, 20 predicted proteins | sample RifCSPhighO2_12_FD_107295 | JGI IMG/M metagenome (GOLD analysis project Ga0155638, IMG submission 107295) | Verrucomicrobia bacterium RIFCSPHIGHO2_12_FULL_41_10
CTTGAGATAGCAAGTGAACATCCTTTAGCAGTCCCTCTTGTACGAGCTGCAAAGGAGAAAAATCTTACTCTATTTCCAATCCAAGATTTTCATAGTTTTCGAGGGAAGGGGGTTGTTGGCAAACTCAATGGAGAACTTGTTGCAATAGGAAATGAAAAACTATTTGCAGATCTACAAATCGATCTTTCTTCTGCTTTAACACAATCTGAAACAATGCAGAGGAAAGCACAGACAGTTTTCTATTTTTCATTGAATAACAGGGTGATTGGGATTTTTTCTGTAGCAGATGTAATCAAGGAATCAACTTATGAGGCTATCGAAATGCTTCATAAAGATCATATTCAGATTGTGATGGTTACTGGCGACAATAAAGTCACAGCAACAGCTGTTGGAAAAACTCTTAATATTGATGAAATTCAATCGGAAATCCTTCCAGATGAGAAATATAGAATTGTAAACCGCTTGCAATCTGAAGGGCGTATAGTGGCTATGGCAGGAGATGGAATCAATGATGCTCCTGCACTTGCTGCAGCAAATGTGGGCATTGCAATGGGGACGGGCACTGACATTGCGATAGAAAGCGCAGGGATCACATTAATTAAAGGGGATTTGCGAGGGATTGCGCGCGCAAAACGGTTAAGTCAGTTTACTCTTCGCAATATTAAACAAAATCTTTGGTTTGCCTTTATTTATAATATCTTAGGAGTACCCATTGCTGCAGGGATTTTTTACCCTCTATTTGGCGTTCTTTTGAGCCCTGTCATTGCTAGCGCAGCGATGGCGTTTAGTTCTGTCTCAGTCATTGTTAATTCTTTGAGACTTAAAGGTGTAAAAATATAGAAAAATTGGATGGAACCTTATGCGAAAAATTAAAGTGATCTTCATTCTTTCTCTTCTCATTGCAGCAGCCTGGAGTTTTGGCGCGTGGTTGATTCCCGATGAATGGACTGTGTCGCGTTCAATCACTATTCAAGCAACACCGGAACAGATCTTCCCTTATCTCAACGATTTCCATATGTGGAATAAATGGTCCCCTTGGAATCAGTCAAAAGATTCCTCTTTGACATTTACTTATACAGGTCCAGTAGCAGGACCAACTGCTAAGCAGTCGTGGACAAGTAAAAAGATGGGAGAGGGGTGGATGCAGATTGCTGCCGCATGCCCGCAAATGGGGGTCTCTTATGATCTATTCATCGATATGGGTGGAAAAGAGTCTTACCTTTTTGGCAATCTCCTTTTCAAAAAAATGGATGATAGAACGGAAGTGACCTGGACAGACCGGGGGAGCTCAAATCATAGCTGGGTGAATCGCTGGATGAGCCTTATGATCCAATCGATGTTGGGCAAAGAATTAGATACAGGACTTGCTTCACTGAAAGTCCTGGTGGAAAGTAACGCTGCAAAGCCAACAACATTTTTACCGCTTGAAGAATCTGTGTCGATTCCAGATGAGAATGAGGAAGCCTAAAACAATCAGTGCGATGCAGAATATGTTGCTGATGTTTTCTATGGGGATCGAAGAAAAACTTGATAAAAATTTAAGTATGGTTTGATATATGTTACAAAATCGAGTTTAAAATTTAAGGAGACTGGAGATGTTAATCAGACATTTGATTGCTGTATGTTTTTTTTCTGTTGCGGCGCTTCCTTTATTTGGTTTAACAGGGGGGAAAAAACAAACGGTAGTTCCATTTTCCCCAGGAGATGCAATTGTTGGAGACACTCCCTCTTCGGCTTATTTGCAAAGTGCAGCTTACAATGTGAGAGATTGGGATTTTTTTGTCACAGCTGATTACATTTGCTGGCGCTGGAATCAAGCGATTTCTCCTCTTTCGAAAATCGCCACTAGAGATGTAATTTCCACGAGTCTTTTTACTTCTAAAAACGTAACCATTTCGGATTTCAATCCTCATTATACTTCTGGGTTTCAAGTTGGTCTTGGGGGAAGCTTGCCGATGATAGATAACTGGCAAGTCTTTGCTGAATATACCTGGTATAAAAACAGCATCGATCAAGAAGTCTCTGAAACAAGAGGTAACTATTTTAAAGAGGACCAAAGTGGGTCTCAATTTTCCCCATTTCTTCAATCAGGACTTCTCAACAGAAACGCAAAAATGGATTTCAGTGAACTCGATGTTTTTTTACAAAGAGCTTTTTATTTGGGAAAAAGATTGACCGCTTTACTAGGTCTAGGGATCTCCAATCTTTGGATTACGCAAACTGTCAACTCTAACTATGATGTCGACCTATTTTTATATGGGACGGTGGGAAGTTTTGCAGACGTTGGAGAGTCAAAATCTAAGCAGACATCTTGGGGAATTGGGCCTAAAATTGCATTTGATTCCGAGTGGCTTTTAGGTTATGGCTTAAAGTTGATCGGCAATCTCTCTACTAGCGCTCTCTACACAAAATATGTCTGGCGCAAGCATACATCTGATCTTATTTCTGGATCAGTAGATGCAGATTTAACGTCTCAATTTACTCGCTCAAATGGGTATTACAATTTTGTCCCAGTTACTGAAACGGCTTTTGGATTTGGATGGGGAAGCTATTTGTGCAATCGCGGATTTCATTTCGATGTCTCTGTACTCTACGACATCAATGTGTATTGGGCTTATACAAACCTTAATTTGAATTACCCGCAAAATATGATGTTGCACGGGCTAAATATTCAGACCTCATTTGATTTTTGAGCGATATTTTTACCGCTTGAAGAATCTGTGTCGATTCCAGATGAGAATGAGGAAGCCTAAAATAATCAGTGCGATGCCTAGAGCCAAAAGGGTTGACAGTGTCGCATCATATTTTGAGGCTTCTTTCTGTACCTGACCCCCAAAGAACTTAATGACCGGGTTCCACATCCCGTTGCCGTTGGTGAAAAAATCGGTCATGTGGTCGGCGGTGCTTTTCGCCTGCTCCACTTTATGCATGGATCTTCTTGTAAAGAGGACCAAAAGGGTTCCCGCAACGATTGCGATTAGTGAAAAAATTTTTGTTACGCGTTGTTTTCGAATGAATGCAAAAAATTGTTCCATCTTTTCTCCACTGAAGAATTTATCTCTTAGCCACACAATTTCAGGGAGTAATGGCTAAAAGATAAGATTAAGGTTTTTTTTGATCCTGCCTTTTTTTGGATTTAGCGTCAATTTACTGAGATTTTTGTGTCGGTCTTATCAAGAAGCTGATATATTTCCTTAAAAAATTAAATAAAAGTGATAAATTGTTATGCCATTTTCTTTTCTTAATGCAGTTCCAGAAATCTTAAAATCCCTGACAGAGTTAGGGTACGTTACGCCTACCCCTATTCAAGAGGCGGCAATTCCTAAAATCTTAGAGGGTGAGGATGTTCTTGCATCTGCTCAAACAGGATCAGGGAAAACAGCAGCTTTCCTTTTCCCAGCTTTTCACAAGATTAAAACAGCTCCTGCTTCCAAAAGCATCGGGCCAAAAGTCTTGATCTTGGTTCCCACGCGTGAACTTGCCATGCAAGTGGCTGCGCAAGCGGTAAAATACAGCAAATATATGGAGAAGGTGAAAACCGTTTGCCTATTTGGAGGATCTCCCTATCCTGACCAAATTAAGCAACTCTCTAGGCCCTATGAAATCTTAGTTGCAACACCTGGCAGACTCATGGACCACATGGAACGGGGTCGCATCAACTTTTCTCAAGTGCAGCTATTTGTCCTTGATGAAGGGGATCGCATGCTCGATATGGGCTTTGTAAAACCTGTAGAGCATATCGCCTCTCATCTTCCTAAGGGAGTGCAGACGGTGATGTTTTCAGCGACCTTTGAAAAAGCGGTCTTAAATCTCGCGAAAAGCTTAATGAAGAACCCTTGCCATATCAACTTAGGGCAAGCGACAAAAAGGCATGAAAATATTGAGCAGGCGCTTTACTTTGCTGATAATCTTCAACATAAGTTGCGTTTACTCGATCATCTTTTGCCAACCATTCTTCCTCAACAAACCATTGTGTTTACTGCGACAAAGTTTTTCACAGAGGAGTTAGGTGAAAAACTGAAAGAAAACGGTTTTTCTGTTGGGATTCTTCATGGGGATTTAGACCAAAGAAGACGCACGAGAACGATTCGACAATTGCGAGAAGGGACAATTGAGATTCTTGTAGCAACAGATGTTGCTGCAAGAGGGATTGATGTTCCAACAATTGGGTATGTCATCAACTTCGATCTCCCAGCCAATATTGAAGACTACATTCACCGTATCGGACGAACAGGAAGAGCAGAATCAAAAGGGACAGCCCTTTCCTTCGCTTTGGCCAAAGATAGCCCCCTTATAGATAAAATCGCAACGCTCACAAATAAAGAAGCAGCGATCTTGACAATCCCAGGATTAGAGCCCACGGTCAAAGAACGCCCTAAAAACAAACCGGGACAGTTCTTTGGGAAAAAGAAGTATCCCCCGAAGAATTCTTCCTTTTCCTTTAAACGGAAAAGACCTTTTGGCCGATGAGAATCTGTGTCTTATGCGTAGGCAGTCAAGGGGATGTCGCTCCTTTTGTCGCATTGGGCAGCAAGCTTAAGAGCGAAGGTCATGATGTTGTTTTGGCAACGCATGAGAAATTTAGAGCCTTTACAGAGAGGTTTTCCTTACCATTCCAACCCATTGGAGGAGACCTTTCTTTAACGACAACTCCAGAAGAATCTCGCGATTTATTTGCAGCAACTGGCTTCATGAAAGTCATTTCTATCTTTAAGTTGATGCGTCTTTTCTATAAAGTTCTTGATGGCCAGTTACAAGATTCTTTTGAGGCAGCCAGAAATGCTGACATGGTGATCTACCATCAGGCTGCTTTCGCGGGGCCCCATTTGGCAGAGCATTTCCATGTTCCAGCTGTTCAAATGTTTTTGCAGCCAGAGCTCCCTACAGCTGAGCATCCTTCTTGTTTAGTAGGAATGCCAAAATGGTTAGGGCGTATTGGCAATTTGATTGGACATTGGATTTCTCAACAATTTCTATGGCAAGTTTTTCGAGGGAAAATCAATCACTGGAGAGTAGAACATCTAAAGCTTTCTAAAAGCCCTTTTTGGAAGCCCACGAATTATTCAAACATCCGCAACTTAGTAGCCTTTAGCCCCTCTTTGATCCCACGTCCAACTGATTGGAATTCTTCCATTGGAATGACAGGATTTTGCCGTGTTCTAGAAGAGCAGCAATGGCAACCATCTCCTGCACTATCGCACTTTTTGCAAGATGGTGAACCTCCTCTTTATTTGGGATTTGGAAGTCTATCTGAGACTTTTTCTCCTGAAGATATCAAAATGATGATCACTGTCTTAAAAGAGAGAAAAATTCGGACAATTGTTCCGAAAAATCTTCCCGGACTTCAGGAACTTAAGCCCCCCTCACCTTATATTTTTGCTATAGACTATGTTCCACACGATTGGCTATTTCCTCGGGTTTCAGCTGTGATTCACCATGGAGGAGTGGGAACTCTTTCTTCTGGATTGCATGCGGGGAAACCAACTTGGGTAATGCCTTGTATAGTGGATCAGTTTTTCTTTGGTGAAAAAGTGGTGGAATGGGGGATTGGACCTTTAGCCATGCCGAGAAATAGGATCACGCAGGAAGCCTTTTCAGCAGGGTTAGATCGTTTGTTAAATACTCCCTCTTATCGGGAGAATGCATTGCAATTTAAAGAAAAGTTAAGCAAGGAAAATGGGGTCGAAGCTGCTTATTCTTTTATTTTTTCGAGAAATGAGGAGATTTCATGAGTGCAGTTACACTGGATCACAAAGCAGAAGAATTCTCCGTAAAATATGACCCTGAAAGTGGCCTTTCTCTAAATGAAGAGCCAAAAAAAAAGTGGGGAGTGATTCAATCTCTTGCTCTTAAATCTCTTTTTTCAGTTGGTGGTGGATTGATTGGGGGCGGCCTTGGATTAGTTCCTTTTGTGGTTGCAGTTGTTTGGGTTAAAACACAAGAAAAGGGCTTAGGACAAGTTTTTGTATGTATCCGGGCTATAGCTTTGCTCGGACCTATCGTTCCTTTAGGTGCTATTGCAGGAGCAAGGGCTGGTAATCAAATTGCAAATGGAATTTTGAATCAGGAAAATCGAGTGGAGCTTTTCTATCGGAGTGCACTTCGGGCTACTTGTGCTACATTTGGAGGAGGGACTGTACACATTGCGAGTATGGTTGGACTAGCGCTTCTTATGGGATCTTTGGAAGCTTTGTATCTTGAAAGATCGCATCGACCTGCAAATGGCAAGGCTATCGCAAAGTTTGCAATGACCATTTTATGGACTTACGCAGGGGCTAAAATGGGCGATCATCTATCAAAGCATCTCATCAGTGTAAAAAAACAGAACTAAAGTAGGGTTTTCGTTATGAACAGCATCAATACACTCAATCAAACAATTCAATCGACATTTCATCTTGTCCGTTACGTGATCAATCATCCCATACAAACAGCAACAACACTTCTTGCTCTTGAAGTTTTTTCTTCTGCGTCTGCTAGACAATCATGTGTCCCAGACGAAATCTGTTTTGGAACAATAGTCGCTCTGACTACAGCTGGTTCACCAGACGATGGTAAAGTCTTTTGTGCTTGCAGAGAGATTCTTGCTGCGCATTGCAAGGACTCTGAAGAACATTTATTTTGCAAGGCATTCAAAGATACTTTATGGCATTTTCATCAAAAATTTGGAAATAACCCTACTCCCTCAATGGAAATCGATGGCTTTACCATCGGGGCCTGTTTGGCAAGTGATTCATTATCTGATCTTAGAGACAATTGGGCTCAAGCTTATTTATCAGAGAATCCTTCTGAAGAAAAACTGGTTTCTCTTCTCCACGATATGGAAAAAATTGCCTTTCCGGAAGAAACTACTTAAAAAATGTCAGCAAAAAGACTTACGATGCCAAAAAGCAAAATCAACTTGAATGCTCTATTCATAAAATTTTCCTTCAGCGCATAATTCAACCATTCCTGAATTTGAGAGATAGCAAATGCGGTGGTTTTTTTTCCTTTTTGTTCTTCCCCTTTCTCTTTTTTCTATAGATTTTCCTGCGTGGATGGTTGACCAGATTCGTAAAGATTACGCGAAACTTAAGCCTTCTGATTTACAGCAAGAGAAGATGGAAGCTTTTATGCGTGCATGGACTGGGGCGCCAGGTTTCATTTACTATCAGATTCGCGGTAATCAATTCCATTTTGAATCGTTTTTGCCAGAGGGTCATCCAAGAGTTGAGATGATGAATCAGTCGATGAGAGAACTTCTTTCTTGCTACACACTTCCCGATCTCGATTTTATCGTCTGTGTGGAAGATTCGGTGGATCGAGCCAATCTTTCAGTTCCCTGTTTTGCTTTTGCAAAAAATGATGACCTTAAAGAAAAAGTCCTATTGATTCCCGATTTTGAAGCGCTTCAACAAGGAGAACAATTCTTGTCGCAAGTGGAAGAGGGGATTGCAAAATATCCATGGAAAAAGAAAAAAGCAAAGGCGTTTTGGAGAGGAAGCGCAACAGGGGGAGTTTTCAATCAAGACACATTTACGAATTTTCCCCGCAGTCAGCTTGTTTTTCAGTCTCTTCTCCACCCAAAACTGATTGATGCAAAGCTCGTTTATCCTTTAGTTCAAAGTAATGATCCTCAAAAAGTTACGGCTATTTTTTCGAATTACTTTATTAGTAAGCTGACACCGATTGCGCACCATATAAAGTACAAGTATCAAATTCTTGCTGATGGGAATACGTGCGCTTATAGCAGAGCCTATTGGCAGTTTTTTTCAGGCTGTCCTATTTTTAAACATAGCTCCCCCAATATCCAGTGGTATTATGGTGCTTTGATACCGGGAATTCACTACATTCCCTGCAATGCCGATTTCAGCGATCTTCCTCAAAAGATTGAGTGGGCAAAAAAACATGATCGAGAAATGCAGCAAGTTGGAGTGAATGCAAGGGAGTTTGCTAAAAAAAATCTTAAGAAGGAAGCTGTTTACAAATACCTTTATCTCACTCTTTCAGAGTACGCCAAAATGCAGGAAATGAATTAGTACCCATAGCGCTGGAATACTTTTTTTTGCTTATCGCGATAGACATTCAATAGGTGGACGACCTCTTCTGGAGGGGCGTAGGTTTGTGAGCTGATGTGCGAGCCATGAAAGCCTGAGAGGGGAAGCGCCTCTTGAAAATTGGAGAGTGAAGCGAGTTTTTTTGTGATGTTTTCCTTGCTGTAACCTTGCCGAATCCTCTCTTTATCTTCATCTGTTATCGTGAAGAAAAGTTGTGTCTCAATTGTAGAAAAAAGCGCATCGAAATTGCCCTCAATCTCTTCGTATTTGAGTACGATAACACTGTAGCCTTCGTTTTTTAGTTCTTCGATCCTTTTTAGATATTTGGCTTGTTTGGAGATTTGGCTACGGCACCAATCGTTTAATTTTTGGGGAGGTTCTTTGCGCGTGCGGTACCTCGACACACTGGCGTGAATGGGATTGCGGATTGTGGCAATGCAGAGAGTTCCTTCTTTTCCAAGTGCTTTGACGTTTTTTCGATCGTGCGTTTTGCGCACTTTTCCCCCGAGATGAAAAGGGTCGTGAGGAAGTGAAAGACCTTTATCTTCTTCGAAAAGGTAGCGAAAGACATTGTATACAAAAGAACTTCCTGTCCTTGGAGCTGAGTAGATCACAACCTTATTGTAAGGTCCTGTGGAGTACATCTTTGTGCGAGAGTAAGGCAGGTTTTCTGGATCTAAAAAAGGGGAGGCGCTTTCAGAAGGAAGATTTCCAAAAACGCTCATACTGAAAGATAAAAGAAAAAAAATAAAAACCATGTGGCTTTCAAGTTCCTCGTATATATACCGCTCGTGATTCAAGAATCGGTTCTGACTACGTCGGGCAGCCATTAAATTTGAAGCTGCCTGCATCGCCAAAGTGTTTAACTTTGGAGGCGTAGGCATCGGCTTCGCCTGCTTCAAATTTAAGGCGCCTCCTTGTCATTTTTTAAGATTCTTGAACCACTCTCGGTATACATAAAAAGAAAGCATAGCGTATAGGATGTATTATGAGCACGGCCCCTCTTTTTCAGCTAAAGGACTGTAATCTGGCACTGATGGCTACGGGGATTTCAGCAGAGTCGTTGCAAGAACTTCGCGACCGCCTCTATGAAGTGCCGATTGGTTCCCTTTATTATCACTTTTGGGGAGGAAGGCTCCGAGTCTCTTTTGTCCACCCAGAATATCACAACGATTTTGCTTTTTGGGCCCATACCGCCTTACATGATGAGATACTGACAGAGCGGTTTTCCATTATCGATCCCACGGAATATGGAGATTTAGAAGATCTGCGAAGAAGAGTGATCGATGTCATTGAAGAGAGATTAGATGAGAGTGAATTTGTCGCTTGGTCCCGAAAAGAGCAAAAGTTCCATTTTCTCCGTTCTATTACAATCGTTTATGACCTTGAGTTGAAGACAACAACGCCGATAGACCTAAAACAGTGGGTGGAAAAGATGACTCCGACGACAATTTTTTACCATTTTATCGATGCGAGAAGGCGCACAAAAGAGCATTTTGATGATTTTAGTCTATGGCTTTCAGAGTTCGGGGACCAGTATAAAGAGCTCATTGGGAAAATTCGAAAGATTGACCCTTATTTTCTCACCCTTTCTGAGATTCGGAGTAAATTAAATAAGCTTTTTGAGGAGCATTTGTGAACGGCTCAATTTGGGATCCCTATCGCACTTTACTCGGTACTGAAACAATTGATCAGCTCTCAAATTTTCTTTTTATCAGAAAGAACTCACAGAAGAAAAGGATCTTAAGTTCAGTGTGATCAAGAGATGCTTGCACCTTCGAAAAAAAGAGAAAGAGCTTTTTTTGGAAGGGGAATACCTCCCTTTAAAAACACCAGAATCAACCATTGCTTTCTTGCGGCGGTGGAAAAATCGGGAAGTGATCATTGCGGCCCGCCGTTTTCAGGAAAAAAAAAGAGAAAAAGAGCACTTCCATTTCCTTGAGTTGCAAAATAGGAAATGGAAAGACCTTTTTACAGATGAAATCCTTCATGTTCATAAAGAGGGGGTTTCTTCCCAAGAACTTTTTCCCAAATACCCTTTTGCGATATGGCTTCCATGTTAGGTGCACATTTCCTCTCCGATTCTACAGTTTCTTTCCGAGTCTGGGCTCCTTTTACCCCCGCTCTTTTTCTTGAATTAGAGGGAAAACCTTCTATCCCTATGGAAAAAAAAGAGAGAGGGTATTTTGAAGTGGAAGTGGATTCTATAAAAGAAGGGATGCTCTATTCCTATCGCTTTGCAAATGGCCTTGTACGAGGAGACCCTGTTTCTCGGTATCTTCCTCAAGGGCCCTTGGGTCCAACAGAGATTTGTAAATCTCATTTTCCATGGACGGATCAGAACTGGAAAAAAATTCCGCAAAAAGAACTCATCTTTTATGAATGTCACATTGGGACCTTTACTGAAGAGGGGACTTTTGCAGCGGCAAAAAAGAAAATCCCCTATCTCAAAGACCTTGGCATCAACTGTCTTTCTTTGATGCCAGTTGCTGAATTTTCAGGGCAGTTTAATTGGGGCTATGATTGGGCGAACGCTTTTTCCCCATATCATGGTTACGGAAACCCCAGTGAATTCAAAAAATTCATTGACACTTGCCATGCAGAGGGGATTGCCATATGTCTCGATGTGGTCTACAGTCACTTTGGCCCTGAAGGGTGTTTTCTCAATGATTTTGGTCCTTATCTCACAGGTCGCTACAAATCCCCTTGGGGTGCATCGATCAATTGGGATGGCCCAGGCTCAGATGAAGTACGCACCTTTTTCTTGCAAAATGCCCTTTACTGGATTAAGGAGTTCCATATCGATGCGCTTCGACTCGATGCAACTCACGCTTTTTTTGATTTTAGCGCGACACCTTTCATTAAGCAGTTGATCGAGAAAGTTGCTGAAAAAGCCTTAGTGATTGTAGAGAACAATCTCAATGATTTCCGCTTATTAGCGCCTCCTAAAGGAGCAAATGCTTTTTGGAATGATGACTTTCATCACTCTCTTCATGTGGCTTTGACAAAAGAGCGAAGTGGATACTACATGGATTATGAGGGCCTTAAAAGTCTGAAGGTCGTATTAGAACAAGGAGTTCTCTACGATGGAACAAAGGTTTCACCTTATCGCGAATGCAGTTACGGCAGTTCATTTCAACAGGCAGCGCCAGAACAGTTGATCTCCTATTTGCAGAATCACGATCAGATCGGAAATAGAGCAAAAGGGGATCGGATTTCTTTAACTTTTCCTGAAGAGAAAGTGGTTGCTATGTTCCTCCTTTTTTCTCCCTACTTACCCCTTCTTTTTATGGGGCAAGAGTATGGGGAGAAGCGCCCTTTTCGTTATTTTGTCGATCTATCTAGTAAAGAACTCATGAACGCAATTCTTGAGGGAAGAAAAGAGGAATTTGGAGAAAATTCTGAGATGGGAGAGAGCGCATTTTTACAGTCTAAACTGAGTTGGAAAATCGATCCTTTTCTCCATACGCTTTATAAAAAACTCATCGCGTTTCGGAAAATATTCCCATTTTGTATTAAAGAGGGGATGAAGGTAGAGGTGCAAGAAGGGCTCATTACGATTGTTTACCCCTCTTTAGTCGTTGTTTGCGGCTTTTCCCCAGGTGTTTTCCCTCTTCCAAAAGGAGCTAAGAATATCCTTTTGCATACAGAAGAGAGCGCTTTTGGGGGAAAGGGGATGATCTCTATAGAAGAGAAGACCTTTACGCTCACTTGTCCAACAGGGGTATTCTTTGAGAAATAAGGTTCTGAATTAATTTGTAATTAATCGTAAAAATTATTGTTGGTTTTTGTTTTTATTGATTGGTTGTGATTTTTTTTGTTGCTCTTCTTGAGAAATTTGAAAATGTTATGAAACAGAGAATTCTTCTCATTGGATTGGGTCCTCATTCTAAACGGATCTATGTAGCGGGACTGAGACGATTTGGTTTAAGCCCCATTCTTATTATTGATATTGAATCTAAACGAAAAGAAGTTGAGACCTTTGTTAAAGAGAAAGGTTTTTCGTCCGAACTCTTTTTTATTCCCGATGAAGAGCGTGATGCTGCTGTTTTGTCTGATTGGGTTCAACAAAATCTTGATCGATTGATCACTTTGTATCGCATTACTCATGCGATCATTAGTACAGAACCAAAAGCGCATTACGCGTATCTTCAGTATCTAATCGCTAAAAGGATTCCCATCCTCACTGACAAGCCGATTACTTCTCCAATAGATGTAATTAATGATGAAGAGCAAGCAAATAAGATAAGAACTGAATACCACCATTTACTTTCATTAGCCAAAAGATATAACACTCAGGTATTGGTTCAATGCCAACGTCGCTATGACGCTCGCTATCGATGGATCATTGATAAAGTAGGAGAGTTGATGCAGGAATACTCCCTTCCTGTTTCTCATATTCATATCACCCATTGCGATGGCAGTTTAAATATGCCAGATGAGTTTTTTTCACGAGAGAATCATCCGTACAAATATGGATACGGTAAACTCTTTCACAGCGGATACCATTTTATCGATTTGGTAAATATGTTACTCTCGCATAATCAGCTTTGTCCTGAAAAAAGACCGTCTGACTGCCTCGTTACTTCCTCTCATTATAGTCCTCATGACCAACTGTTTGCTCTAGATGAATCTTTTTATTTGCGCGCGTTCAAGAAGAGTGGTTATTCGTCATTTTATGAGCTTTGGCGTAATAAAAAATATTTGAATATGGGTGAGCTTGATATGCTTGCCCTATTTGAATTTTCTCGAGGCTCCCAAGTTGTTACTACCTGCTCTTTGAACCTATTGCAATCTGGTTTTTCGCGCCGCGCTTGGACGCATCTTCCAATCGACAATTACAAGGGAAATGGCCGAGTGCGGCACGAAACAGTAAGTTTGCAGATGGGACCTTTAATGAATATTCAGGTACATAGCTATCAGGCACACGAAATTAAAGAACGGAATAATCAATCTATCGATCATTGCGCTCCAGGAGGGCTCGAACATTTCGATATACATATTTTCAGAAATTGTGACATTATAGGGGGCCTTCCTTATGAAATTGTGAAGGGTAATAACCTCTTTCCGCAGCAAACTGAAACATCCGATCATTTCATCGGGTATAATGAATATGCGCGACATGAATGCTTATCGGATTTCTTAAATGGCGGAGAAGGTCAATCAACTCTTCAAGCCCAAATGCTTACGATCGATATGGTTACGAACGCATATATCAGCATGTGTCGGAAGCGCCGCGGAGAGGCTCCAGTATCAAGATTTAAACTAACAGATTAAAATTCAACAGAAAGTTTCCCGACGGAGGAGGGATGAAATAACGTATCGCAATTGATCAACTCCCTTCAGGTTGTAATCAATTTCTAGAATTGTTCGAACACCTTATCCCTCATTTTTTAGTACACATCGGATAATTTCTTTAAGCTTTGGCAAAAGTGAATTGAATTCTGTATTATCTAATTCTTCGCTAGATACCCATTTGTATTCAGAATGCTCCCCATTTAGAACAACCTTCGGCTCTTTTTCTACAGCTTCAGTTAGATAAGTAAAAATATTCCGGTAGGAAGGTTCTCCTTTTGATTGTATTAGAGCTGTTCTTTCTTCTAAAAAGTGGACAATGTTGACCGCAAACCCCACTTCCTCTAAGGTTTCTCTTTTAGCAGCGTCAGCGGTGATTTCAAGAAGTTTAACTTTCCCCGCAGGGACATTCCAAACTCCTGGCGCCACATCGATTCCTTCCGCTCTTTTGGTTAGAAGAACTTTCCCTCGATATCTAATAACCGATTCAACTGCTAATCGAAATGAAGGTGCTGATATGCTTGTCATGGAATGACTCCTTTCGAGGAGGGATTATACCATAGTGACATTTATTAGATCGCTTTCACGCTGACTGGACAACCAACTTTTGAATTCATTTCGGTATAGATTTATGAGAATATGTCTTTTTATTTTGGTATAACTGCAAGGGAGATTGCGGCAAGTGCGGTGGGAATGTGCAGAAGCGGCATTTCCATGGAAATAAAGGCTAAAATTAAGAGAATCAAACCGAGAAGAACATTGAGATAGCGAATTTTTTTTGCTACTTCTGCCATTGCAATGACGGAGAAGACGATCAGAAGAGCTCCAAGGACAGGGTCTAAAGAGTGGAGCGAACCTTGTAGAGAAAAAGCAGAAGGGCTTGCCATAAGGAGTATCCCTAAGGGAATGGTGCAGAAAAGAGTCCAAGAAAAGTCCATTCCCCAAAAACCTGCTTTGCAGATTGTAAAACAAGAGGCATCCATCTCTGGGGTCACAAGGTCTTTTTTTGCTTTAGGACATTGACCGCCAGAAAAAAGGGTTTTCCATTTTGTCGCTTGAAGAAATTGGAAACTTGCGACAACTTCATCAAGTGCTAAAGGTACGGCAATGAGCATGGTACTTGCAGTAATCAGACAAACAGTACACCAAGTGCCAACTGCAAGAGGCTGTAAGATGACTAAGATCACACTGACAAGGCCCACTGGGATAACTAAGAGGCCAAAGACGATAACGAGCCACGGAGCTGTTCGCCAACGCGATTTTCCTCCCCAACAAGAGGCAAGAAACTCCAATGTATATGCAAGAGCACCTAATCCTGCATCTGAAACAGGAAAGAGTTTGGCGACATTTGACTCAAGTACGCCTTTTGCTCCAGGTGAAAAAAAAGGGTCCCAAATCGTATCGATGTATCCGAGCTGATAGGCAGCTAAATAGCGAGAAAGCATCCAGCAGATGAAAGCGGAGAGAAGAATGGGGACTCTTTGAGGCCATGATGAGGGGTTATATGACCAACCTGGAGGGATAGAGGGTTCGTCATCGGGCAATTGATTGGGGAGTGGAAAAAAGATCACTGCCAGTGCAATGATAAAGCAACCGATGAGTGTATTATTTAGATAGATACCAACGGATGGGGCCCAGAAAATAAGAGGAGAGAGCTCAAGCCAAATGCCGAAGAAAAGAATCAGTATATGATGCCAGTTTTTGGGAGTTTTCCTTATCCACAAAGGGAAAAGAATAAGGAAAATAGCAGCAATAAGATTAGTGAAAAGAAGATCTTTTGGCTGAAAATGGAAGCCTATCGTTGTAAAGAGCATCCAAAAGCCAAGTAAGGAAATGGCAAAATAGGACCAAATAGGTGGTCTCATTTGTGCTCCAATTGATTGACTTTGTACCACTTCGCTTTATCTTTTTTTAAGGCATCGATCATGACTGGCAGGGATTCTTCTAGACTGTGGCGAGGTTCCCAATTGAGTACAGATTTTGCTTTGCTAATATCGAGCTCATAGTGGTCATCTGCTAAATCGATCATCCAAGGGCGAATGAAGGGTTTATGTTTAAAGAAGATAAGGCACTGTAGCCATGAGCCTATTTTTGCAAACCACTTTGGAAGAGAAAATGTCGTGATCTTTTTATTGAATAGAAGTTTAGAGATCATTGTTTGCAGTGTTGCGTAGCTAAGTGTTTTTGGCTCACCGAGAAGAAGTACTGTTTCTTGTGGGAGCTCTTTTCTTTTATTCACCGCAGTTGCAATGGCATCGACAAGGTCATCCATATGGATAAAGGAGGCCCCGTGTGTTTGATCTCCTGCAAAGAAATGAGCATCTAACTGATTCTCATAGATCCTTTGAATCTGATGGCTGATTGGAATGGAGTGACAAAGATCATCATAGACACCGGCAACACGTAACATGACCGTTGGGATTTTGCCGCGCATGTTATGGATGAGAGCTTCTGTTCTTACTTTAGAAGCGGGATATCCCCATGTAGCGTGAATGGGTGAATCTTCCTTTATGGGTACGCCTGGTCTAGTGGGCGCGTAGATAAGCATTGTGCTTGTAAAGATAAATTGTTCTACTTCAAAGTTTTGAAGTTCTTTTAAGAGGCGCTCTGTCCCTTTAACCGTGATGAGCTCATATTTGTCAGATTCTTTATCTGAGAAACTGTAATACGCTGCCAAATGGATGACAGCTGCAATCCGGTTTCCATAGAAACTGCGGATGTGGCGAAAGGCTTGTGCTACACTTTCATCGGAAGAGAGGTCTACGGGGACAAGCTCTTCATTTCCAGATGCATAAATTGCTTTCAACAGTTCAAAACCGACAACAGAATAGGTATCGCCGAATTTACGAATTAAGGCTGTTCCGATTCGACCGCAACTTCCTGTAACAATGATTAGATCTTTTGCCAAGCACGCCTCCCAATAGGCTTATTATTCTGCATCATAATGAAAGGGATTTGTTTAGCAATGGGAAAAAGAGGAAAGACAATTATGGAGTGCTTTTGTCTCTTTGATGATTTTTGCAAACTCTTTAGGGTCGATCGTTTGCGCTGCATCGGTGAGCGCTCTATCGGGTTCTGGGTGCATTTCGATCATAATGCCATCGGCACCTGCTGCAATTGCAGCTCTTGCCATGGGACGAACAAGGGAACGAAGGCCAGTTCCATGACTTGGATCGACGAGGATAGGCAGATGAGTGAGCTCTTTTAAAGCTGGAACTGCATTTAAATCGAGAGTGTTTCGGGTATACGTTTCAAAGGTGCGGATGCCCCGCTCGCAGAGGATCACATTCGGGTTCCCTGAGCTCATGATATATTCAGCAGCTAAAAGAAGTTCTTGGTAAGTTGCAGCAAAACCCCGCTTTAATAGAACGGGGTTTTTCACTTTGCCGAGTTCTTTTAAAAGAGAAAAATTATGCATGTTGCGCGCGCCGATTTGCAAGATGTCGACAAAGCTTGCGACAAGATTGATTTGAGAGGCGTCCATCACTTCGGAGATGGTAATGAGATTATGCCTTTGACCCACGTTGCGGAGCGTTTTTAAACCCTCAATTCCAAGGCCTTGAAATTCATAAGGCGATGTGCGGGGTTTGAAAGCGCCTCCTCGAAGGGCTTGCGTTCCTGTTTGAACTGCAATTTTTGCACATTTTTCCATCTGATCAAGTGATTCAATAGAACAGGGACCTGCAATGATAAAAAGCTCATTGCTTCCAATTTTTTTCCCTTTGACTTCGATAACAGTTCGATCTTTACTCGATTTACTGCTGAGTCTACATTTCTCCTTCAGAGGGAAGGTAGCAGCAATGCCGAAAATTTCAGGTTCAAGGTCTAATGTCATCTTAACTCAACTTTATACATTTTTCGGTGCGATTTTCACAATCTTTTGATCTGTAATCGCTTGTATCGCCATGTAATGGCGTGTTCAAGCCGATTGCATGGCGATACAAGCGATTACAGGTCAAAATCTTGCAAAACTCGCATCCGAAAAATGTAGAAAGTCGAGTTTAAGCTTCAAGTAACTATATACGGCATCGTGTTTTTTTTCTAAGTTTGCTATATTTTCGGCCGTATGATTTTTCTTTCCATCCTCTTATTTCAGATCCCGTTTCTTCTGACGCAACAAGGGGTTGGTATTGAGCTAAGGCTCGATTTGATGGAGCGTTTTACTTTGGAAGAAGTAGCGCATTTCCTTTCAGAGACAGATCTTCCCATTCTTCTCACGTTGCGAAAGGCATCGCAAGGAGGGGGATTTCAAGAAGGTGAAGAGAAACAAGAGGAATGGATTGAAAGGCTTCTTTCATTGGAACCTGAATTTTTTGATCTTGAATGGGATATGCGGGAATCTTTCATCCAAGAGATGATCTCCCGTTATCCAAAGACAAAGTTCATCCTCTCATTTCACGATTTTGAAAAAGTGCCTTCTGATGCTGAATTGGAATTGATCTATCAAAAGATGCGTTCTTTTGAGGCGTTTACGTATAAGATTGCAGTAAAAGTTACCTCTACAAATGAGGCGCTCAAGATGCTTCTTTTTGCGAAAAAGCATCCCAATGTGAGTATGATCCCCATGGGAGAATCTGGGCAGTTTGCTCGCATTCTTGGAAAAGTTGTAGGGAATGTGGTTGCTTATGCCGGAGGAAAAACTGCGCCAGGTCAATTCACTTTAGAAGAGATGATCGACGTCTATCACTACCCGTTGCTGAATCAAAATACGAAGATTTATGGCCTTATTGGCGATCCTGTTGAGAAAAGTCCGGGGCATTTTTATCACAATGGGGTTTTCCAAAAAAAAGGGATCGACGCTGTTTATGTAAAAATGCGAGTGCGTCCTGAGGAGTTAGATGAATTTATCCATTTAAGCCAAGAACTTGGGATTTCGGGCTTAAGTGTGACGATCCCTTTGAAGGAGAAGATTCTTCCCTACATCGATTGGTTTGATGAAGGGACTCAAGAAATTGGAGCGATCAATACGTTGAGAATGGAAGGGGGGAAAATCTTCGGGACGAATACCGATGGGAAAGGGGCTCTTGATGCAATTGAAAAGAAGATGGGCATGCGGGGAAAAAAAGTGATCCTTCTCGGCGCTGGTGGAGCTGCAAGAGGGATTGCATGTGAAGCGAAAGCGCGAGGTGCTGAAGTTTTTGTTTTGAATCGAACAGTAGAAAGAGCAAAAGAACTTGCAGAAGAGATTGGCTGCTTTTTTGGCTCACTGGAAGAGATCCCGGCAGTTTATGACTGTCTCATCAACTGCACTTCTGAATTATTGCCTATTGATCCCGCTAAAATAGTAGAAGGGAGTATTGCAATGGATGTTGTCTATTTTCCTAAATTAACTAGTTTTTTAAAAACGGCAATGGATAAGCAATGTCAGCTTGTTTATGGAGAGGAGATGTTTCTCAATCAAGCGATGAGACAGACCTCCTTTTGGTTTTTCTAAGCTTGCCAAACGATAGAAGGATTTTCAAGAGGGACTAAGGCGCTTAAGAGATGAGGGATAACGCGGACTGTATATTGAGAAGAGGGGCGCTCAGGTGTAACTGAAACTGCGTAGTGTCCAGGTTGCGTTGCCTCCATTTTGATTGGAGGAATGCCGATTGCAAAGAGCTGAACTTCGATTTCTTCAGGATGTAGGTCTTTTAAGTCGATGATGGCTTCAAAGTGGTGGTGGTCTTTATTTGAGTCTACTGAAACTTTTTGGATTTGGATGGGGCGCTCTTTCCATGCGCGCTGCCATGCGACTATTTCTTTTGCGAGCGCACCTTGATTTTCTGTGCGCTCTTGAAAAAGAGTTGCAGCGGGGAGATAGTAATTTTCTATGTATTCTCGAAGAGAGCGATTGGTACTGTAGTGCAATGTAAGTGTTGCCATGCTCTCTTTGATTTTTGCTACCCATTGAACGGGAATGCCGCGAGAATCGCGGTTGTAGAATTCGGGGATAATTGTATTTTCTAAAAGATCGTAGAGCTCTGTTGCTTCTTGGGTATCCCGAGCGGTGATTTCTTGAGGCGGGCAAATGGAAGTATTGCCAATTGCCCATCCGACATCTGGATGGTAGCCTTCGGCCCACCACCCGTCGAGGACAGAGAGGTTAAGCCCCCCATTGACTAAGATCTTCATGCCGCTTGTTCCGCAAGCTTCCCACGGGCGTCTCGGTGTATTGATCCAAAGGTCAACCCCCCCGACTAGGCCTTCAGTAATTGCCATATCGTAATCGCTTAAGAATACAACCGATTTTGACATGCCGGGGCGCTTGATGAATTGGATCCATTGTTGGATCATCTTTTGCCCTTCTAGATCGGCTGGATGTGCTTTCCCGGCAATGGCAAGTTGTACAGGGCGGTCTTTATTCGTTAAGATACGCACCAATCGCTCTGGATCGTGAAGAAGCATGTTGGGTCTTTTGTAAGCTGCAAATCTTCTAGCAAAGCCGATCGTCAAAATTTTGATATCAAATTGCTCTTTAGCAATCGCACATTCTGTTTCCGGTGCACAGCGTGCTTTAAGAATCTGTTGGAGACGAAACCTTCCAAAGGTAATCATCAATTCGCGTGATTTCTCTCTCATTTCCCAGATTTTTTCATCAGAGATATTGCGGATTTTATCCATTTTCTCATTTTCATCTCCCATCCATCGCTCTTTGCCGCAACTTTCCGTCCAAAGTTTGTCAGATGCAGGAGAGTCCCAACTGCGGACGTGAATTCCATTGGTCACATGGCCAACGGGAACTTCAGATTCTGGCCAGCGGGGGAAAAGAGGGGAGAAAAGGGAGCGGCTCACCTCTCCATGCAATTTGCTAACTCCGTTGATGCCGCAACTGCCTCGGATAGCAAGATAAGCCATGTTAAAAGGCTCTTCTTTATCTTGTGGGTTTACTCTTCCTAAGACGAGAAATTCTTCAAGAGAGATGTTGAGGCAATTTCGAATGTAACTCCCTAGATATTGATCGATCAGTTTTGGAGGAAACCGATCAAAGCCAGCAGGAACAGCTGTGTGTGTTGTGAAGACATTGCCCCCTTTAGTCGCAGCGAGGGCAACTTCAAAGGTAGACCCTGTTTTCTCCATGAATTGTCTGGCTCTTTCCAAAATTGCAAAAGAAGCATGTCCTTCATTTAAGTGGTACACTTCAGGAGAAAGATTTAAGGCTTGAAGGAGTTTGGCTCCACCAACTCCCAATACGAACTCCTGCAAAAGTCTTACTTGAGTATTTCCCCCATAAAGTTCTCCTGTAATTGTCCGATAGGGGGGATAATTGGATAGGTCATTGCAATCGAGTAAATAGAGTCTAATTCTTCCAATTTTGACTTCCCAGGTGCGTAGCCATAATTTTCCTGCGGGTAGATGGAGTTCGATGCGGAGCCATTCTCCATTTGGCAAACGGACCGGTTTGATGGGAAGTTGTGTAGGGCTATTATATGGGTAATAGGCTTGTTGCATCCCATCTTCGTCAATCACCTGACGAAAGTAGCCCTGTTGATATAGAAGCCCAATACCAACAGCTGGTACGCCTAAATCATTCATGGCTTTCAGCATATCGCCAGCAACATTTCCCAAGCCCCCTGAATAGATTGGAAGTGATTCTGCGAGCATGAATTCCATGCTAAAGAAGGCTAAAGAGGTGAGGGGCGCTTTGGGGTAACGTTTCCGAAACCAAGTCTTTTTATTGACGGTTTCTGCAATTGTCGCATTTTCTAAGTCATGTAATATCTGATGGATTTTAGGATCTTTCACAAGGGCTTGAAGTCGTTCTTTAGAGACTGTATTGAGAATGATTAATGGATTATGAGTCAGGACCCAAAGCTCAGGATCTAACTCTCTCCAGATATGGTCAGCCCGGTGGTCCCAAGCCCAAATCAGGTCGTAAACAATTCTCTCTAGAATATTGTTTTCTTGTTCCACGATAGTCCTTTAGGGATTCTATCGTTGTTAGAGGTGGTTTTTGTCAACTGAAGTTTGTTTTTGCGAGAGCAAGGCAGAGAGCATGATGAGTAAAAACCCACACCCTGCGAGGATGTAGGAGAAGAAAAGGGAGTTTGAATAGTGATATACGAGATGACAAAAGTAAACAATCACGCCCAAAGAGCCGAAAAAAAGAAGAGTTTTTCGATAGAGAAGTCTTGAGAGGAAAAGGATTGCCAATTGAATGGAGAAGTAAAGGGAGTAGGCCCACTCTTTTTCAATCATATGTGTCCACGCAGTAAAACTTGAGAATAGCGAAAAGATCCCGAAGAAATAACTCCAGAATGCAAAGGGATTAGCCTCTTTTTTAGAGAGGAAAAAAGAGAGGATGAGAAGGAAAATTCCAATGGAAGCTGCGACAGGCCAATAGTAAAAATAAAAAAGTTCTGTTTTTTCTGTGTAAAAATGAATGAGGTCTCCAGCGATGTAAAGGATGGGTCCATAGAGTAGAGCTGTGAGAAAGGGAAACCGAACAAAAATAAACGCAATCGATGCGAAAAGAAGAAGTGCAAGCTGCGCTTGAGTGGAATAACTTTGGATCCAAAAGCTAAACGTTGGGATTTCTTCAGGAAGAAGGGGAAGGATATGGAGCATCGCTCGAAATGAATAGATAACAAGTGGTGCCATGATCACTCCCAAGGAAGTAAGGAGTCCGCCAGTTGTCTTTAATTTTTTTACGCGAAAGAGGTAGGCACCTGCTCCAAAAAAAAGGAGCGCGTAGGTGAGTGAGAGGAAAAAGGCCCTCGATTTATCCAACTGG
>Ga0155638_1080_pt1 | contig 21651 bp, 18 predicted proteins | sample RifCSPhighO2_12_FD_107295 | JGI IMG/M metagenome (GOLD analysis project Ga0155638, IMG submission 107295) | Verrucomicrobia bacterium RIFCSPHIGHO2_12_FULL_41_10
AAAAGCACCTGCCAAAGCAAAAGCTAAGACTCCGGTCAAAGCCCATGCGAAGGCTAAAGCAAAAGCTCCTGTTAAAGCAAAGGCTCCTGTCAAAGCAAAAGCTCCTGTTAAAGCAAAAGCTCCTGTCAAAGCAAAGGCTCCTGTCAAAAAGAAAGCTATCGTTAAAAAGAAGAAATAAACCTCTTCGGTAACGAATCTTGTTTTTAACAACGAACTAAAGATTGGGGGAAGCGCTTAGCGCTTTCCCCAATTTTTTTCTATGAATACTCTCTCCCATCAAAAAAAACTTACTGTTGCCCGTGAGGCTGCTTTAGCTGCAGGTCAATTACTTCGTGAAAACGCAATAAAGAATCAGCAAGAACTTATTGTCGACCACTGCGAGGCTCATGATATCAAGCTCGAACTGGACCGTCGTTCTCAAACGCTCATTGAAAAAATTGTAAATTACTCTTTCCCGGATTTTGCTATCTATGGAGAAGAAGGCGTGAGCGGTGATCCTAAGGCAGAATATCAATGGGTTATTGATCCTATTGATGGCACGGTCAATTTTTTTTATGGCATCCCTCATTTTGCTATTTCTATAGCATTGCGCCAAGCTGGTGAAACAATACTTGGTGTGATCTATGATCCAATGCGCAATGAACTATGGGAAGCCATTGACGGAGGCATTGTCACTATGAATGAACGTCCTATTCGTGTTAGCACGCGTACACAACTCAACGAAGCCGTACTTTCCATAGGCATGTCAAAAACGGCTGACTCCATTGAACAAGCCCTTCCTCGATTTGCTCAGATGATACGTACTGTTCGCAAATGTCGTATGATGGGTAGCGCTACCCTCGATATGGCCTACGTAGCATCGGGTCGCCTTGATGCTTACATTGAAAGCCAAATTAGTCTTTGGGATATTGCTGCAGGAGCTTTAATGGTCAAAATGGCGGGAGGATATGTTGACTTGCGCCCTCACGCTACAGAAGCTGATAAATATTCTATCATCGCTTCTAGCGGAAGAATCCCGCTAGATTCATAACTACTAACACCACCACAACAGGCAGAAGGAATAGCCACAAAAGAACACAAAAAAACACAAAAATAGAAACTTTGCGGTGAACTTAATTAATTAGCACGCCTAAACTATTTAGCACCTCTTGGCGCTCTAAATTGAAGAGAAACCTCAATTCCTACTCCTCTTATTTTTTAAGATAGCGAGCATTCTTTATCTTGAGTTCTTAAACTCTTTTTTTGTGTTTTTTTGTGTTCTTTTGTGGCTATTTTTTCTTCTTTCATCATCCATATTCTTTTCTTCCTATGACTCGTACCGGCATTGGTTATGACGTTCACCCTTTTGTATCAAATCGCCTTCTTATTCTTGGAGGAGTTATTATTCCTCATCCTGAGGGAAAGGGCCTTGCAGGGCATTCCGATGCTGATGTACTCTGCCATGCCATCGCCGATGCACTTCTTGGAGCAGCTGGCAAACGTGATATCGGATACTACTTCCCGAATACGGATCCTTCTATCCAAAATATTTCGAGTCTTAAAATTTTAGAAAAAGCAGCCCAACTCATTAGAGAAGATCAAGGCGAGTTAATTAATATCGATGCTACCCTCATTGCAGAGGAACCTAAAATTGCTTCTTATGTTGAAACAATGCGCTCCACAATTGCTATGAGCTTAGGCATTGATCCTTCGCGTATCGGTATCAAGGCAACTACCAATGAAGGTCTCGGTTTCTTAGGACGAGGAGAAGGAATAGCAGCATTGGCAACTGCATCGATAGCCGTTCACTTTGCGCTCCACGACGACTGAAATTAGATAACAGGAGAATACTCTCCACGATTATAGAAGTTTTTATTTTTATCTTTTCTTAAAAAATAAAATAAAGAACTTGCTATCAATTAAGTAATAGTCTAGTGATCCAGCGTACCTCTGATTAAGCTAATAATCTAAGACACTCATTACACGTTACTTTTCATCTGTTACTTGTTTTCCCCCACCTTTACTTCAGTCCCCACACAACGGAGACTGAACGGTTACAATGCGCATTATAATAAATACTAATATAGATTTTTTAATGAAGGCAAAAGTTTTTGCCTTAATGAATTCCCAATTAAAAAATTCTTCTAAAATAAGTGTTCTTGCATTTTTATTTATCAATGTGACAACGCTCTCTGCTCAGATGATAGAAGAAGCAGCTAAGGCAGCTGAAGAATTTCTTCTTCCAGAATCAATAGTAAGTATTGCTAATACCATAGAATCTCATTCTCCAACTGCTATCGATCTCTTTAAAAAAAATATAAATGTTGAACCAAAACGGGGAATAGAAATTACAGGCTTTTCTTTAATTAAAACCATAGATAAAATAGAAACCGTTATGATGAATAACAGTCCATTACCAATTGGTAGAAAAAATGAACCTCAGAATTTTCTACTTGGAGATACTCTTTCTACAGAAACAGATCAGGGGAACCATCCTATTAGGAAGGTCTCTAAAAGCCCATTAACTTGCGAAGCACTCAAAACTTTTAACTTCATCACTTCTAACAAAAAAATAATAGATGATTTGAGCCATCATAACATCGCTCAAACTTTTTCTACTGATCCTAATAGTAAGGGTACAAGTGTTACTAATTCTATAAGTTCAGCAAGTTCATTCAGTAAAAGTTCTGAAGAATCTCTTCATCGTAACTCTGATAGCTCCATAAATTCCGAAGAATCTGTTCATCAAAAAAATGTGTTCCCCCTTGGAACACAACCATCTATTGCAGTGATAGAGCCTATTTTTCATACTATCGATGCCAAAAAAGCGGCTTTTACTCAAACTGCACAAGATCTTCATACGGCTGCTCAATATGCATCAAAAATCTCTGCTGCTCCTAATCATCTTTTAAATGTTTTTTGCAAATCCCAAGATTTTGGCAATGCAGATAATTTAATGGAGGCCTGTTGCAATGTGGATACTGCAGCAGAGATGGCCACTTTTCTAGCAAGGAAAATAGAAGACCTTCTTGATGAACTTCCATGTCCTTCTGAAACTGTAGAAACACTTTCTGAATCTTCTTATGATGAAGCCATGCTTTTTGCATGGGGTAATCAAGCAATACTATCTATTAAAGAAACTACAGAAACAATGAAGTCTATTGTTGAAAAAACCGTAACTCATCACAATAGTCGTTATGAGCAACACCCCATTACAGAAGAAATATTAGCTACAATCAATACCCCTCCTTCTCCCGCCTCTCTTACTACTAAACAATGGATCAGCATGAGTGAGTCCGTATTCCCAACACTCGCTGCAAAAAAGGAAGCTCTTACTCAAGCACTACAACATGCTAAAGCAGCTGAAAAGTATACTCATGAGACAATGGATGCCATTGGTCCTGTAGTCCGCCATCTTCATGCCTATGCAGAAGATGATGATTTTGAAACATTAAATACTCTTTGCCATGAGCTAAAAATTGCAAAATCAATGACTTTTACTCTTATCGAGAAGTTTTCAAATCATTTAGCTCAGCTGGAACCTCTTTCTGAAAAAGAAGCAATACTTCCCAAATCTTCTTCTGAAGAAGTCATGCTTTTTGTAGAACTCGATTTAGCCATAACAGTTATTAAAACATCTACTCAAAAAATAGAATCTTTTGCTAATGGCAGGATAAAGGAAATAACTGATTTTAATGGAGAAAGTTATGATGAAAACTATATCCTTAATGAAGAGGATGCTGATCGTGATTGTTGGTCCTATATTGTTAAAAAAACAGGGCTTGACCTTGATCAAGCCTTTAAGAATTTTGCTTCCTCTATGGAATACCACAACTACCAGCGTCTGTGAAGAGTAAAGAGTGAAGAGTGAAGAGTGTTGAAAATCGGGAATAAATCAGAATTTCGAAAAGAGCATTTTTTGGAGACTTTCATTTCAAAAAAAATAGAACTGCAGAAAATGAGCTTCCCAATCAGCGCCAGCTACTCTTTACCCTTTACTCTTCACTCTTCACTTCTTCTTAATACTTCCCTATGTTTGAACTGAGTACTAATATCCCTCCTCCTGAAATGATCGGAGATTTGGAAAATTTATCTCCTCAAGCAGCTGGAAATCAGCATGCTGCAGCCTCTTTACATACAAAATTAAAATCTCTTAAAACAGGCAACGTACCACTTGCGGCACAAAATGCCTCTCAAATCAATAATGTAACAGTCTCACGAGGTGATGAACCTCATCAGATTTTTCAAGTTCATTGGAATGAAAATCAGCAGAAGTTTAGTGTTAAAGAAACACCTTCTGCAGTAGTCAGTAGTAATAGTTCTGATCAAGAAAAAAGACCTGCCTCTCTTAATAAAGAAGCTATTGAGGGTATACTCAACGAGTGTGTTCAACGTGATAAAGAAGCGCGTCGCGCTGATCGCTATTCTCTAGAAGAACAAGATCCTAGTGACTTACTTAAAAACTTATTATCTCGTGGTTCTGCCTCTATTACCGTAGCTCAACAAGGTGAAGAAACCTTATTATACGTTACTCCAAATGCTCCAGGCGCTAAAAGCAGTTCTCCAATCAATAATTCTTCTCCTACCTCCATTACTGCTACTTTTGATACCCCTATCACTAGTGTTAATGCTAATCAATCGATTTTACTCTATGGATTTGACAAGCCACGCTTGGAAATGAAGCAAGCATTAAAAGGGGCTTTCCCTAGCACGAAGCTCGAGACCATTAACGATTACAATGCCTGTATTGAAATTGGATTAGGTTTTGGTTTTAGAAAATATTGTCTATTTATACAAAATCTCAAACAAAGAATACCTGGTCAACTATTTGACCTAAAAAGAATAGGTGATTACCTTCGTCATAAGCGAGAGACTACATTAACCGTAAAAAAAGTTCAATCATGGATCAATTTTCTAACTTTCAATTGCCAAGAATTTGATTTTTCTAAAAAATTAACAACCTTTTCAGAAAAAGCCCAGTTTATAGCAAAAAACTTTTATGCCATTACAGAAGAAAGCACGGGTATTTCTGATCAATTGAGAAGAGCTTGTAGAAATAACGATTGGAACTATATCATTGCTAAATTAGATAAAGCTTTAAATTTACTCGCCGAAATGGGCGCTGAATTTAATAAAACAACGCCGTTTGATACAGAAGTATTTGAACAAAAACATAAAAGACTAACTCTTGATCAAAAGATAGCACTTGATTCTATCCTCTCAAGAGCGTTCTTACGTAAAACAAGTAAGCTTGGTCTAAGTTTTGCCCAAGAACAGAACTCAACAGTCTTCATGGCATGGAAACTTCCTGACTATTTTCAAGTTGTCGTTCCTCCTACCTCCCCTCCTACCCTTCCTTCTCATGCAATTACAGCTTCTTCTAGTTCTCTTATAACATCCTCTCATTCTGCATTCGCTGCATCTTCCTCATCTTCACCAGAACCAAGTAATCTGTTACAAGCCTTTCATCATTATACGGAGGTAAAACCATATAAAATCCCTCAATTCCGAAGTATTGCTGGAACTGGATTAGATGTAGAATCGATTACAGCTTCTGAGAAACGTCAATTAGGCCGCCTCCGACAAAAAGGAATAGCGCCAAAATATTCACTGATCATAGCAGTTACTCCTCTATCTACGCCCCCATCAACTCGTCCTCCTACGCCTCTTTCTCAGTTTACTCCGCCACAAGGAACAGTATTTGCTGGAGGTAAGGCTACATCCGTAACAGCAGTAACACCTTCAATAAATAGAAGTTATTTGTCTGTAGCTAAGTCAGATGCCAAATAATTGATTTCCTAATTAATAATATACTATACTCGTTACTTGTCTGTTGTGAAGCCACGTGCCAAAAAAAATAAAAATCCATTTTCAAAATCGGTTCACTTTCGGAAAGCTTCAGCCATGCCTCTTCATTTTTATAATACCCTAACGCGTCAGTTAGAACTGTTCACTCCCTTAGAACCTGAAAAGAAGTCTATTAGATTATACACCTGTGGGCCTACTGTCTATGATCACGCTCATATCGGTAATTTCCGCGCCTATCTTTTTGAAGATCTCTTACAGCGCCATCTAGAGTCAAGAGATCATCACGTGCATCGCGTGATGAATTTAACCGATGTTGATGACAAGACAATTCGTGGAGCTCGTACTCAAGGCATCGCTCTTGCCGACTATACACGTCCTTATAAAGAAGCCTTCTTTGCTGATTGCGCCACGTTAAGACTTCGTCCTGCAGATTCCTATCCTGCAGCTACAGATCAAGAAAATATTGATCGGATGATTTCAATGATCAAAACATTAGTGGAACGAGGTCATGCCTACCAAGCCGAAGATAATTCTATCTATTTCCGAATTGCCTCCTTTCCTCACTATGGAAAGCTCGCTCATGTTGACTTACAGGAACAGCGTTCTTCTCACCGGATTAAAAATGATGAATATAGCAAAGAGGAGGCCGCCGACTTTGCTCTCTGGAAAGCATGGGATCCTGAAGATGGAGACGTTTATTGGGAAAGCCCTTGGGGACGCGGGCGTCCAGGGTGGCATATTGAATGTAGTGCTATGGCAACACGACTTCTCGGTAATCAAATCGATATCCATTGTGGTGGGGTAGATAATATTTTCCCTCATCATGAAGCAGAAATTGCTCAATGTGAATGCGTCACAGACCAACCCTTCGTACGCCTCTGGATGCATTGCGCTCACCTCATGGTCGATGGCAGCAAGATGTCCAAATCAGCTGGTAATTTTTATACCTTACGTGATCTAATCGCCCGAGACTGGAGTGGCCGTGAAGTGCGCTACGCGCTTCTAACTGCCCATTATCGCGTTCCACTTAACTTTACACTCGAAGGACTCGAAGCCGCACGCCAATCACTTCAGCGTATCGATGCTTGGCTAGAACGTTTGCATGATTTTACCGCAGAAAGTAAGGCCGGTTCTGATACCCCTGCAACACTAAGATCGCTCGGTTCGATGGACCTCTCAGGATTTTCTGACGCGCTCGATGATGACCTGAACATCTCTGCAGCCCTTGCGACACTCTTTGATGTGATTCGTGAGTCCAATCGCCTCCTCGATACTCATGCCATCACGCCAGCAGAAGTCCAAGGACTTCTCACGTGGTGGAAGAAGGTTAATGATGTCTTGGCGATTGAACCCGATCCCGCAGTCCATCTTCCTGAAGAAGTCATCTCTCTCTTAGCTCTTCGTCAAACGGCTCGCATTTCAAAAAATTGGCAAGAAAGTGACCGCCTCCGCGATCAACTGGCGACCCTTGGTTGGAATGTGAAGGATACAAAAACGGAACAGAAGCTGATAAAAATTTAAGAGAATAGCCACAAAAGAACACAAAAAGCACAAAAAGAAGGAGTGCTCAAGCTCCACTGAAATTTAAATCGAGTGATTGACGTCAATAGAAAAGGTCTTTACCCTCTCTCTTTACTACCAATTGTTCACGTGTCAGTTGTGTCAACATAATCAAACTAAACTGCTACATTCATTTCAGTCGTCGCGCAGCGGAGACTGAACGCTCACTTATGTTCAAGCCCGATCTCTACCTCGACTTTTATCACACAGAACATCGTATTCTTTTTGAAAATATCACTCATGTTTGGGAGGTTCTTCCTAAAATTGCAGAATATCTTCAACTCCGACTAAAGCCGGCTAACCATGGTACTTTTCTGGGCAAACCATTCATTGGAGATCATGTTTATATTGGAAAGGGAACAATCATTGAAGAAGGTGCCATGATTAAAGGTCCTGCGTGGATTGGAGAAGGATGTCAATTACGCCGAGGCTGCTATATTCGAGAAAATGTCATTATTGGTAATGGAGTCGTTATTGGTAATGCCTGTGAAGTTAAAAACTCCCTGATCTTTGACGAAGCTCAAATCCCTCATTTCAATTATGTCGGCGATTCAATCCTCGGCTTCCGTGCTCATCTCGGCGCAGGAGTGATCCTTTCTAACGTACGACTTGATCACGGCCCCATCTCCATTACAACTCCTCATAAGACCTTCGCCACAGGTTTAAAGAAATTCGGAGCTATCATCGGCGACCGTGCTGAAATTGGGTGTAATGCTGTATTGTCCCCAGGCTCGCTTATCGGCCGCGATAGCATCGTTTATCCAACCCTCTCATGGCATGGAGTACTTCCAGAAAAGAGCATCGCTAAATCCAAAGAAAAACCACACGTCGTGCATCGACGCTAAGTAGCTTCGCTAACCGCGAAGCTACTATTTAAGTTTTAAGTTTAAGTTTAAGTTAATTTTTGGTCACTTCGTGACAAGGCAAGAAGTTTTGAACCCACTACTTAAACTCACAACTTAAACTACTACAGTTTCGCTACAAATATTCGGCGAATCCATTCAGTAAAATTTTTAGATATATTGGAATCCTTTACTGAAGCGACCTCGAGAGTAAAAAACTCAAGGAAATAAAAATCCCGCTTCACTTTTTAACTTGTCACGAAGTGACCAAAAATTAACTTAAACTTAAACTTATAACTTAAACTACTATAGTTTCGCTAGCTGCGAAACTGTAGTCTCCGATACCTCCACACGGTAAAATCAGGGTTTTCTAAAACAACCGTTCCTGCATCGAAATCATTCTTGGACCAAAAAGAGATCAATCCTGATTAATATTGTTCTCCTCCGTAACAACAAGAGTAGAGGAATCTGTTCCTGTTTTAGAAACAGGAATATTAACCTAGAAACGGGAATAGAACTGGATGAGATTTCGTAAGGACTTTGTTCCAAAATGGTTTTCACGGAGTCGTGGCATACCTTCACGGTACGTAAGACTTCGGGAAAAACATTTTGGGGCAAAGTATATTGAGGAAGATCGCCAGTCTCTATTTCCGTTTCTAGGTTAAAGTAGAAAGGTTTTCATTTCATAGGGAATTTTGTCCTCTTCAGTTGATGAGTCATTTCGCAAAAGGAACAGACTCAATCAATCACTCAATGATAGGCTTTTTAAACGCTGCTACCGCTCTTAAAAATTCTGCCGACTTCTGTATCATAGCAACTGCATAATCTAGGTTTTCATTATGCCCATACTTTTCAATAATTTTATTCCAATCTTTTGCTAATAAATCCATAACATCAGCACGATCAGCAGCTTCAATAGGATGAATATCATCTGTTCTTAGTATGTCATAAGGATGATCAATGAATTCCTGCATGAAGAGAGCCACAATAGGCCAGCTTTTTTCCTGTAAGGACTTTTTAAACTCCTCGTGTGGATTCATATTTTCCGTTGTGATCGTCCTGGTTTCTACATAAATACTTTTTTGTTGCCATCGCTTCTGCTGCTCGCAAGCTTCCTCTAACGAGTAACCAGCCGTCTCTTTGCCTGCCTTGATGTCATCAACAATATGGTTCCATTGATCAGATAACTTTTTAGTAGCAATAGTAGCATTTTGCCATGAATCATTTTTCCACACGCCTTTTTCTAAAAATTTAAATGCTTTGACAACAGGTCCTTCAAGTTTTTTCCAAGCAGGAGGATTAGTGCTTTCTTGTTCTTTTTTAAGGAGTACTACTGCTCTAGCAAGGGTTACCGCCGTTTCTGTTATCCACTTGGCATCTTCGATCAAAACTTTCTCTTGAGGTCTGCTATTGTAATAATCTTTATTGGAACTTACAGCAACCGACAATGGACCAAATACTAGTTGTATAGATTCTAAAAAATCCGATGCTTCGAAGGCAGTAGCTGAAGCAACAGCAAGAGTTGGCGCAGAAGCAGCAATATAAATAGAAGCGGAAGCGGAAGCGGAAGCAGTAATAGTACTGTTCGGGCAAGGGCGAGCAGCCCAAGCGCCATTGCACCGATCTCTGGTAAACCGACCAGCAAGCATAGAAGGGCAAGCGTAAGCAGAAGCGGAAGCAGGAATATAAGGAGAAACAGCGGATAAAACGCAAATAGAAGTGTGCGCTAAAGCCATAGAAGAAATGTAATCATAACCAGAAGTCGGAGCAGTCACAGCAGTCATGGAAGAGTTAATAAGCTCAGGATAAATAGTTATAGCAGCGGCAAGAGCAGTGAAGGCAGGTTTTCTAATCATTGCCAACTTAGCCAACTTAGTTGTGCTGTTACGTTCATAGAGAAAATCATCCATAGCTTCTAACAAAGCAGGAAAAGTTTTTTCTTGGGCTATTTGCAAAGCATCTAAAAAATGGTTGCACTTTTCATTCTCACTTGTTCCATGGGGTTGAAGAACCACAGCTCTTACTTCTGCTAAGATTGCTTTCTCTTCCCAGCGATTTTTTTGAAAAGCAGCCTCTTCTATAGCTGAAGAACTTAAAGAATCACTTTCTGTTATTAGCTGCTGAAGTACGCTTTCCCATAAGGCTACTGCTTCCCTCGCTGCTGTGGCCGCCTCATTCCAAGCCATTGTCGTATCAGTCTCTTTAGCTGTTGCAAAGACTTGCTCTGGTACTACGTTCCTATTTTTACTAGCAATAAAGAGTTCAGCTTTTTTGGCTATTGTATCGACGCTTACTGTTTCTGAACTAGTGAGATCTTGTCCAGCAACTGAAATATTAGAATAGGAAGTCGCTTGAGTAACACTGTCTATGTTCTCAGCTTCTTTACGAACTTGACTAGCTCGTGTTTCTGCGGTGAAAGATGAATTTTCTGCAGGTGTATATTTTCTTTTGAGAGAAGAAAAAATTTCTTCATCTATCATTGGAAGCCCTTGAAGTGAGGTTGTCACGGCAAAAGCGCTCAAAAAAAGGGTCGGTAGAAGGAGTTGATCTTTAAATTTCATTTTTATTTTTCAAAAGACTTTCGTTGTGCTGCAAATTCCACCCTCTTCAGCTGATGACTTAGTTTATAAATGAGCATAATTCATCAAAAAGAGCTCAAACAGGATCCTACAGTTTATTCGGGTTAGTTGCAAAACTGTAATCTCCTATATCGCTTCACGGTAAAATCAGGGTTTTCTAAAACATCCGTTCCTTCATCGAAATCGTTCTCGAAGGCTGGGAAAAAAGTATCTCCTATTACCTCGCGATGCACATGAGTTATCAAAATTTCGTCGCACTTGGGCAATAAGAGCCGATAAATTTCAGATCCACCAATGACAAAAATCTCTTCTGAGGGAATACCGAGTTCATGCAACTCTTCTGGTTGATGAATCACCGTCACCTCTGGAATAGCCAGAGGACTTCGCGTTAAGACAATATTCTGACGTCCTGGAAGAGGCTTCCCTAGAGACTTATAGGTCTTACGCCCCATAACAATAGGATGACCAAGTGTGGTCTGTTTAAAAAAACGAAAGTCTTCTGGAAGATGCCATGGGATTGTACCTTCGACACCAATCACACGATTTTTGGCCATAGCGGCAATAGCTTTCATAAGAAGAAAAATAAGAAATTAACCACAATACCACTGCCCGGGAGGGCGTGGGACTACGAAGAGCATTGTTCAAGCAGCCCGATAGGGCAAGTCGAGCGGGAGCGAGCGAGTCAAAAGAACACAAAGAAACACAAAAGAAGAAGCAAAAAGTGAAGAGTAACGAGTTCAACTGGACTTTAGCCATTTTTTAGTGGATATGAGCTGTTTTGTGAGAACAGAAGTATTTAAAAAAGAATTTTGGGAAGTCCTCACTTTTTTCAGAATTTAAAAAATAATACTCCTTCTCGTCATTCCCGCGAACGCGGGAATCCAGAAGAAGATCAATTCTGATTTGGGTAGTAGCGTCAAAAATACTTTATGAAACCAGGAATAAAGATCGACAGCCTCCTGGGTTCCAGCGTCCGCTGGAATGACGGTTAAGGTGTATCGACTGTTCTTCTAAAATTACCCATTCTATTTTTTTGATGATATTAAAAACTAATGGCCAATAATGTCACTCATATAAAAATGGCCAAAGTTCAGTTTAAGAGTTTAGTTTATTGAGAAGCCACTGAACAGCCTGTTTCGACCTTTAGCCTTTAGCCTATAGTTTTTACTGAAGCGACTTCGAGAGCAAAAAACTAGGTGCAAATAAAAATGTCGCTTCACTTTTCACATTGTCACGAAGTGACCAAAAATTAACTTAAACTTAAACTTAAAACTTAAACTTATACCGCTATCGGTGCCTTAATCGCCGGATAAGGATCGTAATTTCTTAATTCAAAATCATCGTACCGGAATTCCTTCAATTCTTTAATCTCGGGATTTAAGATCATCTGAGGAAGGGCTCGCGGCTGACGAGAAAGCTGTTCTCTGACTTGGTTGAGATGATTGACGTAGAGATGAAGGTCGCCAAAGGTATGAATAAATTCCTTAGCACGCAATCCACATACCTGCGCTACCATCATGGTAAGAAGAGCATAGGAAGCAATGTTAAAAGGCACTCCAAGAAAAAGATCGGCACTCCGTTGATAAAGCTGGCAACTTAACTCGCCATTGCAGACATAAAATTGAAATAAGGCATGGCAGGGAGCAAGGGCCATCTGATCAAGCTCTCCTGGATTCCATGCACTAACAAGATGACGACGGCTATCAGGGTTACTTTTGATTCCTTCAAGGAGTTGTTCAATTTGATCAAGTGATTGACCATCACTGCCACGCCAATCCCGCCACTGAGCACCATAAACACGTCCAAGATCACCCTTCTCATCAGCCCATTCATCCCAGATAGTTACCCGATGCTCATTGAGGTAGGCAACATTCGTATCACCGGCAAGAAACCAAAGGAGCTCATGGATAATGGAACGAAGGTGAAGTTTTTTTGTGGTGAGTAAAGGAAACCCATTACGAAGATCAAACCGTTCTTGGGCCCCAAACACAGACAGTGTTCCTGTTCCCGTCCGATCTTCCTTGCGTTGGCCTTGTTCTAAGACGAGTTTGAGTAAGCGATGATATTGAAGCATAAAAGCAGGGACTAAGGATACAGGTTACAGATTGCAGGCTTATTACCAACGTGGGGTAATGAAAATCATCCTATAATTAATGCTAGCTTATGACTGCTAACGTTTCTCAAACACGAAGAAATTCACCACAGAGAACACAAAGGATTACACAAAGAACACAAAAAAAGAAAAAAGAATTTTTATAAAAATTCTTTAAGTTTTTTAAGAACGAAGAAGACTAGGTATCGGGAAAAATATAAATACTCGTAACTACCCACATTTATAAAACCGTTGGCAGTGTTTAAAAGTTTAAATGTTTAGGGGGTTAGAGGAAATTTTTCCTATAGCTCTCGCATTTTATCCCCTAAACTCCTAAACAACTACCAAGGAGCCTACCTTAGTAGTTACAACTCATTATCTTTTACTCATTACTTACCTGTAGCTAAACCAGGTACCAAACAAAAATTAAAATCCTTTTTCAAAACAGGGTCACTTCCGGAAAAGCTCTCTATATGCTACATTTAAAGGATGACTTTGCCGTTCTATACCTTTCTCAGTTTCCTTTGTTTCAATTTTTTTTATTCATTCCCGATGTTTGTACCGTCTGGCCCTTTGATCCTGTGACTTGATATCCACCTTGTTCGTTTGGAGCTATTGTGACTGATTTACCTTTCGATCCTGTTACTTTAACGCCAGGCACAAAATCATCAGGAGGTACACCAGCCCCTGTTAGCATCACGTCAGTTTTTTTAATTGTTGTTGTGCCACGTTGTGTTGTTACTGTCGTTGTTTGTGTCTTTAGATTTTTAGTCACTACGGGCGAAGATTGCGCTCCTGCCGTTGTCGTCATCGTTGTCGTGCTTCTTGATTGTACAAGAGGAGTGACAGAAGCCGCTGAGGCAGCACCAGTCATAAGGAGAGAACTTACTACTGTTTTTATGGATATATTCATGGTTTGATGGATGGTTAAAGTTTTAACTGATCTACAATAGAACAGCCCTGAAAGTTCGAACTACTGGATAAGCCTTGTCCTTTTAAAAGTGAAGAGCAACCCTAAAATTAACCAGCAATTACTTATTTGCCAAGATGCCATCTAAGAATTAGGATTGTTTAAATAAAAACTTCGCTTTTGCAGACTTTGAGCAGAAGCGCAAAAGTCAACTAATAACCAAGAACTAGAAACTAAGAACCATTATTGGGCATCACGTCCAAATATTTGTCGCCGATCATGCTTGAAATTTTACAAAAAGGTGGCCCCCTTATGGGCATTATTCTCCTCTGCAGTGTGGTTGCACTTGGCGTTTTCTTCGAACGTTTGTTCTACCTCCATCGTGCATCTATCCGTGTTGGAGAACTTCTTGAAGGATTATCTCTCCTTCTTGAGCGAGGCAATCTTTCCGAGGCGCTCCAAGAATGTTCCGTCACTCCTGGTCCTGTAGCACGTATCTTGCAAGCTGCCTTACAACATCCACAAGCCGACCGCACGGAGCTTAAAGAGATCACCACCGATGCAGGTCTTCTCGAGTTGCCTAAACTCGAACGCAACCTTTCTATTCTTTCGATGCTCGCCACCATTACTCCCCTCATTGGTCTCTTGGGAACGATTCTTGGCCTCTTGGATGCTTTTTTAGCAATCTCTGCCCATGGAGGCTATGCCACTACTGCTGAAATTGCTCATGGAGTCTTCGAAAGCCTCTTAACGACAGCTGCCGGACTGGCCGTCGCCATTCCAAGTTTCCTCGCCTACAGTTATCTCTCTTCTCGTGTCAATGACCTCATCCATGATATGGAACGGGCAGGCATTGAAATTATTCAAATGCTGCAGTCGCATCGGCTACCGCTTCGCGACTAGTTTAAGGGTTTAGAATCTACGAGCAAATCCTATCTTCTATCTTCCATCTTCTAATCATGCGCCTACGCCGAACACAATTACTAGGAGGTCCTTTTTTCTTCTTTGCGCCTGCACTGAGCACCCTGCTCTGCATGGTCTTTTTCTTTCTCATTAGTGGCACCCTTTTGTTACAGCCTGGAATTGCAGTTAAAGTCCCAAAGGCTCCTTTTCTCTTAGCCGCACAACACGACCCTCGAATTGTCAGTGTCACAGGAAGCCCCCTTCCATCAATCTATTTTGACAATCAGGAAGTCACCCTGGAAGAATTTAAAAAGAAGCTGATCTCACTCAATCCAACAGGAAGTCTTATTATTAAAGCAGATACTCAGGCTCCCTATGATCTCCTGGTTCAAGTCATGACCACCGGCATTAACTGTGGATATTCTGTTGTTCTTGCTACGAGTGAAGGATCGTAACTACCAATATACAATTGGTAGTTGGGAGATAGAAGATGGAAGATTGGAGTTAGTAGGTAGAAGTTTTGTAAATATTTGGTTACCCCATTACTTGAATTTTCATAAAGAAAATTGAATCCTTTATTAGAAAGGCTTCGAGAGCAAAAAAATCGAGAAAATAAAAATACAGGGTCGCTTTTAACCTTGTCACGAAGTGACCAAAAATTAACTTAAACTTAAACTCTAAACTTAAACTTATATTCGGCCTGTTGGCCGAATAATTATTATAATGCTTTTCGAATGGCCTCTTAAAACATCTCCAAGACTTGCTTTACCTCTGTTTCTTTTACTTGCAGTAATCTTGCATGTTTCAACAATTTTTCTATTCAACATTGTTTATGACCCCCCTCAAGTTACTAAGCCTGTTTCTGCGCAGATACTTTTTCTTCTACCAGGATCACCAGCATCAGAAAAGCTCTCCTCTTGGCTGCAAGCTAATGATCCTGCCATCTTCTCCCCTCTAAAAACTGCTGCTGCTGTCCGTCCAAAAATAACTCCTTATATTTATCAATCCCATTATATCTTGCCTCTTCCCTTGCGACCACTCCCTTCACAGGAAGAAAAATCCATAGAACCATTACTTCCTTCGAATAGTGAAATAACAGTCCCTCCTACTTTAGATCCTGCCTTATTTTTTCCAACGAACACGTTCTATGCTGATACCAATTTAAACTCTACAAAACAGCAATGGAATCTATCGAATCCTCAAGAGATACTTTCTATCCCAACAAAAAAAACCAGTGTTCGTTTCTTTGACAACCTTACCCAACGCCTTCCTTTAGTACCCTTAGAAGCTCCTGTCTACCCCGATTCGATAACAACACCTCTTCGGCCAACAGAACTCACTATTAATATTGATGCCGAAGGAATTCCTCGCCACGCAATCATTCGCCAATCTTCTGAAAATCCTCTTGCTGACGAAACGGCAACTCATTGGGTTATGGCACAACACTTCACCCCTTCATCTCATGAAAACTGGGGGCATATTTTGGTACTTTGGGGGACCAATTAGAAGATAGGAGATAGAAGATGGAAGATAGGAGTTTTCCTCAGATCGATCTTTTTGAAATAGAAAGAAAAATTTATTGGTTTTATTTGAATCCAAATAGATAACAAAGAGTATTTCTATCTACCTCATAAACAAAAAGAATTTTACGCAGCAGATCTCTATTTCCATCTTCTAGCTTCCATCTTCTCGTATCATACCCTATCTTCTATCTTCTATCTTCCATCTTCAAATATGATTCAACTAACTCTTGCTTGGTTTGTTTTCATCTATCTTGCACTTTTTCTTGCTGGAGTTTTATTACTTTGGATAGGATATGAAATGCTTCGCAAACGACTCTCTTCATCAATTTCTCACCAGACCATTTTTTGCCGCATTTGTGGCATGAAATTGGTTGATCTTAACACCAGTACGCTTTTGCGCTGTCCTAAATGTGGCAGCCTTAGCGAACACAACACCCAAGGAGGACTCTAATACTATGAGCATGTGGATCGGACGCAATCGTAAAGCTCGCATCACCTACGGATTTGATGAAATCGCACTCGTTCCAGGGAGCGTGACTATTAATCCTGAAGAAGTTGACACCACCTTTCGCATTCCGCGTAAGGATGGTAGCAATATAGAACTGACTATCCCCATTATGGCAAGTGCCATGGATGGTGTTGTCGACGTTCGTTTCGCTATTGCTATGGGACACCTCGGTGGTGTTGCAGTGCTTAACCTCGATGGTATTCAAACACGTTACGAAAATCCAGAGGAAGTTCTTGAGGAACTGCTCACGGCTGATAAAGAAAGCATTACCTCACTTCTTCAAAAGATATATCAGGAACCAGTCCGTGATGATCTCATTAGCAAACGTGTGGCCGCTATCAAAGCCGCAGGAACACTCGCTGCAGTAAGCTCTATTCCTCAACGTGCTGGTCACGTTGGTCCAATTGCTGCAGAAGCAGGGGCTGATCTTTTTATTGTTCAAAGTACCGTATCTACTGTACGCCATATCTCAACAAAATATCCGTCTCTTGATCTTGCTCGCTTCTGTGCAACACTTCCAATTCCTATTATCATTGGCAATACTGTCAGTTATGATGTAACTCTAGAATTAATGGAATGTGGTGTTAGTGGCATTCTCGTTGGCGTAGGCCCAGGCGCAGCGTGCACCTCACGAGGAGTTCTAGGATTAGGTGTTCCTCAGGTCACTGCAACAGTTGATTGTGCGGCAGCACGTGATGTCTTCTTTAAAAAAACAGGCCGTTATATCCCTATTATTACTGATGGAGGTATGAGCAAAGGAGGAGATGTCTGTAAGGCACTGGCTGCTGGTTCTGATGCCGTCATGGTGGGAAGTGCTTTTGCTAAAGCTTTTGAAGCTCCAGGAAGAGGCTATCATTGGGGAATGGCAACCCCTCATGCTAACCTTCCTCGCGGTACACGCATCCATGTAGGATCCACAGGTTCTCTCCAACAGATCCTCTTTGGACCTGCTGTAGTTGATGATGGAAGTCAAAATCTTGTTGGTGCTATTACTACCTGTATGGGTAATGTTGGTGCTTCAACCATCAAACAACTTCAAGAAACTGAAATTATCATTGCTCCTTCTATTAAAACCGAAGGAAAACTTTTCCAAACTGTTCAAAACGTTGGAATGGGGACAAGATAACTAAGGAAAGAAGTAAAGAGTAAAGGGTAAAGGGTAAAGGGTGACGAGTATTTCAGATCGAAAAATCTTAAAATATTTCGTCACCTATATTTTACAGTTTTTCCCTTTTAGTAAAAATTACTTCTAAATATTGAATAAGATTTCTTATTCCCAATGCACTCCTTGTCATGGATTTTTCTAAAAAATATTACTTAGAGGATAAAAGCTCTTCACTCTTTACCCTTTACTCTTTACCCTTTACAGCATGCACCCTGCTCATCGCAGGGTGCATGCTCTTGGTGGGCTGCATGACCTCCCAGCCTCCTGTTGTTAAACTTGAAAAGGCTAATGTTCTGCCTCTACAAATTGATCCTCACTTTGCTTTTCGCAAGGAGACACAATTTTTCAACGAGCCAACCACCTTTAGAAAGACTTCTTCAGACGCTATCGGATTTATGCGCCGCTCTTACATGTGGCCTGCTACAACGAAACTTGATAGAGATGAACTTCGCGGGAATTATTTTAATTTTTACTGGTGGAATCATGGCGCTCCTGAAGATGTAACAATCCGTTTTGAATATCGTCAAGCAGCTCTCGGCAATGAAGTTCTTGCTCGTGAGATTACCTATCCTAATGCTCATGGGTCCATTCGCTCTGTTTTTAAAGTCATCGGTGATGACTATCTCGAAAATGGCCGTGTTACCGCATGGAGAGCACTCCTTATTGTAAAGGGTCGTATTGTTGGCCTAACACAATCTTTTATTTGGAAATAGCACATGGAGCCATTAATCTGTGTTTAATCTTAATCAAAACGTTTCATTACCTTCTCAAGATAAAGAGAACCTCTTGCATTGCATTGACAACACACGAGTTCATGAAATCGTTCGTCTAGTTACTCCATGTACAATTAAAGAAGAAGCTCCTGCAACGTCTAAGATTTTAGCCCAAGTCTTAGAGCATCGCAAAACTATCAGCAAGATTCTACGAGGAGAAGATCAGCGCCTTTTGATTATTGTTGGTCCCTGCTCTATTCATGATCCAATCTCTGCGATGGATTATGCCCATCGTCTGGCAAAACTCTCTCAAGCACTTAAAGACCGACTTTTTATTGTCATGCGTGTCTACTTTGAAAAACCACGCACAACGATTGGATGGAAGGGTCTCATCAGTGATCCTCACCTTGATGATTCTGCGGATATTGATGAAGGCATTAAAATAGCACGCCGTCTCCTTCTTGATGTTGCAGACCTAGGTTTACCTGCTGCCACAGAATTCCTTGATCCGATTATTCCTCAATATATCGCTGACCTTATCAGTTGGTCTGCTATTGGAGCACGCACGACAGAATCACAAACACACCGTGAAATGGCCAGTGGTCTTTCTATGCCGGTGGGATTTAAAAACAGTACAGATGGCACTGTTCAAACAGCCATCGATGCAATGCGTTCCTCTCGCGCTTCTCACAGCTTTCTTGGTATTGATCAAGAAGGGATGACGAGCATTGTAAAAACCATGGGAAACAGAGATACCCACCTTGTCCTTCGTGGAGGACGCAGTGGAATCAATTATCAACCACATCAAATTACCGAAACAGTAGCTCAACTTCGAGCCGCCAATGTTCCAACAGCTATGATTATTGATTGTAGCCATGCCAATAGCGGTAAAGAACCTACGCGCCAACAAAAAGTCTGGGAAAGCCTCCTTGCTCAACGTAAAGCTGGTTGCCAAGAGATTATTGGCGCAATGATCGAAAGCTATCTCGAACGAGGCAACCAACCGCTTAATGAAGATCTTTCTACATTGCGTTACGGCGTCTCCATTACAGATCCTTGCCTTGATTGGGAGACGACCGCTCAGTTATTGAGAGAAGCATAATTATTCGGCCAACAGGCCGAATGTAAGTTTAAGTTGAAAGTTTAAGTTTAAGTTAATTTTTGGTCACTTCGTGACAAGAAACAGATCAAAGAAATTAAACTCAAAAGAAGAAGTAAAGAGTGAAGAGCAAAGAGTAGCGACACCGCTGAGCAATTGATTTGAAAAATTGCTGTTTATAAAAATTCTTTTTTTTGTGTTCTTTTGTGGCTATTTTCTTTCTTCTTCCTGTTACTTCATGTCACATCTTCTTCTCAAAAACACGCTTCTAGCGGCTATTGATTTCGAATCAGCAGGAGAACAGCGTGGAGAGGCTGCTATTCCTATTCAGGTTGGTATTGCCGAAATGAAGAATCTTCAATTAAACCCAAGTTCTTTTTACCGTTCATATTTACAATCCGAACGTTCTGTTACCTGGTCAGCTCAACAAGTCCATGGAATTTCTGATGATGACCTCAAGGATGCTCCTTCGCTTCTTTCCCTCTGGCCTGAATTTCAACAACGTCTCAGCAAACGTATTCTGGTAGCCCATGGACGTGGCACAGAACGCCGTTTTCTCCGTGCGTTTCCAATGCACGGTTTTGGACCTTGGATTGATACATTAACCCTCAGTCGCAAATTACTACCAGGACTCTCTTCTTATAGCCTTTCAGACCTTATTGTTCAGTGTAATCTTTACAAAACACTAGACACCTTACTCCCTGGTTTTCGCTTTCATGAAGCCCTCTCCGATGCACTGGCTTCTCTTGTGCTATTGCAGCATCTTATTGAAGAGGCTGATCTCGCCCATCGACCGGTGGAGCTGCTATTAGCGGATTAAGAAAGGGAAGGGCACATTGTCACGAAGTGACCAAAAATCAACTTAAACTTAAACTTATAACTTAAACTAACTATTCGGCCTGTTGGCCGAATAGTTACACCCCATGCAATCTCTCTGCAGCATGACTCATAATGGGAGCTCCATGAGCAGTGATTAAAATATCAGGAGAAAATTGTTTCAAAGCACTAAGAGATTTCATCGCTAAGCGACGATTTTCACAATATTTCTTTGGAAGTATAAGCAGCCCTTCTGAGCCAGCATTGGTCAACGCATCCCCCACCATTAAAACACTCTTCTCCTTTCCTTGGTAAAAGAAAGCTGTCTCACCAGGCCCAAATCCAGGAAGAGCTATCGTAACTATTCGGCCAACAGGCCGAATAGAGGCTGTAGGCTGTAGGCTATAGGCTGTAGGTTGATCGACACGCTGATTGAAACTTAAAGGAGCGTCCTGATGATTCGGTAGAGTGTATTCTACAAATGGGTTGCCCGAATGGTTATGAGCTGTTGTGGAGAGGCTTAATACTTCCTCTCCTGACTCAAACCAAATATCAGCGATGATATCTTCTCCGGCTCCATGAGGAGCAGTAATCGGAATCGATAATTTTTTTGCCAAAGCAAGACTCTCTCGTTGATGATTACCACTCGTCAGTAAAATAGCCACAGGCGGCAGAATGGCTTCTTTGACAAGTTCCTCTAGAACAGGTTCAGCAAGAGGAAGAGGATCAATAAAAACAAGTCCTGTTGATGTAACCAGTGCTGAACAGGAACACTCATACTTTACTTTAGGATCGTAGTCAGACCAAAAGAACAGCTGAGGTTCATACAGACTAATGCATGAGTATTCCTGAATCGGTTTCATTATTCAAAAAAAGAAAATAGCCAAGGAAGAAGAATAGCCACAAAAGAACACAAAAAACGCAAAAAAAAGAAACTTAGCGGTCAACTTGATTAATTAGTTTGGTTAAGCTTTTTCGCAGCTATTGGTGCTTTATATTGAAATAGGATCTTAATTCCTATCCCCCCCCTTATTTTCACGATCGCGAACATTCTTTACCTTGAGTTCTTAAAATCGGATGGAGTCACGGGGATTGCGCCCCGTGACCCTTCCACACCACCGGACATGCGGATCTCGCATCCGGCGGTTGAGCAG
>Ga0155638_1082_pt1 | contig 21555 bp, 14 predicted proteins | sample RifCSPhighO2_12_FD_107295 | JGI IMG/M metagenome (GOLD analysis project Ga0155638, IMG submission 107295) | Verrucomicrobia bacterium RIFCSPHIGHO2_12_FULL_41_10
TTGAGTTCTTAAATTTGTTAAAGAATTTTTATAAAAATTCTTTTTTGTGTTCTGGTTCTTTGTGTTTCTTTGTGCTCTTTTGTGGCTATTTTCTTTCTTCAATTCAGTTTGAGCTTACGATTTTTTCATCCGTAATGAGTATACACTACATCTTCGCAGCAGAATCATTTGGTTCAGATCTGTCCTCCTTGGAAAAGGATTTGAACGTCTACGAAGAGTTGGTGCACTCGGCGGGGGTCGAACCCACAACCTCTGCCTTCGGAGGGCAGCGCTCTATCCAGTTGAGCTACGAGTGCTGAGACGAAAGAGAATGATCGATAATCTACAGCGTAGCAATTTTAAATTTTAAATTTAGAATCAAATAACATTGGTAGTGTTCATTTGTTCGATATAATGCATCTATAGATCTATACTGCGAGCGGTCATAAATTGAGATTTTTACAAGCCCTTTTTAACTCTAGCTACGTTGTCATCGATTACGTTATGCTTGCATAGCGCTGCACTCTTCCGCCTTGCTAGAGTCAAAAATTGCAGTGTAAAAAATATCAATTTATGACCACGCGAAGTATAGCGCAAAAAACTTAGCGAAATTTAAATGAATCTTCTCTGTGAGTTTTTTAATTCTGTAACAACTGCAGCCTGTAGCCTGAATTCCTGTTTATTATGTCTAAAGAAATATTTCATCACTTAATTGTTGCTCCTGATGATGGGATTGAGCCCATTCAAGAAGCCATTCGATCGGCCAAGAAGACGATTGATATCAAAATGTTTCAGTTCTCTGAGCCACGTCTTATCGAAGAAGTCATTGCTGCTCATCGTCGAGGGGTTGCTGTTCGCGTGATGCTGAATCCTTCTCGTTTTACAGGAGAGCATGACAATGATGAAGCTTTTACTTTCTTTAAAAAAGCATATGTTCCAGTCGAGGATACTAATCCCAAATTTCCGATTACGCATGAAAAATCAATGGTGATTGATCATAAAACGGCTTTTATTATGTCGCTTAATTGGGCGCCTAAATATTTTGGTGAGACGCGTGATTATGGATTAGTGACAACTGATCCTAAAGAGGTTTATGAAGTGGCTGCTTGTTTTGAGGCTGATTGGAAACGCACTGATTTCATACCACCGGTAGAATCCAACTTAATTTGGAGTGTCGGGAAATCGCGCGATGAAGTGATTCGTTTTATTCGGTCAGCTAAAGAGTCGCTTTACATCCAGCATGAGAAATATGTTGATACACCGGTTATTGAAGCGTTGGTACAGGCTAAGGTAAAACGAGAGGTTAAAGTTCATGCTATGGCGTTACCAGTTCATTCCTTGCGAGATTTTTATCGCATCGAGGGAATAGCTGGAATGCGACTGCTCTTCGACCTTGGTATTAATGTTCATAAACTTCATGGTCTTCATCTCCATGCCAAGCTTATTATTGCTGATGAAGAGCGTGCTCTTTTAAGTTCTTTCAATATCTATCCTAAATGTTTTAACGAACGTCGTGAGTTAGGTATTCGTTTTGATGATCCTCATTTGATCAAGCGATTGGTCGAGATTTTTAAAAATGATTGGGAAAATTCCAAAAAAATCGATATTTCCGACGAAGGCATTGAAGCTGATTTAAAGGAAAACGAAGAGAAGAAGCTAGCCGAGCATTTACCACAAAGAACACCACAAGGAAAATAAAGATAGAAAGAATAGCCACAAAAGAACACAAAGAATCACAAAAAGGAAACTGTTATTGTTTCGTTAATTTAAATTTATTTTTGGATCTCAATTTTCTTTATAACGAGAGGATCAATGAATAGAAAATTTTGTGTTCTTTTGTGGTTATTGATGTTAACTCGCACAGCTGCAAAGCAGCCTGAAATTAAAGATGGCTCAAGAATTAAAAACTGACGAGACGAAGGAACGTCCCGGACTGCACCAACTCATTGCCACTTTCCTTTTTATTGGGATGACTAGTTTTGGTGGTGGTGTTACAGCGTATATTAGGCGCATTATTGTTGAGGAGAAACAATGGATGACGGATGATGAATTTTTTCCAGGGTTGGCTATTTGCCAGTTATTACCAGGGGCTAATGTGGTTGGTATTACTCTCTATATAGGCAATCATCTTTGTGGAATCCCTGGAGCTTTAGCGGCGGTACTCTGTATTATTTGCCCTCCTGCGTGTCTTTTATTTGGAATAGGTTTTCTCTATTTTTCTTTTAGGACCCTTCCCGCCATTGATTCTATTCTCCAAGGAGTGGCTGCCGTAGCTTGTGGATTGATGGCGAGTATGTTTGTTGAGGCAGCAAAAATATCGCTTAAAAATATCTTTGATGTTTTCATCTTTCTAGCCACTTTTGCTCTTGTTAAGTTAGCTCATCTTCATGTTCCCTACGCTATTCTTATTATGGCTCCAATTTCTATATGGTGGTATAGGCCTAGGGGAGGTAACTGTTCGGCCAACAAGCCGAATAGTTAGTTTAAGTTATTAGTTTAAGTTTAAGTTGATTTTTGGCCACTGCGTGGCTCAGTTGATTTGGAGTATTTAAAATCAAGCGTTTAATTAGAGCATGAAATAACCGAGGTAAGTTGAAACAAAAAATTCAAAAACTCCTAATTTAATTTACCACGAAGTGGTCAACAAATTTAAACTTAAACTTAAACTCTCAACTTACACTTATTGCGAAGCAATATAAGCTATGGACAAAATTTATTGGACTCTTTTAGAACTTTTTTCAGCGCTTTCTCTTTCCGCCTTTGGTGGTGGTAATGTTGTTCTTCCAAGTATGCATCAGGCGGCAGTAGGAGAATACCATTGGATGACAGATCGTCAATTTGTCGATCTGTTCAGTCTTAGTAAAGCGGCTCCAGGACCAACCACACTGATAGTGGAACTAGTAGGTATGAAGGCGGCAGGCTTTCCTCCAGGCTCTCACTTTTTATTAATTCCAGCAATCCTGGGTGCTGTTATTTCCATTCTAGCAATGTTTATTCCAAGTTCTCTCTTGTTAATTTTTGTTTCTAGATACTGGGAAAAAATACATGGCACGCCATGGCAGATTGCCCTTCAGAAAGCACTGATGCCGGTAACTTCAGGGCTCATCTTGGCGTCAACATGGATTATTACGAAAACTGCTGTGAGTGGTTGGATTACTGGATGCATGGCGCTTGTTGCATTGATCACGATTCTCACTACAAAAATTAATCCGGTCGTAATTATGACCGTAGCTGGGCTTGTAAGCTGGCTGGTGTTACGATAGTCGCCGCTAAAGCGGCAGTTGAAGTTATAAGTTTAAGTTTAAGTTAATATAAGCACTTCGTGTCAATAAGGTGCCTGCGCAGCTGTGAAAGTTTAAAGTTGAGGTTAACCCGAATATTTCATACCCATCTACTGCAACTTGCGGGAAGTTCGATGAATGCTACGTTGGACTTGAATTTTGACTTGGACAGTATGTACTCATACAGCCCCGCGTCAAAATCCTTCGTCCGCTTTGCCTCATCGGCCTCGCGCTTCGTTTCGTTACGATATGTATGAAATATCCGAATTTAATAAAATTGTCTGAACTAATTTATTGCTGTGGCCATTTCGACTTAAACTTTGCCTTGAAACCGCAGAGAGGCAGCTGTCCCCTCATCTTCCATCTTCTATCTCCTATCTTCTAATAATAGATCCCGGATTTCAGTCAGCAATTTTTCTGATCTTGTCAGCGAGGGAGTGAAAGGCGAGCTGGTATTGCGTCTTAGAGTATTGATGGCTTTGATAAGAGCAAAAACAGAAGCGGCAACAATAATAAACTCGATAATAACGGTAATAAAATTACCATAGTTAATAGTCGCTACACCAGCTTTCCGTGCGGCTTCAAGTGTTTCATAGTGACATCCATTAAGTGCAAAAAAGAAGTTTTGGAAATTGATTCCTTTGAGAAGAATGCCAATAGGAGGCATGATAAGATCATTAACTAAAGAGTTAACAATCTTGCCGAAAGCAGTGCCAATAATGACGCCGACGGCAAGATCCATTACATTTCCTCGAGAGATAAATTCTTTAAATTCTTTGATAAAACGGGTAGGCATTGTAGATTATTCGGCTAATAGGCCGAATATAAGTTTAAGTTTAAAGTTTAGGTTTAAGTTGATTTTTGGTCACTTCGTGACGAGGTTAAAAGCTCACCTGTTTTTTATTCTCAACGCCTTTCTAGTAAAGGATTCAAGGCTCTTTATCTAAAAAGTAGTCATGGTTAAAACCCCGGCCTTCAGGCCGGTGCGGAGGTTGAATACCCCGGCCTGAAGGCCGGGGTTTAACCGAAGCAACTTGGGAGGGGATGCAAACCCCTCCCAAGTTAAGTCACTTAGATAGGCCTTAAGGCCTATCGTGAATAATTGCTGAAAATTCAAATGATGGGTTAGTCGAATATATATGAATATTGGGAGTGTTTTTACGAACGTCTACATTATTTTTCAAATTTTAAAAAAAGTTCTTGCTAATGATGCTCAAGATGGTTTAGTTTACACCTCCTTTTCGCCAGAATATGGCAAAAGTTTTTGAACCTTTTAAGAAACGCAAGCTCCATGGCTAAAGAAATCGTAGCTACTATTAAACTGCAGATCCCAGCTGGGGCTGCTAATCCAGCTCCTCCTGTCGGTCCTGCTTTGGGTCAACAGGGTGTGAATATTATGGCCTTCTGTAAAGAGTTCAATGCTGCAACTCAAAAACAGGCAGGTGATATTTTACCAGTGGTCATTACTGTTTATAAAGACAAGAGCTTTACTTTCATTACAAAAAATCCGCCTGCTGGGATATTGCTTAAAAAAGCAGCCGGTATTGCTGCTGGTTCTAAAGAACCCAATAAGGTGAAAGTTGCTAAGCTTACGAAGAAGCAGGTTATGGATGTGGTTAAAATCAAGATTCAAGATATGAATGCTAAGTCAGAGGAAGCTGCTTTCCGAACCCTCTGTGGTACTGCTCGTCAAATGGGTATAGAAATCGAACAATAACAAATCAATTTAAACTTAAACTAGTAACTTAAACTATTATTTGGCCTGTTGGCCGAATAATTACATTGCAGGAGATCTACGATTAAAAATCTGCGATCGATAATACTGCCTCCACTATGGCTAAAAAACAGAGTAAACGTTATCGCGCTGCTGCAACACTCGTTGAAAGCAGTAAAAAGTATCCATTGGCAGAAGGGCTTGCTCTTCTCCAATCAATGCCTCCAACAAAATTCAATCAGACGGTTACTCTATCTATACGGCTAGGTGTCGATCCTAGGCAGAGCGATCAGATGGTACGTGGCACATGCCCTCTTCCTCATGGAAGTGGTAAGAATGTTCGTGTTCTTGTTTTTGCGACCGGTGTTGCAGCAACTGCAGCGCTTGAAGCTGGTGCTGAGCATGTTGGTTTCGAAGAAATGATTAAGAAATGTCAAGGTGGATTTTCAGATTTTGATGTCGCTATTGCGACTCCAGCTGCGATGGTAGAAGTAAGAAAGCTTGGTAAAGTTCTTGGTCCTCGTGGACTCATGCCGAATCCAAAGACAGGTACAGTTAGTGATGATACAGCTCAAGCTGTGCGAGAAGTTAAGGCTGGACGTGTTGAGTTTAAACTTGACAAAAATGCGAATGTTGCCATTCCTGTTGGAAAGTTTGCTTTTCCTCACGATCATCTTGTAAATAATGCGGCTGCAGTTATTGAAGCGGTCATTAAAGCGCGTCCTCCAACAGCCAAAGGTTCCTTTGTGGAAACAATTACCTTGGCAGCCACGATGCTTCCTGGTATCAGAATTGATGCCGCACCTTTTCTCAAACAAGCCAGATAATTCAGCCAGATAATACCCTGCTATGAGACCAGAAAAATCTACGATTGTTGATGATTTAACATTAAAAGTACAAGCATCTCCCTATCTTATTCTTATTGAATATGGAGGAATGAATGTCTTGCATTTCAGCGAACTGCGCCAGCGCCTTGCGACTGCAGGAGCTTCATGCTCCGTTGTTAAGAATAGCTTTCTCAAGCGTTCTATGAAAGATGCAGGTGTTGCTTCGCTTGCTGAGCATCTTACGGGACAAACTGCTATTGTTATAGGAGAGCGTGATATTTGCGCTGCGGCTAAAGCTCTTAAAACTTTTGCTGCAGAATTTACCAAGCCAGTATTACGTGCTGGTATTCTTGATAACGAGATTCTCTCTGTTGATCAGATTATGGAATTAGCAGCGCTTCCTTCTAAAGAAGCTCTTCAAGCTCAACTTCTAGGGGTTCTCATGGCACCAGGAACGAAGCTTGTACGTACGCTTGCTGAGCCTGGAACAAGCTTAGCACGTCTTCTATCAGCAAAACTTGCTGCTTAGGCGTTGCTTTGTCACATCTAGTTTTTAGATTCCAATCGGCTATTATTCACAAAAAACTGTAGTTATCACCACGGGTAAATTTTTGCTTCAATTTCAACTTTCAACTTCAACGGTCGCTTAGCGGCCTCAAAATAAACACGATGTTATGTCGGGCTGGCAGCTGCCAACCTCAAATATTCTGAGGCTTCAGAATGCGACATCATCACAGTATACCAAACACCATGTCAGATAATCAAGCTATCGTAGATCAACTCAGCAATCTTACCGTCCTTCAGATCGCTGAACTCGTTAAATCCCTTGAAGAAAAATGGGGAGTCAGTGCTGCTGCTCCTGTTGCTGTTGTTGCCGCAGGTGGCGCTGCTGCCGCTGCTGCTCCTGAAGAAAAGACTTCTTTCACAGTAGTTCTCACCGAAATTGGAAGCAATAAGATTGGTGTTATTAAAGAAGTTCGTGCTGCTGTTTCAGGTCTTGGCCTTGCAGAAGCTAAAGCACTTGTAGAGAGCGCTCCAAAACCTATCAAAGAAGGTGCTACTAAAGAAGAAGCCGAAGAAATTAAAAAGAAAATCGAAGCAGCTGGAGCTAAAGTTGAAATAAAGTAATTGCTTAGCTGATTACTTTAGTAATTACAGTTCGTAGTTCGTAGTTGGCAGTTCGCAGTGGCATTATTTAACAATAACCATTGAGGAGCTTTAAACTACGAATTGTTAATTACAAACTGATCTCAAAATTAATGATAATTTATTAATTTTGAGTTCCCCATGTGGTCTTGTTCTGAAACTCTAAGAATTACGATTACGAATTACGAACTGGCGTTGTTGGCAATGCCAGATAACGTCTCTGCGAACTACGAACTACCAACTACGAACTTTTATTTGATCTATGTCTGAACGCATCTATTTTGGAAAACTCAATGAGGTTATTAATCCTCCTAACTTAATTGAACTACAAATTAAGTCATACGAGGAATTTTTTCAAAAAGGTATCGATCCATCAAAGCGTCGCAATGTTGGATTGCAGGCTGTTTTTCGTGAGTTTTTTCCAATTTATGGATTTGAAGAAAAATCAAACCTCGATTTTGTAAACTATCATCTTGATGAGCCAAAAGTAGGTCCCGTTGAATCACAGCTAGAAGGAGCAACATACAGCGCTCCCCTCTATGTAACTTTTCGTTATAAAGACGAAAAAGCGACTAAAGAGGAAAAAGTTTATATGGGAGAAATTCCTCTCATGACACCTCAAGGCACCTTTATTATTAATGGCGCTGAGCGTGTAGTAGTCAGTCAGCTTCATCGTTCTCCTGGAATTAGCTTTGAAACTGATATCCATCTTAACGGAAAACTACTTCAAGGATTTCGCATTATTCCTGATCGTGGCTCTTGGATTGAAGTTCAGTTTGATACGAATGATCTCCTATATGTCTATCTTGATCGACGTAAGCGTCGGCGTAAATTTTTAGTTACAACGTTCTTGCGTGCTCTTGGGTATCCTTCTGATGAAGAAGTTGCTGGACTGTACTATAATATTGAGAATCTTAAATTAACCAACAAGCTCAATGAGGAGACTATTAGTACAAAGATTCTTCTTCAGGATTATGTTGAAGATGATGTGACTATTGCTCACGCTTATGAACCACTCACACTAGCTATTGTGCGTGCCCTCATAGAGGCTAAGGTAACTGTTGTAAAAGTAGTTGATATCAAAGATGATGATACGATTATTAAATCTTTAAAGCGAGATCCTGCTCACGATGAAGATGAAGCTCTTAAAGACATCTATCGCAAACTTCGCCCTGGGGATCCTCCAACAGTTCAAAATGCGAGGAGCATGCTCAAGAGGCTCTTTTTTGATCCTAAGCGTTACGACTTAGGGCGTGTTGGGCGTCATAGAATCCAGCAAAAATTAGGTCTTAAGACAGCTAATGAACAACGTCTGCTCTGTAAAGAGGATATTGTAGAAGCAGTTCGCTATTTACTAAAACTTCGTCGTGGAGAGGGAACTATTGATGATATTGATCATCTTGGAAGTCGTCGTGTACGTACTGTAGGTGAGCTTTTAGCAAATCAATGCCGCGTTGGTCTCTCTAGGACCGAACGTTTGGTGCGTGAGCGAATGGCTCTTTATGATCCTGCAGTGGATCATATTACTCCGCAGAAGCTGATCAATCCGAAATCGTTAAGTGCTGTAGTGCGTGACTTCTTTGGACGTTCTCAGTTAAGTCAGTTCATGGATCAAACTAATCCTCTTTCAGAATTAACGCACAAGCGGCGTCTTTCTGCTCTCGGTCCTGGAGGATTGAGTCGTGATCGCGCAGGATTTGAAGTTCGCGATGTGCATCCTTCTCATTACGGTCGTATTTGTCCTATTGAGACTCCTGAAGGTCCTAATATTGGGTTGATTAGTTCTTTGAGTACCTTTGCCCGTATTAACGACTTTGGGTTTATTGAAACTCCTTATCGTAAAGTTACCAAAGGAGTTGTAACAAATGAAATTGCTTATCTCTCAGCAGATCAGGATGAAAATTTCTATGTTGCTCAGGCTAATGCTGCCATTGATGCTAAAGGAAAATATCTCAATGAGACGGTTTCTGCACGTTATCGTGGCGATTCCGTAGAGGTAGAACCTGAGAAAATTGAATACATGGATGTTTCACCGAAACAATTAGTTTCGGTAGCTGCAGGTCTTATTCCGTTCTTAGAACATGATGATGCAAACCGTGCACTCATGGGTTCTAACATGCAACGGCAAGGAGTTCCTCTTTTAGTTTCAGAATCACCAATTATTGGTACTGGTCTCGAAGGACGTGTAGCTCGTGATTCTAAAGCAGTAATTCTTGCTGAAAATAATGGAAAGGTGGCTTCCGTCGATGCGCGTCGTATTATTATTACGAAGAATGGAATGCTTCCTGAAGGTAAAAAGAAAATCAAACATGATCCAGAAAATGGTCTTTACCTCTATGAACTCCGAAAGTTCATGCGTTCTAATAGTAGTACCTGTATTAACCAACGGCCTATTGTTAAAAAAGGTCAAGCTGTTAAAGTAGGAGATGTCTTAGCAGATGGTCCTAATACGGAAGATGGTGAATTAGCGCTGGGTCGCAATATGCTTGTGGCCTTTATGCCTTGGAATGGTTATAATTTCGAGGATGCTATTATGATTTCTGAGCGTGTGGTAAAAGAGGATATTTATACTTCTATCCACATCGATGAATTTGAAATAGGAGCGCGTGATACGAAGCTTGGGCCTGAGGAAATTACTCGTGATATTCCTAATATTAGCGAGGAAACGCTTCAGAATCTTGGTCCTGATGGAGTTATTCGTATTGGTGCTGAGGTTAAACCTGGCGATATTCTTGTCGGGAAAATTACACCAAAGAGTGAAACTGAGTTGGCTCCTGAAGAGCGTCTTCTACGTGCAATTTTTGGTGAGAAAGCAGCTGATGTTCGTGATACTTCATTGACAGTTCCTTCCGGAACTTATGGTATTGTTATGGATGTCCGTGTTTCTTCTAAGAAAGAAGTTACTAAGTTGAAGATTACGCCTATTGAGGCCAAACGACAGCTGAAACTTATTCAAGAAGACCATAAGAAAAGGAAAGAGGAACTTCATGAACAGCTTACCGAAGCTCTTTCTAATGTTCTTTTAGGCGAAAAAATTCCGTTAGATGTTGTTAATGGGCAGAGTGGAGAAATTATCATTCCCGCGAATCGCAAGATTACTAAAATGCTCTTACGTAAGCTTGCTGGAGTCTATGAACATGTAGAGATAGAACCTAGTCCAATTCGCAATAAGATCCGTGAAATTATTGGGCAATTTGAACATCGTTTTGCCGATCTTCAGAATGAACGGGATGAAAATCTCGGTCGTATTGAAAGTGGTGATGATGTTGATCCTGGCATTATTAAGCAGGTCAAAGTTTACATCGCAAGCAAACGAAAGTTAAGTGTTGGAGATAAGATGGCAGGACGCCATGGTAATAAAGGTGTTGTTGCTAAAATTGTTCCTGAAGAGGATATGCCTTATCTTGCCGATGGAACTCCTGTTGATATTGTTCTCAATCCTCTTGGTGTTCCAAGTCGTATGAACGTTGGACAGGTGCTTGAAACTCACCTTGGTATTGCTGCTAAAGCCTTAGGGTTTAAAGTTGCGACACCTGTTTTTGATGGTATTTCTGAAGAACGCATACGCGGTTATCTTAAGGAAGCTAGCAAAAAGAAAGATTTTTCTTGGATCCAAGAAAATGGAAAGACAAAACTTTATAATGGTCTTACAGGCGAGGCTTTTGATCAAGAAGTTGTTGTCGGTATCATCTATATGCTCAAACTTGGACATCTTGTTGCCGATAAAATTCACGCTCGCGCTGTTGGTCCTTATTCATTGGTGACCCAGCAACCATTGGGTGGTAAAGCTCAATACGGAGGTCAACGTTTTGGTGAGATGGAAGTCTGGGCTCTGCAAGCTTATGGTGCTGCCTACACACTTCAAGAATTGTTAACTGTTAAGTCAGATGATGTCCAAGGACGTACTCGTATTTATGAAAGTATTGTGAAGGGAGATAATTCCCTTGAAGCAGGAATCCCTGAGTCCTTTAATGTTCTCATTAAAGAAATGCAGGGTCTTTGTCTTAATGTTAATGTAAGAGGAAAAGACGCTCCTCTTCCCCTTATGGATGTTGTTTAATAAACTATTCATCAATTTATTGTCACCACAGACACACTAGAAGCTCGCTATGATTGAACAAGAAATAACTGATTTGCTCGGAAGTCCCAACGATACAACCTTTGATGAGGTGCAAATTACTACAGCGTCGCCTGAAATCATGCGATCCTGGAGTAAAGGTGAGGTAAAAAATCCTGAAACGATTAATTATCGAACTTTTAAGCCTGAAAAAGGAGGGCTTTTCTGTGAGCGTATTTTTGGCCCGACTCGTGATTGGGAATGCTCTTGCGGAAAATATAAACGAATTAAGCATAAGAATGTTGTTTGTGATCGTTGTGGTGTGGAGGTGACTTTAAGTCGTGTTCGACGCGAACGCATGGGACATATTGATCTTGCTGTTCCTGTAACTCATATTTGGTTCTACAAGTGCATGCCCTCGCGTATTGGTCTCATGCTGGACATGACAGGTCGTCAGCTCGAACGCATTATTTACTATGAAGATTATGTAGTTATTGATCCAGGTAAGACTCCTTTTGAAAAAGGACAACTTCTGACTGAGAGTGAACTCCGTGATGCTGAAGATCAATATGGCGAGGATTTTACCTATGCTATGGGTGCCGAGGCGATTCAGAAACTGCTGGAATTGATGGATCTCAAAAAAGAACAAGATCTTATTGAGAAACAGATGAGTCAGACTAAGAGCAAGCAGATTCGTAAGAAGCTTTCTAAACGTATGAAGCTTGTTCAAGGCTTCATGAACTCTAAGACACGTCCTGAGTGGATGATTCTCAATGTTCTTCCTGTTATTCCTCCCGATTTGCGTCCATTAGTTCCTCTTGAGGGAGGACGATTTGCGACCTCTGATCTCAATGATCTTTATCGTCGTGTGATTAATCGTAATAATCGTCTTAAGACACTACTTCAGCTAAAAACACCTGAGGTTATTATTCGCAATGAAAAGCGGATGCTTCAAGAATCAGTCGATGCTCTCTTCGATAATGGACGCCATGGTCGTCCCGTAACAGGAGCAGCTAATCGTCCTCTCAAGTCATTGAGCGATATGCTTAAGGGTAAGGGTGGACGTTTCCGCCAAAACTTGCTTGGTAAGCGTGTTGATTATTCAGGTCGTTCTGTTATTGTCATTGGACCAGAGCTTAAACTCAATCAGTGTGGTCTTCCTAAGAAGATGGCACTTGTTCTTTTTGAACCATTTATTATCCGTCGTCTCAAAGAGCTTGGTTATGTTCATACTGTTCGTAGTGCTAAGAAGCTTATTGAACGTCAGACGCCTGAGGTTTGGGATATTCTTGAAGAAGTAACGCGAGGTCATGCTATTATGCTGAATCGTGCGCCTACTTTGCACCGATTATCAATTCAGGCTTTTGAGCCAATTTTAATTGAAGGAGAGGCTATTCGTATTCATCCGTTAGTTTGTACGGCTTACAATGCTGACTTTGATGGTGATCAAATGGCTGTGCACGTACCACTTTCTGTAGAAGCTCAGTTGGAAGCTCGGACATTGATGTTGGCACCTAACAATATCTTTTCGCCATCGAGTGGTAAGCCTATTACCAATCCATCGCAAGATATTCCACTTGGATGTTATTATTTGACTCAATCACCTCGTATGGTTAAAGGAGAGAAAGAAGTCCGTCTCCCTCTTTTTGCTCATGCAAGTGAGGTTGAAATGGCTTTGAGTGAAGGTTCTATTAAAGTTCATACTCGTATTCGTTTTCAGAATCCAAATAAGGGTGTCGCTACAGTTTATGGAAATGATGAACTTACTGTCCTTGAAACAACGGCAGGTCGTGTTGTCTTTAATGAAATCTGGCCATTAGAGCTTGGATTCTACAACAAAGTAGCTGGTAAGAAGCAACTTGGTGATATTATTTGGCGTTGTTATAAAGCCGTTGGTCAACAGCGTACCGTTGAGACACTTGATCGTTTGAAGGAAGTAGGATTCCGTGAAGTGACTCGTGCTGGTATTTCTATTGGTATCAATGACATGATCATTCCTAAAGAGAAAGTAACCCTCATTGAGAGTGCTCAAAAACAGATCACAGAGGTTCAGAAACAATACCGTCGTGGTATTATTACTGATGGAGAGCGTAAGAATAAAGTTCAAGATATTTGGACTCACACAGGTGAAGAAATTGCCAATGCCCTTTTCCGTACTATTGAGTTTAATGATGGTCGTAAAGAGATGAATCCTCTCTTTATGATGGTTGATTCTGGGGCACGTGGTAATAGAACTCAGGTTAAACAGCTTGCCGGAATGAGAGGTCTTATGGCCAAACCATCAGGTGAGATTATTGATCAGCCAATTCTTTCGAATTTCCGTGAAGGTCTTACCGTGTTAGAATACTTTATTTCAACCCATGGTGCTCGTAAAGGACTTGCTGATACGGCACTGAAGACGGCTGATTCTGGATACCTAACGCGTAAATTAGTTGATGCCTCACAAGACGTCATCATTACTGAAGATGATTGTGGAACTGTCAATGGCATTGTTGTCAGCCCTATCTATGAAGGAGATGATGAAGTTGTTACGCTTGCAACACGTATTGTTGGTCGTGTCAGTTGTGAAACTATAAAAGATTCACTTACAGGTAAACCGATTGTAAAAATTAACCAGTTAATTGATGAGCAGGTCGCAGCAAGTCTTGCTAAGATTGGTCATGAACAACTAAAGATTCGTTCTGTACTTACTTGTGAAAGCAAGCGCGGCGCCTGTGCTAAATGTTATGGTAGCAACCTTACCACTGGCGAGTTGATTGCCCATGGTGAAGCTGTTGGTATTATCGCTGCTCAGAGTATTGGTGAACCAGGAACTCAGCTGACCATGCGTACGTTCCACGTTGGAGGAACAGCAAGTCAGACCTTTAAGCAACCAATTATTAAAGCAAAGAATGAAGGAACAATTCGCTTTAATGACATGCGTACAGTGCAGGCACTTGATGGCACCTTTATTGTTCTTAGCAAAAATGGAACTATTGGAATCTATGACAAAGAAGGGCGTGAGTTAGAAAGTCATATTGTTGTTATTGGATCGGTGGTTTCTGTTGCTGACGGTTCTTCTATCAAGAAGGGCGTTGCCTTTGTGCAGTGGGATCCTTATAATATTCCAATTATTACCGAGAAAGCAGGAAAGGTTGAGTTCCGAGACATGATTGCCGGAGTTACAATTCGTAAGGAAGTTGATGAAGAAACAGGTATTATGGGAACAGTGGTTATTGAGCATAAAGAAGATCTTCATCCTCAACTTGCTGTGGTGGACTCTAATAAACAAGTTCTCATAAGTTATTCAATTCCTGCAGGAGCTCACCTTGAAGTCAAAGAAGGTGAGTCAGTTCAAGCTGGACAGCGTCTTGCTAAGACTCCTCGTAAAATTGCTAAGACGAAAGATATTACAGGAGGTCTTCCACGTGTTGCAGAATTATTTGAAGCACGTCGTCCAAAGGAAGCCTGTGACATTGCTCGTATTGACGGTATTGTTGATATCGGTGGTACAGTCCGTGGTAAGCGCAAACTTATTGTAAGCGATCCTCAGACTGGAGCTGAAGAAGAACATCTAATACCTCTTTCTAAGCATATTATTGCTTTCAAAGGAGACTTTGTTAAGAAAGGACAACAGTTAACTGAGGGTCCTGTAGTACCTCATGAAATTCTTGAAGTCTGTGGACCTCAGGAGCTTCAAGAGCATCTTCTTAATGAAGTTCAGGAAGTTTATCGCTTGCAAGGTGTTGAAATTAACGATAAGCATATTGAAATTATTATTCGACAGATGCTTCGCAAGGTGAAAATTACTGATCCTGGAGATACTATTCTACTTTGGGGTGATCAGATTGATCGTCTCGAATTTGAAAAAGAAAACGATGCAGTGATTGCTAAGGGTGGAAAGCCAGCTGAAGCAGCTCCTGTACTCCTTGGTATTACTAAAGCCTCTCTAGAAACAGATAGCTTTATCTCAGCGGCATCCTTCCAAGATACCACACGTGTTTTGACTGAAGCCGCAACTCTTGGTAAAGTCGATCGTCTTCGAGGCTTTAAAGAAAATGTCATTATGGGACACCTTATCCCTGCTGGCTCTGGATTTAAGACCAATAGGACATTTGACCTAGCGCTTCTAGGAGATTCTTCAGAAAAAGAGACTGCAGCAGATGACTCATAATCCATTCAAACTTTCTATCCCTTTGAAAGAGAACGTTGAATTATAGGCTGTAGGTTTTAGAATCAACATCAACTTTGTCACAAAGTGACCAAAAATTAACTTAAACTTAAACTTAAAACTTAAACTTATATTCGGCCAGTTAGCCGAATAATTGTCTCTCTTATGTCTGTTGAAATCATGACCGAATTACTAGAAGCTGGTGTCCACTATGGTCATCAGACGAAACGTTGGAATCCTAAAATGAAGGATTTCATTCTTGAAGAAAAAAACTCCATCTATATTATTGACCTTTCTCAAACGGTTGATCAATTAAAGAGTGCTGGTAATTTTCTAGCCCGTCTTGCAAAAGGAGGAAAAAAAGTCCTTTTTGTTGGATGCAAGAAACAAGCTCAAGAAGCCGTTAAAGAAGCAGCTAATGCTTGTGGACAGTTTTATGTAAACCAGCGTTGGTTAGGTGGTACATTGACCAACCTTGTTACAATCCGTAAAAGTGTGGATCGTTTGAAAGCTTTTGAAGAACTTGAAAAGAGTCCTGGCTTTCATAAGATTAATAAAGCAGAGGCAAGTGCTCTTCGTCGCGAAGCTCAAAAGATTCGTAAAAATCTTGAAGGAGTTTTAGAAATGAGACAGCTACCTGATGCGCTCGTTATTATTGATACTGTTCGTGAAAGTATTGCTGTGGCTGAGGCACGTCGTCTTAAGATTCCTATTGTGGCCATTGTTGATACCAACAGTGATCCTGATACAGTTGATTATCCTATTGCAGGTAACGACGATGCTATTCGTTCTATTCGCATTGTTCTCCAGAAACTTGTTGATGAACTCATGCTAGCGCAAGGTTTGCATGGTCATAGTGCTCCTACTCTCGCTGCTACTCCTGTTGTAGAGCAGAAAGCAGAGGCAGCTGATCTTGAAGCACTTCAAGAGCTTGCAACCAAGGCATAATGATTCGCTCAATAGACCGAATTCTTTTTGTCTCCTCAACTCCTAAACATTTAAACTCTTAAACATTTGTTCAGCTTCTTCTCCAGAAGGAGGTGAGCAATTACAACTATGTCTGAAATTGACCCTACTATTGTAAAAAAACTTCGAGAAAAAACCAATGCTGGTATGATGGATTGCAAACGTGCTCTCCAAGAATCTGGTGGTGATTTAGAAAAAGCTGAAACTATCTTACGCACAAAAGGCATTGCTAGTGCAGATAAGAAAGCAACACGTGAGGCTAAAGAGGGAGTGATTGCTTCCTATATTCACCTTCAAGGAAAAGTAGGAGTTCTTGTTGAAATCAACTGTGAGACCGACTTTGTTGCTAAGAATGATATTTTCCGCGATTTTGTTAAAGATATTACTCTTCAAATTGCAGCAAGTCATCCCCAAGTAGTTTCTCGTGATCAAGTTGATGCTAAGCTTGTTGAGGCAGAGCGTGCTATCTACAAGGCTCAAATGGAAGGAAAGCCTGAAGCAATTGTTGATAAAATTGTTGAGGGAAAACTCGATAAATTTTACAGTGGCATTTGTCTCTTAGAGCAATCATTTGTTAAAAATCCTGATTTGACGATCAAAGAATACGTTTCTTCTAAGATTGCAGAATTGGGTGAAAATATTGTTATTAAACGCTTTGCTCGTTATATGGTGGGGGAGGAGACTGCTTCGCAGTCTGTTTAAGTTAAAAGTTTAAGTTTAAGTTGATTTTTGGTCACTTCGTGACAAGAAAGTGTTTGAAGAAATTTTTTAAGTGAGTTCAAACTAAATTAAAGAATTTATTTTATTAGCCTAATGAGTAACGAATTATAAAAACGACTTGGATGTTGGGGTCAGGGTTCGCAATCTTGACCAAAAAATAGTCACATCATTTTAAAACTAAAGAAGTTTACACTTTCAGATAACTCCTAAACAAAGCTTTCCATTGGTTAAGATTCGAGACCCTGACCCCACATCCGATTCAGAATAACAACCTTTTTCACTGTGAAAACAAAACATCTTCCTGAATTCATTCGCAAAAGGTATACAATTAATCCTCTGTATAAAATTTGCTGTAACCTGTAACCTGTAGCCTGTTCCCTGTCACCTTATTCCTTGCTTCCTTGAACTCTTCAGTAAACCTTGGCACTCTTCTTTCAGAAGATCAGATTATTCCTCATATGGTAGCTACTGAAAGGTGGCAAGCACTTGAAGAGATTGTTTCTTTTTTAGTAAAGCAGGGATCTATTAAGGAGGCAGATCAAGGGAGCGTATTAGCAGCATTGCATCAGCGCGAAGAGACCATGAGTACAGGGATAGGCTTTGGAATTGCCATTCCTCATGCCTCTTGTGATTCTATAAAAAAGGTTGTGGTTGCTTTTGGGCGCTCAGAGCAAGGGATTGAATTTGAATCCCTTGATGAAAAACCTGTCCATTTTGTGGTCCTTTTTCTTGTTCCGCAAGATCAATATCAGACGCATTTAAAAACTCTTTCGGCTATTGCTAAATTTCTCAATAACCGAGTTACGCGAGAAGAGCTAACTGTAGCTCCTGATGCTAAGGCGATTATAAAAATTCTTAATCGCGAATAGGGCTGAAAGAAAAATAGCCGCAAAAGGACACAAAAAAGAAACCTAATTTGCGTCCGAGTGACTTTAGCCATTTTTCAAAATTTATAGTATCATTAAAAAATGTTGATGCATATTTCGAAATAAAACATCGTTACTCCCTTCTTTCATTCCCACGGAGGCGGGAATCCATGAAGCGGACAAATGTTATTCCAGCGTAGTACCTGGAATCACTTGAAAGTTCGGATCAAATTGAGCTAAAAAAGGGGTCAGTGCCAGCTAATTCATTGACGAAGTGATGAATTACGGGACTGACCCATTGCGACGCTCAGGATCCCTTTTTGCCTGACTTGTTTTTCTTCCCTTCAGTGTTAAAACTTATGAGTCAATTCGAGATAATATCTCTGGTATATAATCTTAACATGGTTGTATAATTGCTCAAAGCTGAGCGAAGCCATTTTTTAAAATAGCCTGAATATTTTATTTCAGTCGCTGCAAAATGCTGATGGAATAATACACATGAAAACAAACCTATACCTCATTTTATCATTTTTTTTCTTAAGCTCTACAGCATTGCTCCAAGCTTTTCCAATGATGGAAGAAGAAGGGCTATTTACTATTAACAAAAATAGAACTGTAGCAAATCCGGCTGATACCCTAGATGAGCGGCCTAGACAGGTGAGAGAGATAGCCTTAGAAAAAACTACTGAGCCACTAGCTTATTCTAACATTTTAGCAGTTAATGTAAGCAGTAGAACAGATCAAGTAGTTTCTGATTTTTCTGTTTCTATTGATGACAGTCCTGAGGCATTGAACCAAAAGATTGCTGAAGCACAAAAGGCCTTTGCAGCATGGCAGCAAGAATACGAGCGAATAACAGACTCATCTAGCAATACAACCGCAATTTCTACAGCTCCAATTTTTAATTCTTCTCATAACATATTGAATTTTAGAGATGATAGTTCAAAAATAAAACAAATTTTAAAAGAGCAAAGTTATACTAAAGGCATCTTTAATTGGAGGAAGTCTTTACTGCTAAGTAGTATTAGTGCAATAAGCTTATTTGGAATAGATCTTTATGCAGGGAGTGTAGGATCCCAACTTGTTATTGATCAGATGAGAACATCAACCTGTTCTTTTTTAGAAAATCAAACCCCACTTTTTTTCAAAGAGCATTCTGATCAAATAATGAAGTGGATGGAGTGCCATTCTAATATAAAAAATCAAGAAATAGATACAGAAGTGCAAGTAGCAAATAGAGTGCCAGTTTTGGATATACAGAGGTATTCAAACATTGAAATACCAGAGCAACAGCGCAATTTAGAAGAAGATGATAATAATAATTATTATTATTATCAGAATGATGTAACGAAATCGAATAAGAAGACTAGAAAGAAAATAGCTGACTCTGATATTGCATTGAAAAAACAGCTAGCACAGATAAGGGTTAATCAATATTTAAGTAAAGCTATTGAAGCAGAAGGAAAACCAGAAATAATTCAAAAATGGAAAGCAGTAACTGAAATCAATGAAAATAGCATAAAATTTTTTACGGAAGCTAGTGAAGCTTATAAAGAAAAAAAATTCATAAAAGGTGACTGTTTTAAGTCTGCTGGTGACGCTTATTTTAGATTAGCAGAAGTACAAGTTAAGAGTATTGAAGCAGAAATTGAGGGAAAACTAGAACTGGCGCAAAAGTGGTATGAAGTAGCTCATCAAAGTGAGTATATTATGGAGTTTGTTATTAAAATACCACAAGTCTTTATTGAGGGGGAGCGAATAAAAAATAACATATTGTATCGTATTCATAGCGGTTTCCTTAGTGCACTAGAAGCACAAGTTAAAGCTATTGAGGCAGAAATTAAGGGAAAACCAGAGATAGCTCAGAAATGGAGTGAAGTAGCAAGGGCAAACAAACGTTCTTACGAGTTTTTTATTCAAGCAGCCAAAGCTAATGAAAAGCCAGAAAAAACAGGGGAACGCAAAGTAGCTCAAGCATTTTATAATATCGCACAAAGTGATCGGTATGTAGCAGCACAACATGTTAAAGCTATAGAAGAAGAAATTGCATTCGATGCAAATAAAGCCTTAAGTAATAAAATTGATCAAAGTTGCTCAAGAGATTCTATTAACGCTATTGAAACAGAAAAAAAATCAGAAATAGTTCGGAAATGGGATGAAATAACTCTTGAAGTAGTAATGAAGCCAGAAATATTTCAGAAAGAAAGCGCTCTATTGATAGAAAATAAATGCTTGGATCAAGAAGGAAAAGGGGTTGAAGAATTAGCAAAGTTAGCTCAGGAATTTCGAATAAAAGAACGACCTGCGGCGGAAATTACTTCCAGAACATGGGATGAAGTTGTTGATAGTTTAGAAAAAGCCTCTGAATATTGTCAGAAAGCCATTGAAGCAAGAGCTGCTAATAAGGAAATTACGGCTCTTTATTCCAACATTTCTAAGCAAGAGCAAGCTTTAGCAGAAAATTATAGACAAATAACAGAGGCCTCTATTCAAAAGAAGGAAACAGTATCAACGCATTGGGGAAGAGCCATTTATTTTGCTAAGGCTAGTGATTTTCAACTATCCCAAGTACCTTCATTGTTATCTAATTTATTGACTCGAGTCGAAACATATCGACATACAGATATTGAAGCTATGGTTCTTAAAGCTGCCAGACAAAAACAAGCTATTGCTGAATATTGTAGGAAAGTAGTAGAAGCTGAAATAAAATATGAAAGATTAGACGAGGAAGAACAGGGCAAATGGAATCAGGTAGGGAATATACTACTAGAAGAAATCAATTTGAAACAACCTGAATCTCATAGAATAGATAGTTTATTACGACACGTTATGAGGGCACACTTTTCAGGCCAACACGAAGCATCCCTTTATATTAGAGCTTTTGAACAAGAGTTTACTAGAGTAGAATATATTCGAAAAAAAGTAGAAGCTTATATGCAACGCAATATAAAAGAAATGCGTGCAATGAATCAGGTATATCAATTTACTCATACTTTTAGTCATGAAGTAATTGAATCAATGGAATTATTAGAGAAATTTTTATTACAGCAAAGAGATCCAATTTATTTTAAGCTTTGTGAAGAAAAACAATTTATAATAGAGTATTACCGCCAAGCAATAGAAGCTCATATTCAAGGTAATATCAAAAAAGCGAAATTAGTATATCATTTTTCTAAAATTTATAATAGTAAGTTATCTATTATAATCCAATTAGTTAAGTCATTTTCAAAAAGTGTTCCAAACAGTAGTCAACAAGAAGTTTTAGATCTTTATCTCAAAACTCTTGAACTAGAGAAAATTTCCTTTAATGATCATCAACAAGCAATAGAAGCTTGCATGCGAGGAAATAATAAAGAAGCGGCTCAGTGGAATAAGGAAAGTGAATCTATCAAAGTTTATGGAGATCAACTGTTTTTAGCAGTTGTCTATTTAGATGAAGCCACGCATGCAAAAGAAGTTGGCGATGAAGAAGTCGCAGCTTATAATTTCAAGGCATTCTATGAGGCAAAAGATTTAGCGGAGCGCTATCGACTAGAAGCAGAAGCTTATAAATATAAATAGGGCCCGTCAAAGATCAAAGAAAGAGGTCAGTCCGACAGTTTATTACAAAAGGTGCCAGTTCATTACATGAATACTTATTCTAAATTTAACCATTGGAATAGTTGTTTTTTTTATACAACTGGACTTTGGCCATTTTTATATGAGTGACATTATTGACATCAGTTTTTAATATCATCAAAAAATAGAATGGGTAATTTCAGAAAAACAGCCGATACACCTTAACCCGACTTTCGCATATCGCATTGCAAGTTATTGGTAATCAATGAAGCTGCTTCCTGGGGCACTACA
>Ga0155638_1144_pt1 | contig 20575 bp, 16 predicted proteins | sample RifCSPhighO2_12_FD_107295 | JGI IMG/M metagenome (GOLD analysis project Ga0155638, IMG submission 107295) | Verrucomicrobia bacterium RIFCSPHIGHO2_12_FULL_41_10
TTATAAAAATTCTTTTTTTTGTGTTCTTGTTCTTTGTGTTTCTTTGTGTTCTTTTGTGGCTATTTTCTTTCTTCTTCTTGTTACTTCAGTTCAGTTTGAGCTAACAAATCTTCTATCTCCTATCTTCTATCTCCTAATTTTATGCAAAATGAATGGAATATAAAATCACGCTCGAATACCTGCCAAATAAAAGGAGCTCCTTTTCATGAGGGAGATTTTTTCTACACACTTCTCTTTCATGATAAAGAGGGATATCAACGCCTCGATTTAAGTGAAGAAGCTTTAGAAGAACGGAAAGCTGATCCAACAGTCCTTCCTCCCTTTTCGTTGTGGCGATCTAAATATGAATTACCGCCACCACCAGCACCTGAACCTCTTCCACACAATGATGCAGAAGGCATGCTGCGCCATCTCATGGAAAGCAATGATCCAAGCCACCTGAAGACACGTTATATTCTAGCTCTTATGCTTGAACGTAAAAAACGACTTCGTCCGCTTAAGTCTCCAGAGACCTCAACCCTCCTCTATGAACATGTTGATACAGGAGAAACATTCATTATTCCTGACCCTCATCTGAGCCTAGAAAATCTCTTGGAGGTACAACAAGAAGTTTCGGAGCTACTTTCCGGGATAACGACAGCCACTAAAGAAGAAAAAAAATAGCCACTAAAGAACACAAAAAAACACAAAAAAAGAAACTTGGCGATGAACTTGATTGATTAGTTAGCCTAAGCTGTTTCGCAGCTATTAGTGCTCTAAGGTGAGGCAAGATCTCAATTTTTCAATATGATGTTTTATCGCTTTTCTGACTCGATTAGCCATTAGATCTCGATTCTCTTTTATAAAAAAATTATCGATGAGATAGAAATTCTTTTGTGTTTCTTTGTGTTCTTTTGTGGCTATTAAATTCTTAATTTTTCCTCATGTCTTTTCCTCTTTTTCTTGCTCCTATGGCCGGAGTGACTAATTCTATTTTTCGTCGTATTTGCAAAGAACATGGAGCTGATATTTTAACGACAGAGTTTGTTTCGGCCGATGGAATCATGCACCGCAATGCAAGAACAGAGCATTATGTGACTTTTACAGAAGAAGAACGCCCTCTAGGAATTCAGCTTTTTGGAGGTGATCCAGAACGTCTTGCGGAGGCTGCACGATACGTTATGGATTGGGTTCATCCTGATTTTATCGATCTGAACTTTGGATGCCCTGTTAATAAAGTTGTCTGTCGACATGGCGGTTCTTCCTTACTACGCGACTGCCCCATGCTAGAACGTGTCGCTATAGCTGTTGTGAAGGCAGTAGCCCCACTTCCCGTGACGGCAAAAATTCGCATTGGATGGGATGAAACTTCTATTAATGCAACCACTACCGCACGGATCCTTGAAGCCTCGGGTATTCAGCGCCTCGCCGTGCATGGTCGAACACGTGCTCAAGGATATTCCGGCAAGGCTAATTGGGAGGTTATTGCCAACGTGGTCTCGTCCGTCACTATTCCTGTGATTGGTAATGGCGACATCGCTTCTGCCGCTGATGCTCTTCAGCATCGTCAAACAGGAGTTGCCGGACTGATGATTGGACGCGCTGCAATGAGTAATCCTTGGATTTTTTCTGAGATTCGCTCAGCTCTCAATGGAGAAGAAGCACCTTTTCAACCAAGCTTAGAAGATCGCTGGAATCTCATCCGCAGACATTGTAAGGAAGAAATTGCTCTTAAAGAAAATGAAGCTATGGCAATGGCAAGTATGCGCGCTCGCCTGATGGCCTACACTAAAGGATTCCCTGGAGCTCGTCCGTTACGTGAAAAACTCTCTCACCTCACTTCTCTAATGGAGTTGGAAGATTTAGCTATTCAGTCGCCGCTACGCGACGACTAATGTAATAGAAAGAAAGAAGCAAATAGCCACAATACCACTGCACGGGAGGGCGTGGGATAGACTACGAAAAGCATTGCGAAACATTGTTCAAGTAGCCCTTTTGGGGCGAGCCGAGCAGGTGCGAGCGAGTCAAAAGAACACAAAGAAACACAAAAAAATTTCTATCTCATCGATAATTTTTTTATAAAAGAGAATTGAGATCTAATGACTAATCGAGTCAGAAAAGCGATAAAACATCATATTGAAAAATTGAGACTTTGCTCAACTTAGAGCGCCAATAGCTGCGAAACAGCTTAGGCTAACTAATCGATCAAGCTCATCGCCAAGTTTCTTTTTGTGTTTCTTTGTGTTCTTTGGTGGCTATTTTCTGCCTTATTTAGCTTCGATCACGCTGCAAGAGTGCCGTACGTGCCTTTTCTAGTTGCTCTTTCTCTTCGAGAGTAAGGCTTGCTATGCCAGCATGACCAATTTTTTCTAATAACAGATCGATATCGATCGCCTCTGCTTGAACTTTTTTGACTGGTTTAGAAAGAACTGCCTTAGGAGAAGGAATACTCTTGCTAACGGAAGCATTCGTTTTTAGTGGCGTTGGCGTCGTCAGAATACTCCTATTCAAAGAGCTTTTTACAGGAGAGCTAGGAGCTTTAGTTCGCTTCATTATTTTAAAAAGCGAAAAGGAAGGTAATCCCCAAAACAGCTCATGAAAACCTCTCCACTTCATAAAAAGGACAGCCCCCACTGATTCTGTAATGAATAAAAGCATCGCTGAGAATTGATGCCCTGCGAGAAGTTGCAAAGATGAAAGCGCTAGTAAGATAAGAAGCATCCAGCGAGCTGCTAAACCAAAGAAAAATTGTGCTCCAGGAACAATGGCCACAAAGGCGGCAAAGATTGCAAAGTTCACTGCCTGAGCACCACTCATCTCTTGCGAAGCACCCGTAAGGCTTAGAAGCTGAAGAAATCCCGATCCGAGAAAAATCAACCCCACATAGAGAAGAGAAAAAAACTTAACCCCAAGGGCCCCTTCAACAGCACGACCAAAATAGTAAAGCATCAACATTTCCAAAGCGAACCAAATGCTCGGCAGACTAACAAAAGCATAGGTCACAAGACGCCAGACCTGACCATGCCAAACAGCATCACTACTATAGAGCAAAAGATTAATCCAAGAAGCTCTTCCTGAAGCAAGTAAGAGCGACGTGACTACCATGACTCCCGTATGCAAAGCAATCAGGAGTGTGATCAAACGTACGGGTATCTGGCCAATATGAAAAAGAGGAACGTCTTTATTAAATTGAGGAGTTACAGAATAAAACATGGTAGATAAAGCGCGTTCAAGAATGAAACAATTTTTAAAATTCAGAGACCTCTGCAGGACAAAAAGGAAACATTGGTAATATTTTACTGCGTTGCCAATTTAAAAAATCCACCGCTGCATAACTTGAGTCTACAGAGTTAATAATTTGATTAGCACATCCTTCTCTAACAGCATATTGATAATTTTCCTTTGTTTTTGAACGAACAATGCAGGCGCTAGGAGAATCGGGATCCATGAGCTCTTGGTCATAGAAACATTCAATATATGCAAATTTCCAACTTCCATCATGAGACGCTTCATCATTGAGAAAATCACAATATTCGACAGCAGTTACTGCCTTTTCTAGCGTAAGAAGAGGGTAGCGAATAGAGATTCCTATCCCTGGCCGATCAACAGGGTAAAGATGGCTCGTAGAAGAAACTTTTTCCGAAGGAGAAGTCGCAGGAGGGATTTCTGAAACATCGGAAGGTGCAGTTTCAGGGATATCCCGCGCGCTAAGAGCACTAGTAAATAACAAAATAGACAAAAAGAGAAAGGAGGGTAATTTTTTCATACTTAAGAAAGATAACGTAAAATCATAATTTGGCAACTTACGTTGTGGGAATTAATGATTGAAGTGTTGCTGAGGGAATCCATCCCTCCTGACCCACATGTGTCCTCACATAAGACCAAACACCATGCCTAGAAAGTAAAGTCAGACACGATCCTGTAGAAAGTTGAGCAATGGGAGCTGCATTATCAACAGGCGTTGCACGCAAAGGTGTTTCTTTAGGTCGTTCCTGATTATTTCCTGAAACATCTTTTAGAACACTCTTAGGAAGTAAGACTACCTTCTCTTGAGCAGAGGTTCTAGGATCAATCGTTGTTCCAAGAAAAGCCACAGCATGGCCCAATAAAAAAACAAGAATTGCTAAGAAGAGAGGCCACCGTTTTCTTCTTTTTCTTATTGATGAATCTTGAGAAGAGAGATTTCGAGTAAAGAAAAGCCAGATCACAACAAAAGCAGCACTCCATCCTACCAGTGTTCCAACAAGAGCCAGTGTTTCTGGCGAAACTTTTGCTGCAAGCTTGGTTTGCCAACTTATTTCTTGAGGCAGTCCCATTGTTGTCAGCACTTCACTCAGTTGATTCAAAGCAGGAGCAAATGTTGGATTAAGAATTAAAGCACGTCGAAGAGCCAGTGAGGCAGCAGGAAGATCTCCCTTTTCCTTGGCAACAAGTGCCTCATTGTAATAGCGCTCAGGGGAATCCGTCGCAGAAGTGGTGATAAGATTCTTTACCTCAGTATTAGTAGAAACCAAAGCCACCGATCCTCGTGACTGTTCAGAGTTCACCTCCTGCGGAGGCGCGCTCTGAATTAAATGAGCAGCCTGTGCATTGGTGCTACTGTTGAATTGCACCGTTCGTTGAAAAGAGGACTGAGCGATTGCCGATCCTCTTAGCGCTACTAGGAGAAAGGATAGAATTAAAATTGATTTTTTAAGAGAAAACTTCATAAGCTTGTATTTTAGAGTTTGAAAGTGGATCGGTTTTGAAAATAGATTTTTTATTTTTTCTTGGTACTTGGCTTCACAACAGAAAAGTAAAGAGTGAAGAGTAAAGGGCAAAGAGTCCTGAGGCGTAATTTACTAAGTAAACGCTATATAGCCGACAGATAAAGAAAAATTAATCAGCGAATCAATCACGCTACAGCCTACAGTCTCTAGCCTCTACTTGGCCTGTTGGTCGAGTAGTTATGACTTTCATTTCAAAAAAATAAAGCTTCAAGAAATGGGAATCCGTCTAAGCGCCAGCTACTCTTCACCCTTTACTCTTTACTTCTTCTTTTGTGTTTCTTTGCGTTCTTTTGTGGCTATTTTTCTTCCGATGACTTCAGTTCAATTTGAGCTTACTCAAAATTTTCTTCCTCTCTTTATCATACAGAAAAGCCTCACGAGCGCCGTAGTGAAGCTCATCACGACGTTTAAAGATCTCTTCTCCTTCTGATTCTGATAGCGTACCTTTTTTTACGAGAATTTCTGCAACCTCTGCAGCTTTATTATAAAAGGCAATGGCATCCAACTCTTCGGACTGAAGTTCGTTCAAGAGGGCTTTGAGTTTGAGTTCCTCTTGATGTTGTGGGGAACCTCCTGTTTTTTGATATTGACGCAAGCCAAGGTAGAGAGCAAATAACAATGCTGCAAAGAAGAGCGCTATTGATACTACGATGAATTCTAAACGTTGGAAAGGAGCCTTCCAAGAACGTGTAGAAAAATGATCAAAGGGTTGATTTTGTACCTGCGTGTTTACTGCAAGAGAAGCTGGAGTGGAAGATGCTACTAGCATATTGGTAGCAACAGTTGCTGCCTTGGTTGAGGCTGAAGAAGATGTTTGAGCAAGAACTTCTACAGAGAGAGGCTTGGTCGTCAAGGTAACATACTTTGATAAGTTTGGATCAAAATAAGAGAAGAGAGAACCAGGCGTGGTCGTCATCGGTTTTTGAGCAATCATAGTTGTTTCAAAAGTTTTCACACCACGCCATCCGATACTATCAGTTACTTCAAAATGGTCAGCAGGAGGATAAGTACGCCATCCATCAGTATCAGTAAGCTGTGGAGCACTGAGTGCTTTAAAATTACCTTTACCGTTAAGCTTGAGTGAAAGGGTCACAGGATCTCCCAGTGCATATTTCTGTGGTAATACTATAGCATCGAGATCAAATTCTCCAATAGCACCTGAAAAATCAGCAGGACGCCCCTCTTTAGGAAGCGGCATGACTTCAATATGCAGCGGGTTTGATTTAGCAGTCATCTCTTTTTGCTGCATGAATGCAGCACGATGCCGTCGTAACATGAGAGAGAAAAGATCATCATCAACTCCCGCAGGTGCCGTCTCAGGCATTTCAACGAGCAGATTGATGGAAGCTGGTGCAATATCAAGCGATCCTGGCTTGACAGCTGAGATCAACGTGCGGAACGTTAATACATGGTAGGGAACACCATCACGTTCCACTTGGCTCTGCTCGGGATCACCAAAACGCTCAGCAAGAAAACCCTCTCCGCCGAAATTCAAACCTCCACGAATTTGAACTCCATAATGAATATCAAAATAGAATCGAATCTCTACTGGAACGACTTCTCCCGCATAGAGTTTCTTCTTAGGCAGCACTAATTCTCCAAAAGTAATCGAAGGAGACGCTCCACGAGAAGAAGAACGCTGCGATCGGGTGGCAGAAGGAGAAGAAAAATTTGCTATGGAAGAAGGAGATGGTGGCGCCGTTCTTGAAGAAACTCCAGGTGTTGTTCCTCCTGAGCCCACTACGGTTAATTGCAATGGGGTTGTTTTAAAATAACGTCCCTCAGCACGTACTTGAATCGAAGGAATAGTAAAAGTTCCCGACTGCAACGGAATCACGATATAAGAGTACACAACCGAACTACTAACTGAAAAATTGATCATCTGCATCTGACTCGATTGTCCCGTAAGTCGAATTTGAAGTCCATCGACCGTAATCTCTCGAGGCAGATCTGCTTCTTGAGATCCTGTAACCTTTACATCAAGCTGGACCATATCGCCGGCAGCAACACGATTGCGAGAAAGCTCGGCAGTAACATTAATATCGGATGTTGCGGCATAAGCAGCCGTCAGAAAACTGCCGAAGAATAAAACAAGAGAAATATAGACGTTCAGATTCTCCCTCCTTTGGAGGAAGGATCTGAACCAAATGATCCAACTGCGAAATTGTAGTGTAATGCAATGCATAGTTTGTTGAGGAGCTACTTAACAGCTATTTGATCCTATAAAATAACACTATTCTAAAATGGCGCTACGACTTTTTTTCATTTTTTTAATGGTTTTATTGATTTTAAAACCAATAAATTTCAGTTATAGTTGCAAGCATATACAGGCCCTTTTCCGTAAAAGCTTTTGGTAGTACATTAGAAAATCTTACAGATTTGAGGTAGTCGCAATTTGCGACTACTTCGGCTTTTTCTTCTGATGTTAACTGAAATCTACAAACTGGCGTTGGCTTCGCCAACGCCTTACCAATCCTTTGTTGTTTCCTCAGTTTCGTGACGTTGCTTGATTTTAACTTCTTCCTCTTCACCTTGCATCGAACGAAGGAGAGCTTCTGCTTGTTTCACTGACATCATACCATTGGGTCCTTCTTCGGCTGCCGATGCACTTTCAGCATTGGCATCCTCTCCCTTCTGACCACCACTAAGCTTGCCCTCTTTTTTCTCTCCTGGGCTTGATTGTGGAGAAGTCATCGGTTGCGGAGCTTTTCCCTGTTGAGAAGGAGTTTGATTTCCTGACGTGGCTCCTTGTCCTTGAGGTGATTGTGATGGAGCAGGCTGTGGTGTGGGTTGTTGATTGGACGGTTGTTGTTGAGAAGATTGATCTCCTTTTCCTCCCGAAGAAGGAGTAGAACTAGGCGCTGCAGAAGGTGAAGGAGTCGGGTTTGATCCTGCACCAGAACCTGACTTAGGAGCAGCTGAAGGCGACGGTGTTGCTGTTGGTGTAGGGGATGAATTAGCACCAGCACCTGATCCTGACGAAGGAGATGGCGTTGGTGTCGGCGTTGCTTCTCCTTTTTTTTGCTGATCAGAAGAAGGAGATGGATTCTTTTGATTATCAGGATTCTGAGGTGGATTAGATTCTTTTGAAGGGTCTGATTTTTGATTCGGTTTCTCCTCGGGTTTCTCATTGGGTTTTTGATCAGGTTTTCCTGAGCCATTTCCTGAAGAGGATTGATCTTGATCCTTTTTTTGATCTTTTTGTTGTTGCTGGTTCTGCTGATTCTGTTGGTTCTGCTGATCCTTCTGTTGGTTCTGCTGATCCTTCTGTTGGTTCTGCTGATCCTTCTGTTGGTTCTGATTTTTATCCTGCTTCTGATCCTTCTTTTGTTGTTCTTGTTGTTTTTTGAGATCCTCAATGAGCTTCTTTACCAAATCACGGTTCTCCTGTGCTTCTTTATTTTTAGGATCAGATTTAAGAACGGTCTCATAATGTTGAATTGCATTCTTCCAATCAGAGAGTTTTTCTGAAGATTCGGTTGCTAGTTCTCCTTGACGCACGAGAGCATTAGCAAGATTGTAGGTTGCGGCTTGCTGGATCTTTGGCGAAGGAGCGGTCATTGCGCTTGTGAAATAGTCGACGGCTTTTTTATAATCCCCTTTTTTATAGGCAGCAGCGCCAGCATCAAAACGTATTTCCGCAGTTGTATTTCCTGATTTTAAACGACTTTCAAAATCTTGAAGAGCTCCTTCAAAATCTCCTTTTTCATAATTACTGATTCCTGTAGCAGCACGAGCTGGAATTGAAAAAAATACAAAAAATGCTCCCATTAACAGAAAACAGGCGTTCAGATTCAACCTCCTTAGGAGGAAAAAGAACACAGAAATATTTAACCGCAAAGAACGCAGAGAACGCAGAGAATAGATTGCTAAATGAAAGATTCTTAAAAATGAATTCCAAAAAGTCTCTCTTACAATAATACAAAATTCTTTAATATTTTTCATTCTTTGCGTTCTTTGCGTTCTTTGCGGTTAATTAAAATTCCTTGTATTTCACAATTGCTGGTCTTCTTTCGCTAAAAACTTAAAGAATTTTTATAAAAATTCTTTTCCTTTTTTGTGTTCTAGTTCTTTGTATTTCTTTGTGTTTCTTTGTGTTCTTTTGTGGCTATTTTCTTTCTTCTTCCTTCAATTCAGTTTGAGCTCACGTTAATTCTACGATTTCTTCGCCTCTCACTCAGAAGCGTCCAAAAAACCAAGAGCACAACAGCTCCACCAACAGGCCATTCATAACGTTCAATCGGACGGCGTGCTGTAAGATCACCTGTCGTTCCTGCTTCTAAAGAAAGAATACCTTTATTAACAATAGCGCGCGCAGCTTCAGGACCAAAGGGTTCATAAAAGCCTCCTGTCATTTGAGCCATTTCTTTTAACCGAGCTACGTCTAATTTTGAAAGAACAGGTTTTCCTGTTTCATCACGAACAAAATCACTTTGACCGCGTTCATTTTTTATGGGAATGAGGGATCCTTCTTCTGATCCAATACCAATGGTAAAAATTTTGATACCGAGGGAGCCTGCCGCCTTGGCTTCCGCTACGGCATCGGGTTCGAGATCTTCCCCATCCGTCATAATAATTAGAGCACGGCTCGTTCCCTCTCCTTTACCAAAAGCAGTAACGGCCGTACGGATTGCTTCAGCAATATTAGTCCCCCCCTTGGGAATAAGATTCGTATCAAGCTCACTCAGCGATGTTCTTACCGCATTATGGTCTAAGGTCATAGGAGCCTGCAAAAAAGCATTTCCAGCAAAAGCAATAAGACCAACACGATCACCTGGCAAAAGATCCATAACGTCTTGAGCTAAAAGCTTTGCCCTCTCTAAACGGGTTGGCGCCACATCAGTTGCTAGCATACTTCGAGAAGTATCAATTGCCAAAATAATATCACGTCCATGTGTGGTAATTTTTTGTTCACTATATCCTAGACGAGGTCGCGCAAGAGCTACAATAAGCAAGCCTAAAGCCAGCAAAAGAAACACCACACGCATCCTTCTCTTCCCTTGGCTAACTTGTACAGAAAGAGCCTGCTGAAGACGTGGAGCAATCAAACGTGAGAGAAGCTCTCTGCGCTGTTGCTGAGCATAATAAAAAAGCCAACCTAAGGGCAGCAAAAGGAGCAATGCCCAAAGCCAGGAGGAATTACCAAAAGTGAGTTCGAAGTTCATGAGGACAAGGATAAAAGAAAGAAAATAGCCACAAAAAAACACAAAAAAACACAAAAAATTTCTATGGAATCGATAATTTTTTTATAAAATGAACGTTCAATTTTCATATCACATTATAAATTTTTGGATCTGAAATTTATAACTACCAAAATTTATTAATAATCCATTCTCAATTTTTGTAGATTTAAGATAACCTAAAATTTGTGAAGTATGTTCGTTTGTTAATCCTCGACATGCTTTTAATTCTATAATCAAACAATTTTCTACTAGTAGATCAGCAAAATACTCGCCAATCAAAGTTCCATCTTCATCATACACATTTATTGGGTGTTGTTGTTTGATTTCAAGGCCAGTCTTTTTCAACCTATTGACTAAAGAATTTTCATAAACCTTTTCAAGATGCCCATTTTTGAGATAACAATGGATAGAATAAGCAGCCTCTCGTACTATATCAGAGAGTTCTTTAATATCCTTCATTTTTTGTGTTTCTTTGTGTTCTTTTGTGGCTATTCCTCCCCTCAAGGAATTCGTCTCCACCGTGTCTGAGAGAGGATTATTTCAGCAATTAAAAACAAGGCTCCTGCTGCTATAAACCACCAAAAAAAATCGGTCGTATCTACATTTTTTTCGATTTCAACCTTACTCTTTTCTAAGCGATCAATTTCTCGAAAGGTGTTATCAAGTGAGGCCGTATCAGCTGCTCTAAAATATTTCCCATCTCCTATTTTAGCAATCTCTGCTAAGAGCTTTTCATCAAACTCAAAAACCATCCTTTGATAGAAGGTCCTGCCAAAGGCATCTTTAACTGGTACAGGAACAGGTCCTGAACTGCCTGCTCCAATTGTGTAGATACGAATTCCAAGAGCCTTGGCTGCCTCCGCAGCAGTCAACGGCATCACTTTACCAGCATTATTGGCACCATCGGTTAAAAGAACAATCAACTTACTCTTAGCTTCCTTGTTTTTTAATCGCGAGGCTGCAGAAGCCAATGCTGATCCAATCGCCGTTCCATCTTCTACAAGACCAAGTTGAACACGATCAAGGTTTTTGATTAACCAATCATGGTCAAGAGTAATAGGACTGACTAAATAGGGACGTCCTGCAAAAGCTACAATACCAATACGATCATTAGGGCGTCCTTCAATAAATTGCTGCGTTACCCGTTTCACCGCATCAAGACGATTAGCACGTTGGTTACCAATCGTATAATCTTCAGCAATCATCGAACCAGAAACATCCAGCACAAGCATAATATCAATACCACTTGCCTGAATATGTTCTAATGTCTTCCCTAATTGAGGCCTTGCCAACGCAATCAAAAGCAACGCCATAGCTCCATAAATCAGTGAAGCAAGGATAGCTCCTGAACGAGAACGACGCTGTCTTCCTAAAGCTGCTACTAACCTCGTCGAAGAAAAAAGAACACCAGGAGATCCTCCTAGACGTCCTTTCAAAAAAGCGAGAAAGGGCAACAAGAGAAGCCCTAACAACATCCAAGGATGAGCAAAGGAAAATTCGCCCCAGGGAGTGGCGAAGGATAGAAGGCAAGGCTTCAGTAAAGGGTAAAGAGTAAAGAGTAAAGAGTTCTGAGGCATAATCAAGCCATTCAGTCCCCGCTACGCGGCGACTGAAGTAAAATAGGGTTTTGTTTTATCATTGTCTTTCTTAAAGAAAAAATCGTACCAACATCAATTTAAAGAAAATTTACAGAAATGGGAAAATGTAAAAAACAGCTAGTTCAGAGGTATAATTTTTTATGCTAATATTTTTTTAAAAGTGCACTTTGTCAAAATATGAACCTAGAAGAACTGATTATCCTTCCGGGCCTTCCCCTCGAACAAAATCTTCGGCTGCGGTAATCAAAGCGAGTCGTTCTTGTTCAGAAGCTTTTCCTCCAGCAAATTTCAAAAGGTCGGACTGTTTTAAAAAAATCCCCAAAGACTCTTGTTCCGTAGGAGTAAATCGTGTGCTTTCACGGAGAGAGGCAAGAAATTCTTCCGTTGTCTGGCGTGGTGCGGCAAGAGCAAAAACCTCACTAAGATAGTACCGTAATAAGCGGGAAACAAACATACCAAAATCGTGATCATTCCCCTTCATTAACTCCTTCTTCATAGATGCTAATGCTTTCATAGTCGCTTCACGCGGCGTCAACGGTGGTTTTTGGCATAATTTCCAAATCACCCAAACAATCGCACCAAGAAGCAGAATAAAAATTCCAACAACAATTCCTACTTGCCACGGCGTATAAGGAAAGAAGGGAAGTGGCCCCACAATATCATGCAAGGGTGCTGGAGTAGGTTGTGGCATTACGGGAGGCATGGTGAGTTAAAAGTGAATCGATTTTGAAAATATATCTTTATTTTACTTGGCACCTGTCTTAGCTACAGACATGTAACGAGTAACGAGTAAAGGGTAACGAGTCTATTTTGTTGCCTGCGGCAATTGGCTTGAAAAATTGCTCAGTATAACCAATCAATTTTCGACAAAATGGTATTTTTGAGTATTTATATTTTTCATTATTTAACTTCAAACTCTCTCCAATAAAGAATCCGATGATTCAGGACGGACTCTAGTTAGTTCTTAGTTCTTAGTTGGTCAATTTTTTTGCTCTCGAAATCACTTCAGTAGAGGATTCTAGTTCCTAACACTATTAAAGAATTTTTATAAAAATTCTTTTTTTCTTTTTTGTGTTCTTTGTGTATCTCTGTGTTCCTTGTGGTGAATTTCTTCCTGCTTGAGATCCGTTATCGTTTCTCAAAAAACGAACGCAAAATGGGAAGGTAATCTTGATCAGTACGTAACAGCACCATATCGATGCGGCGAGAGGCAAAGAGATGCAAGAGGTCTCTTTCACGATGTTCCGCAAGCTCATGATATCGTTCGCGCAGAGAGCTCGATGATGTATTAACCTCCAAAAGCTCACCAGTCTCCGGATCTTCTAACGTAATGAGTCCCACATCAGGAAGCATTTCTTCAACCGGATCAATAATGGGCAAAGCTACCATATCATGACGCCTAGCGGTTACGGCAAGGGGTTGTGAAAAATCGTTGTCACAGAAATCAGAAATAACAAAAACAATCGCACGACGCGTCATGACCTTATTGAGGTACTCAATGGCTTGTTTAATATTAGTACCTCGACTTTTAGGTTGAAAATAAAACATGTCACGGATGAGTCTCAACTGATGAAGTCGTCCTTTCTTAGGAGGAACAAAAAGCTCAATCGTATCAGAAAAGAGAAGCAACCCTACCTTATCGTTATTATAGATAGCGCTAAAAGCGAGGAGTGCTGCCACTTCGGCGGCGAGCTCCCGCTTACTCTCCTTCACACTTCCAAAATTCCCCGAAGCGCTCACATCCAGCAAAATCATTACTGTAACTTCACGCTCCTCATTAAATTTCTTAATGTAAGGTTCACCAGTGCGCGCCGTCACATTCCAATCGATGGAACGAATCTCATCACCAGGAGCATAAGGACGAACCTCCTCAAAATTCATTCCTCTCCCTTTAAAAACACTCTGATATTGTCCCGCAAAAGAAGACTCCACGAGATGTTTTGTTCGCAATTCTAAACGACGAAGTCTAGCCGCCTGCAGCGGAAGATCACTAGACTCAGCGTAGGCGTTCAGATCCCCTCCTTTGGAGGACGGATCTGAACCAAATAATTTTGCTTCGAAGGTATTGTGTAAACGCATTGTATAATTTGTTAACAAGCTACTGACTAGTACCTCATATCACTTAAAAGTTCGGATTAAATTGGACGAAAAAAGGGGTCAGCTACCTCATATGAGCACCGTAGGTGATCATGTGTGGGACTGACCCACTTTTTGGCGAATGCGAAATTATCGTTGGTATGAGGTATTAGCTTGTTTCGACCTGAAGTCTGTACTCTATATCCTGTCACCTACCACCTGCTTTAAGGTACCTGCAATCCAGCAAAGATCTTACTGATGATATCTTCAGAAGTTATTGATTCCGCTTCGGCCTCATAGCTCACAGCTACACGGTGCCGCAGGACTTCGAGACCCACTGATTTCACATCATGAGGGGTGACATAACCGCGACCATTTAAGAAAGCATGCGCTTTAGAAGCCAACGTGAGATAAATGGTAGCCCGAGGAGAAGCCCCGTAACGGATCATGCCATCAAGCTTGAGTTTGTAAGAAGCTGGTTCCCTCGTTGCCCAGACAAGATCAACGATATAATCTTTCACCTTATCATCAACATAGATCTCATTGACCACTTCACGCGCTTCAAGGAGTTGCTCTTTATTAACAATCGGTTCCACCTCAAGATGGGGTGCAGAAGTAGCCATGGCATCGAGAATCGAACGCTCTTCTTTTCGTGTGGGATAGCCAACCACAACTTTAAACATAAAACGATCCAACTGTGCCTCAGGAAGTGGATAAGTTCCTTCCTGTTCTAATGGGTTCTGTGTGGCTAATACAAGAAAGGGATTGGGAAGCTTAAAGGTTTCTTCACTAATGGTCACTTGATGCTCTTGCATCGCTTCAAGCAAAGCACTCTGCACCTTGGCTGGCGCACGATTGATTTCATCAGCAAGAATAAGATGCGCAAAAATAGGGCCTTTGCGCGTGGTAAAAACACCCTCCCGAGGATTGTAAATCAGTGTTCCTATCAAATCGGCTGGGAGCAGATCAGGAGTGAACTGCAGCCGTTGAAACGAAGCATGAATACAAGAGGCAAGTGTTCGGACGGTTAATGTCTTGGCAAGTCCCGGAACACCTTCTAGAAGCACATGCCCATTGCTAAGCAGTCCCATCAGCAAGCTCCGAACGAGACCTTGCTGACCAACGACAATGCGGCCAATTTGTTGTGTGAGAGGATGCACCCAGGAACTGGTTTCCTGAACGCGACGATCGAGTTCTTGAACGGATTTATTCATATTTTGTATTTGCTCATCTCCTTCTGGGGAAGAAGCTGAGCAAATGTTTAGGAGTTTAAAGGCTTAGGAGTTTAGGGGATAAATTCCTTTTTTTCATTCGTGATGAGTATATATAGATAAGACACCTAAAATATCATAATGTTCATTTTCTAGCAAAAAATTTGTACCAACCTATCTAAAAAATTAAATTTGTATCCATGTGAATACACTCTACCGTATTGTCGTTTGAGTAGGGTCTTCATGCAGCATGCGCGAGCTAACAGTTAAATCTTCGAATATTTCTATAGCTAAGGAGGAAAGAAATACGAGAGCCGCACCATAAGGTGATGCCGCAAAACGTAAAAAAACAGGGGTACTTCTTAAGGTGAGTACGCCTGATGTAAATATATTCCAAACAATGCTATTAAAAATAGGACCACTTAAGAGAGAGGAAATATTATATTGTTGAGATTGTTGAAATTGTTTCTGAAGAAAAGTCTTTAGCGCTCCTATAGTTAAGGGGGTATTTTTACCAATACTTGTAAACTCGTTATTAAAATTAGTCATAACAGAATCCATTTGACGCTGAGGAAGGCTCATTTTTTTTAAAGCATCCTCTATACCTCCTCTTACAACACTTATCCCACGTTCGACCGCTTCGCTTTCGACAACACTATTTTGAGAAGAGGAGGAGGCGCTTAAAAAAGGATTGAAAGAAGATCCTTCTGATTTAATAACTTTGGCATCATGTTGGGCATCCTTTAAGAGAAGTAATTCAGTAAGAGCATCACCAGGCGCATCAATAGAAGAGAGAAAGTAGCTAGATTGCTTATGGGAGCTTTCTAACTGTTGCATCAACGTCTTGAGTTCTTGAACAGCCAATGGATTGTGAGCCCCAATTTTAGCAGAAAACCTCTCATCAAATCGTTGAACTCCATCAATACCAAAATCTCTTAAGAGCGCTAACCTAATCAAATTCATTCCATGACGATAACGCGTGCGATCCGTGTCAGAAATTGCCGATAGACGAGGTTCTAAAATAATGCCTCGATGATTGCCACTGATTATATCCGCATCATGATCAGAGAGAGTATGGAGTTGAGATAAAAACGTTAAATCATAGGCCTCCGTTGAATCTTGTATTGTTTGACACGATAAAGAAAGTTGCTCGAGCTGTTTTGCAAGAAATTGTTTTTCACCAGAAATCTCAGAACCGGCAGTCACCGTAGGAAGCTGTAGTTTTTTGCACGCCGTGACTACACCTCGCTTCATTTCACCCGTACTTCTGATGGGAATGCTATAAACATCTGCTATCTCCTGATAAGCCTGAGCTGCCTTTTCTAAAGCTAAGGCCAGTGTTTGGAGTATTTCTACTCGTTGGGTTAAGGAGTCTTTTTCTTCTGTCCTTGCTATGGGTACTTCGTCTCTCGTTTGATCAGCCACTAGGTTCAATTCTTGAGCTCTTTTTGAAAGGTCAATAACATGTTGTGTTGCGACAATCCGAGCCTTTTCGTCGGAAAGAGCTTCTGCCAATAAAAAATCAGCCTGATCTTGACGAAGTGTTCCTTGAAACGAGACAATGGTTTCTTGAGAAGAAAACTTATCATGATCTGATAACCCATTAGAGGCTGATATTGTTTTCAATGATGCTTTTACATCCTCTAATTGAGCTGTCGCATCAGCAAGATAATCATCAACATCGTTCGCAAGAATTACAGTCCGCAGGGCATCTGTTGCATCAATCATTTGAAGAGCCCAAACAAGATCCTCATCACGAACAGTTGTTATGGAATCCCTGAACAACTCAACAATCTTCTTTTCGATTTCTAACGATTGTTCAATTATTGCCTGCGTTTTTTCAAGGTCTTCTTGTTTTAATGAGGCTGTGGTACTGCTATTGATCTGGTGTTGACGTTTCTCAAAGATTGAATGAAAAATCGTCGGTTGATGCTCAATAATACCTTTTCGATAACTAAAGTAAGCCAGGCGTGCCTGATGTCTGGCTTTTATTTGTATCTGACTAAGAGCTTCATTTTTTTTACTCGTAATATCAGCACTGCTAACGATGGCATGTCCTCTTTGCAGCGCACGGTGTTGTTGCGTAACCGTATTATTTTGCACTGTCTCTATTGCGATTTTTTTCTCCTGTGCAATTTCCGCGATTTCCTGGTTTAACTTCAGCTGCTGCGATTTGATTGCAGCACTAGCATGAGAGACCGCCTCTTCTTGTGAAGAAACTCTCACACGAGGAATTTGCTGAGCCTTTACAGAAAACACCGCAGGTTTTTTGTGAATTTTCTGCAGCGAAATCAGGGAATCGACATGATCCGATGGGTGTATTGAGAGATCCATATAAACTACCAATGTTATTTTATTTCTCCGAAATAAAATAACATTGGTAAAGTGGGCTTAATTCGCAACGCATAATAAATATTGATTAGTACACTAATCAGAGTCCGAAAGCGAAGCGATTTTTGCAATAACCAGAGGTATCCCTCAAATCCATTTGAACATTTTCCTCAATGCTCTGTCTAATCCTGTATAATGATAAACATTTGACGTGCCAGTTCAGATATCCCTCCTTCGGAGGTGAGCACCGAAAATTAACTTAACTCTCAACTTAAACTTATATTCGGCCTATCGGCCGAGAATATACCAACATCCCTTTATTTCGCAGAAATAAAGAGAGGTTGGTAACCACGTATGATGAAACAATTACTTTCTCCTCTTGTATTGGCTCTTTTCTCTTTAAGTGGTCCTTCGATTCACGCAGATTCTGCTACGAATCCCTCCCCTGAGTTTCAGGAAATTCCTTCCACTCCTATTAAGACTCCCTCCAAGGAGAATTTTCAATACGCTCCAAAAGCTACAGAAGTTTTCCTAGAGGCCTCTGTTTTTGCTAAAGCTCTTGAACGCATTATTAATACGCTCCCCTCGGACTTTAGTAATAGAGAAGATGCCATTGCTTATCTTAAACAAACGAATGCTAAAGTAGATGCCATTGAAACCTTGATGAAACAAGCTACAAACCTTCAGGGTTCTCCATCTCCTTTGACGCAACAAGAGATTCTAAATTATACAAACCTTCAGGTTGCTGGCATCCTCGCAAGAACCGATCTGCTCATCGATCTCCTATCCATCGTTTCTTCTCCTGACGCAAAGAGTCGTCCTGAAGAAATGGATCTCAAAGTGCTCCAGTTTATGGAAGACCTTGCATCTACAGTTAGCGAAATGAAGGAAGGACTTGAGGAAGATGCTCATGGTGTCCAGCCCGACATCCATAGTAGTCGTCGCGGAAAAAAACATCGCATCCTATTCCAACAAACGCCAAAGCAAAGTATCCACGCTGACTACTTCAATGTTTCCATTATTGAGGCAACCTTGACCAGAGAACTCAAAGAGAGTTTGTTGGACCTGAATCCGGCATCGTCTTAATTGGAGCTAACAACTACTATTCGGCCAACAGGCCGAATAGTTAGAGCTCGTCCTGAATTATCAGATCCTTTGTTGGAGAGGGTTTGAAGTTAAATAATAAAAATCCATTTTCAAAATTGGTTCACTTCTGGAAAGACTCTAGTTACTCTTCATCTCCAGAATCATCAGTACCACCTGAAGCAGGTGACGCTCCAGGCGCTCCCGGCATCGTAAGCGACTGCTTTGTGATCGAGTAGATGGTACTTCCAAGTAACAAGAGAGGCGTAGCGCTTACAGGCCCCTGAGAATGGATTAAGAGACCTTCCTTATTGTGGCTTTGAGTATACACAATTGGTGTAAGGTATTTGCTGATGGTTTCTGATTTAGGCAACTTGGAAAGATCTACAAAAGTGCTCATCCCTGGCGCCATAGAAGCACTCATGATCAATCCTGGTCGAGCTTTTCCATAGAGGCGTTCGAAGAGTTCACGTGTTGAAAAATAAGCAAAAACTTCGTTAGCTTCACGGTAAAGTGGAAGAACCTTTGCAAAATCAGGGGAGTCTTTCAGCGTCTTGCCTGCGTCGGAAGTTTTATTGTTAGCAGTAGTTGCCTGTTCAACCACTTTAGAATCAGTACCAACTAAAAAAGCGCTAGGAGTCATAGCAAGGGTTGGTTGCAGCATCGGACCCATCTGTTGCAAAGGAAGCAAACGAACCCCTTGCTCTTGAGATGGCTTAATGGTTGCATTAAGATGAAGAGCCGCTTGATCAAGCCAGGTATTAGCTTTCGCTGCATCCATCAGAGGAACCGAAAGAAGCGCCGTAGGGAAAGGTTGTTCTGTTGGCCAATCAAAAATGGCGGAACCCTCAGGCTTAAGATTTCCCGTAAGAGAAGCAAGGTCCATGCCAGAAGAACCTAAAAACTGTAACGCTGATGCTGGAAGGGTTTTATTCTCCTCTAAATGACCAACCATTTTTTGCCAATCGTTGATCCATTCGATATATCCAACGCTTGCAAGGTGACTAAAGCCGAGTCCTTCATGTGAAAGAGAATTTGTTGAAGGAAAATTGCCTTGAAGGAAAAGCGTCTCCTGCATCTCTTCATTCACAAAACGAAGTGCAAAGCCAAGTGACTCTGCTGTTGTAAAACTGTTCCCCATGATAGGATGAGCCCCCATCACCATGGTCATCATATCTCCAGGAATCGTATAAAAGAGAGCATCAGAATCCTTAGGCAATTGGGTCCTGTTTTTTTGATAACGCTCATTTGCTGCGAGAGATTCTTTCTCCGCACGACGAGCTGCCAAGAAATCAAGACTCTTCTTGATAGGCTCTACCTGACTCCCGATAAAACACCAGTTGCCATGGATCACGGAATACAGCACAAGAGCACCATGAGAAGAACGTGTTATAATATCTCCCTGATTCTCTTTAATATCGAGCGTGATCTTATCACCGGTACCAGCATGAGTATCAAGAAACTGATGAAGTCGAAGAAGAACAGCTTCGGCTTGATCCTTACCTCCAAAAAATTGACATCCTACAACCCATCCCAGATCTTGATCCTTCACTTCTGGACGTGGTACCAAAGCAGCAAAAGTACGACCTACTTTCAACTTGACGATAAGAGCTTCAACAGAATCTGAAGGAGAAGCCTCTGTTGAAGAAGCGCTCCACTTGTGAAAGAATTCAAGAGGGCGCTCGAGAAAAGCTTTAATCTCCGCTTCTGTCCCCATCTTTCCTAAAGCGGAGGCATCCCATCGATGGATAGTAGAGGCAAGATCAGGAAATTCAACGATCGCTAACGTATCACTTGGGACTAATCGTGAAGCATTATTTGGTCCTAGATGACGCAACGTCAAGAAAACCCAAAGACCAACAGCAAGAAAAATAAGAGCAATAATAAGAGCAGTTTTTTTCATAAGATAATATGTAAGCGTTCAGATTTCCTCCTTCGGAGAAATCAGTATAACCAATTAATTTTCGACAAAATGGAGTTTTTGAGTATTTATATTTTTCATTTTTCAGCTCTGAATCATCTCCAATAAAGGATCCGATGATTCAGGACAAGCTCTAGGTAATTCAAGGCTCTATTTTATATACAGCACAAGACTATTGCAAGCAAGCAAAGATCCTCATAAAAAAGAAAATCCAACTGAACTGAATTCTTCGTCATAAACATCACGAGTAAAAGCATCTCCCTTTTCTACCCCCTCTTGTGCATAGACCTCAGCACATCGAAGATAATATTTAGCATCTTTTTCACAAGTTTCCAATGCTTCTACAGCACCCGATTTTCTATATTCAAGTGCGCTCTCAAGAAATAGTGATGCTCTGAGAACTCCTTCTGCTGCTTTTGAAAAA
>Ga0155638_1098_pt1 | contig 20444 bp, 17 predicted proteins | sample RifCSPhighO2_12_FD_107295 | JGI IMG/M metagenome (GOLD analysis project Ga0155638, IMG submission 107295) | Verrucomicrobia bacterium RIFCSPHIGHO2_12_FULL_41_10
TCCGTTAAAGAATTTTTATAAAAATTCTTTTTTTATGTTCTGTTTCTTTGTGTTTCTTTGTGCTCTTTTGTGGCTATTCCTTTCTTCCATTTTTGTGGCTATATTTGCTGTTTTCCTTAGTTCTCTGTTGGAACGGTTGCAATAGTTTGAAGAATGCGACCTGCAATCTTATAAGGATCACCTTCCGAGTTAGGACGGCGATCTTCAAGATATCCTTTGTAGCCATTATTCACAAAACTATGAGGCACACGAATAGATGCGCCTCGGTTAGCAATGCCATAATTGAATTTATCAATAGATTGCGTCTCGTGAAGACCTGTAAGACGAAGATGATTGTCTGGTCCGTAGACAGCAATATGCTCGTTCTTATATTTATCAAAGGCTTCCATGAGCTTCTCAAAGTAAGCTTTACCTCCCTTTTCACGCATCCACTGCGTGGAAAAGTTACAATGCATACCTGATCCATTCCAATCAAGATCTTTGCCAAGCGGTTTGCAATGGAACTCCACATCGACACCATAGCTCTCGCAAAGACGAATCAGAATATATCGGGCCAGCCAGACTTCATCAGCCGCTTTTTTGGAACCTTGACCAAAAATCTGAAACTCCCATTGACCTTTGGCTACTTCTGCATTGATTCCTTCATGATGAATCCCTGCTTCCAAACAGAACTCGAGATGTTCTTCTACAATCTCTCGTGCAATAGAGCCGACACTTGAAAATCCAACACCACAATAATATTTCCCTTGGGGATGAGGAAACCCACCTTTAGGGAAGCCGAGAGGACGGCCATCCTGATAGAGAAAATATTCCTGTTCAAAACCAAACCAGGTCCCAGCATCATCAGCAATCATAGCCCGTGCATTCGAAGGATGAGGCGTCCCATCAGGCATCATCACTTCACTCATGACAAGCAAACCATTCTCCTTAGTTGGATCAGGGTAGAGAGCCACTGGCTTCAACATACAATCGGAACTTTTTCCTTCAGCTTGACGCGTCGAGCTGCCATCAAAACCCCAGATAGGAATCTCTTCGAGTTTTGGAAACGCTGAAAATTCTTTAACCTGAATTTTGCTGCGAAGATTAGGAACTGGTTCGTAGCCGTCGAGCCAGATATATTCTAGTTTGTATTTGCGTCGTTCAGAGCCCACCTCCTGCGGAGGCGCGCTCTGAATGAAATGGCCGGCTTGCTCACTAGGTGTACAATTTAATTTCATAGTTTTTTTACTGCTTTGCAGTAAGTTTAAGTTGAGAGTTTAAGTTTAAGTTGATTTTTGGTCACTTCGTAACAGGGTAGCGTCAGGAAGAAACTCACCACAAGAAACACAAAAGAAGAAGTAAAGAGTGAAGAGTAAAGGGTAAAGAGTTCTGAAGCACAATTTACTAAGTCTACTAGATGAGATCTCTCCAGAGAGAAGAGAAGAAATTCACCACAAGGAACATAAAGATACACAAGGAACACAAAAAAAGAAAAAAGAATTTTTATAAAAATTCTTTAAGTTTTTACTAAAGAAGACCTGTACCTCATATCACTGAAAATTATAAATCATCTGGGCAAAGGTCAGTATGTTTAGCAATTTTAGCCAACATTTTAGGTCCTATTTCGTTACTATCATGAAAAGCAAAACAAAATCAGGAAAACCGGGGCGACTAAGAATACGATGAGAGCCAGTGCAGCGTATTTGCTCCCAACCAAATGCGGCGTAGAGATTTTAAAACTTTGCGTGCTTTGCAAGAAGGCCAAATACTCATGCCTCGGCCATAGGGATGAATGAGCTTGCAATATTTTGTTCTACGGCATGATCCCTAGCTTCTTCAAGTGCCTGGAAGGCTTTCTTCTCTTCTTCTATTGCCTCCATCAGGTCAGCTTTAGCACCACTATTCTGAGCAGTATCTTATACTCGAATGGCAAAAAGTGTCGCTTCAGCAGTAGCGACTTTTGCCTCTGCAAGTTGTTCAACACATTCTTTAACTTTAAAATCAGCACTCGCTTGAGAAACATAATCTCTTCCATGGAAGGAGGCATCCGCCGATTCCATTTCTTTATACGCTACGGTTCTTTCTTTTGTAGCCTTTGTTAATTCCTTCTTTCTCTTATCGATATCCCTCATTGCCTTCTGCTCAGCAGCAGCCCACTCCTTGGCCTCTTGAGCAATACCTTCCGCACTTGCACGCGCAGAAATTGACATCGTGGTTACCTTAGCAAGACAGCTCAAATAGATATTATCACAAATCTCTTTCTCAAGAAGTTGAGCCGTAGAATTCTCTTCACCTGTTTCGTCGGCGGCTACTGCTACTGTTGCTTCGACAGCTCTTTGAGCTGATACTGCCATGCTAGACGAACTACTCCCAACAGGAGAATAGGCTACAGCGGTTGCAACGACAGGTGCTTTACTTGGAGTTACTCTTTTCCCAAAGACTCCTAACTCTCCTTCTAAAGCTTCTGCTCCTTTTTTAAGAGCTATGCCTTCCATCGCCAGCAAAGTCGTTGCATTAAGCAAAAGTAAGACAAGCGAACTAAGTAAAAATTTGAGAGAAGATTTCATAACTATTACTGCAGTAAGTTTAAGTTTGAGTTGATTTTTGGTCACTTCTTAACAAAAAAGGGATCTAAGAAATTAACCACAAAAGAACGTAGAAGACAAGTCACGGGTAAAGAGTAACGAGTAGCGCGAAAAGGGGTCAGTCCCCGGATTTATTCCAAAGAATGTAAGCTCAAACTAAACTGAAAGACTGAAAGAATTCACCATAAAGATCACAGAGAATTCACAAAGAACACGAAAAAAGAAAATATCTTAAAATTTTTTTATAAAAAAATTTTTCTATGTGCTCTTTGTGATGCCGCTTCAGCGGCTTTGTGCTCTTTGTGGTGAATTTCTCTCGATTCCGGTCACGTTAGAACAATAATACTTCACTTCAGTTTAAGCTCACCATCCCTGTTAATTTTCTTCTTCTTTCATCCTCTTTCATTCATGTTATGCATTTCGGTGAATTCGCCCTGACCCGTTACTTGTCCCTACGTTCTTTGTGTTTCTTTGTGTTTCTTTGTGTTCTTTTGTGGCTATTCTTGTTTTTTAATTTATGCAACCCGTTAAGGATACTCTCCGTGCCATCGTTCATATCAGCTTTGATGGGCGTGTGATTAAACAATTTCGAGGCCCGAAGGCAGAAGAACGTTTCCATAATGAGGTTCATATTCTTCGCTATCTTGAAGAACGCCATTGTCCTTTTGTGCCACGCCTCTTAGAGGCCGATACGCAAACGCTAAAAATTATTACAACCTCCTGCGGCTCTCGCGTAGAATATCTGGATGAAGCACGTCAAAAAGAGCTTTTTTTAGAATTAGAAACCTATGGCGTTCGTCATGATGACCCTGAAAAACACAACGTCACTTACCGTTCTACAGATGGTCGTTTCTGCCTGATTGATTTTGAATTCGCGACAATTTTGGAAGAAATGACTAAACTGAAAGACTGAAAGAAGGAATAGCCACAAAAGAACACAAAAAAACACAAAAAAAAGAAACTTGGCGATGAACTTGATTAATTCGTTAGCCTAAGTTCTTTCGTCGCTATTGGTGCTCTATGTTTCCCCAGTATCTCAATTTACTACTCTCTTATTTTTCACGACAGCGAATATTCTTTATCTTGAGTTCTTAAAATCGTTAAAGAATTTTTATAAAAATGCTTTTTTGTGTTCTGATTCTTTGTGTTCTTTTGTGGCTATTTTCTTCCTTCTTCCCGTTCCTTCAATTCAGTTTGAGCTCAAAAATTTTGTAACTACAACTCAATTAGCACCGTGCCACAAGATCAACAACCAACAATAAACAACCAGCAATCAGCAACTGGCGTTGCCCTCCGCTGGTCCGGCCATACCGATCGTGGGCGTGTGCGCAAAAATAATGAAGATACTTTTTTAGCTCTCTCTATCAATAATCGAGAAGTTTATTATTTGGGAAAAATTGGAGAGGGAATTATCCATGCCAATGATTATCTTTTTGCGGTGAGTGATGGTATGGGAGGAGCTATGGCAGGAGAATTTGCCAGTCGCATTACGGTGGAAAAGATCACTCGCATGTTTCCTTCTTTCTTAAAGCGAATGGCCCACTCCCAAGAAGAAACCAAAGAAGATGCTGTTCATCAACTCCTCAAAGAACTCTTTACTGAAATTCACCGCGCTCTTCTATTCCTTGGCTCTAGTTATGATGAATGCCAAGGTATGGGCGCCACGTTGAGCCTCTGCTGGTTTCGCTCTGATCGAATTTATTTTGCTCATATTGGAGATAGCCGTATCTATCATTTACCTCAAACAGGAGGAATTCAACAACTCTCAGAAGATGATACTCATGTTGGTTGGTTGTTCCGCCAAGGAACTCTCAGTGAACGTGAAACTAAAAACCATCCTCGTCGTTCTTGCTTACAAAAAGCTCTTGGAGCCGATTATCAATTTATTACACCTCAGGTTGGTTCCTTTTCTTTTCATCCCGGAGATCGGATCCTCCTTTGTACAGATGGTGTAACGGAAGAAGTTTTTGACAATCAACTCATCGACATTCTTGCTTCTCACAAGGATAAGAGTCCTTCTCAGCATCTGGTTGAGGAAGTGGTTATGCGTTCAGGACGTGACAATAGCACCGCAATGGTGATTGAAGTAGACACCTTCAATTCGTCGTGCATCTTCAGGAGTATCGACGCCTAATGCGCGATGGTTGGTAATAAGAACGCGTATTGGAATGCCATATTCAAGAGCACGGAGTTGCTCTAATTTTTCACAACGCTCCAAAGGTGATGGTGAAAATTGAACAAATTTTTTGAGCGTTTCATATTGAAAACCGTAAATACCAAGGTGAAGAAGTGGCGTAACAGCACTCTCAGGATCATGAGAGTCACGATGGTAAGGGAGAGCGCTTCGAGAAAAATAAAGCGCATTTCCTAAACTCCCAACAACAACTTTAACGATATTAGGGTCATTACGATGAGACACTCTTTCAGATTTTCCCTCCTGCGGAGGAAAAACCTGAATAAAATGATCAGACTGTGCAGCAGTAGTTTGATTACATTCCATAGTTTGTTGAGTAGCGCTCTGAACGATTTCCTGATGAGAAATATCTTCGAAAGGAGTCGCTGCTGTGATCATTTCAATGGAAGGATCTTCAAGCATTGCCTGCGCCAGACGATCAATGAGCTCTGGCTCAATGAGAGGTTCATCTCCTTGAACATTGATAAAATGAGACGGATAGCTTGCTGGTGATTGCTTTTTTAATAAATCAGCAACTTCAGCAACCCGATCGGTACCACTTTGATGCTTGAGAGAAGTCATCACGACCTCAGCACCAAATTCTTTAGCCACGGTAGCAAGACGCTCATCATCGACAGCAATAATAATACGACTAATAGAGCGCGCTAAAGAACATCGCTCCCAAACATGTTGAATCAAGGGACGCCCACCAAGTGGATGCAATAACTTTCCAGGAAAGCGAGTAGAGCCCCAACGCGCAGGGATAACAATAGCAACGGAAGAAAAAAGTGTATTACTCATAAAGTTAAACAAGCATAGAAAGGAACAGGGAAGCTGACATTGTTCGCACTCCTGTTATTCTATCTTCAAGATTAATTCCTGATGCAAGACAAACAATAAATCGATGTTTTACTCCCAACCGTTCAGCAAAGGTATTGAGATTTTTAGCATCAGCTGGAACGGTAGATTTGCATTCTACGAGAAGCCACGGTTTATCGTCCCACACTACGAGAAAATCAACTTCTCTCTTTGCCGTATCACGCACGTAATAGAGCTTCACGTTGAAAGCATGAACGTCCTCTTGGTAATGGCAATATTTCAAAAGATGGGAGGCTATGAGATTTTCGAAACGAGGTCCTTTCTCAGGAACTTGAGACCAATCCCAAAGGTAGTACTTCGATTCTTTTTTTAAAGCTCTTTCAAGCCTCCGATGCCATGGAGGCACCTGAAAGAGATAGTAATTTCTACGCAACAGCTCAATCCATTCTTTCACCGTCTTGGGGCTCGTGTCGACATCTTCACTCAGTGATTGCATTGAGAGAGGCGATGCCACACGTGAAGGAAGCAATTGCCCTAAGAGTTCCAGTTGTCCTAACGCTTTAATGGAAGAAGTATCACGAATATCTTCACGGAAGACGCGCTCAAACCGTTCCTTTCCCCAGCGCCGCCAAGCTCGCTGAGATCCGGAAAGCAACGGTTCGGGAAATCCGCCCAAGGCCATGAGATCATCCATGCCAGAAAGATCCTGAGGATGATTCAGCAAAGGGAGTGAAGTTTCTTGAGTGTTTTCCTTAGAAAATTTTCCTGCCAATTCGCGTAATGAAAAAGGATGAAGCCTGTAATGATGATATCGTCCCATGAGGGAATCTCCACCCCGTCGGTAAACATCCAAGCGTGAACTGCCCGTCACAAGAATTTTTTCACCTGCTTTTCGCGTATCCCAGATCCCCTTAAGCCAACTTTTCCATTTGGGATATTTATGCAGTTCATCAAAAACTAAAAAGTCAGCATTCCCTTCCCATTCCATCTTAAGAAGCTGACGCCGATGGGTGGTATTATCATAGTTTAGATAAACTAATTTTTCACTACTTCTCACCATCGATTTAGCCAGCGTTGTTTTACCAACTTGCCTAGGACCATCAAGCAGAACCATTTTTTCCTCAAGGTCTGCATCAATATAATGATGCAAATAGCGTTGTTTTAAGAGAAGATTAGTCATGATAATTCGGAATACAACTCCCGTTTTATCATGATAATTCGGGAGTGCAATTCATTTTTATCAGTGTCCTTTTTTATTTCTGCGAAAATGAAAAAGGGCACTGGTAAAAGCGCGAACTCAAACTGAATTGAAGAAAGAAAGAAGAAAATAGCCACAAAAGAGCACAAAGAAGCACAAAGAACGTAGAAGCAAGTAACGGGTAAAGAGTAACGGGTGGCGAGTATTCAAGATCACAATAAAATCAGTTCTTCGTAACCCTTATTTTGACAGGAATTATTTTCCATTTAAAACTAACTGTAGAAAGTTTTTTCTCTGGACTCGCTACTCGCTACTCGCTACTCGCTACTCGTTACTCATTACTTTTCTGGACGTTCTTTTGTGGCTATTCCTTCTGCCTGTTACGGTGACGTTGGTACAAAAATACTTCAGCTCAGTTCGAGCTCACGTAATAGCCAAATCGATCGCCTCAACAACTGTAGGCACCACAAAGTCAGCACCACAGTTCTCATGCTCTTTCCCATAGCCTGTCAGCACGAGAATTGTTTTGCACCCTGCAGCTTTACCACAAGCAATATCAGCGTCGCGATCTCCTATCATAAAGGAACGAGAGAGATCAATGTGATGCTCTTTGGCCGCTTCCAAGATCATTCCTGGAGCGGGTTTACGTCGTAAGGATCCTGTCCCAGGAAGGTCAGGTGCCATGTAAACAGCATCGATAAGCCCATGAAGTTGACGTTGGAGTTCTTCTTGAACCGCTTCAAAATCCTTTTCCGTGAAGTAACCACGTCCAATACCACTCTGGTTAGTAATAATAATACTGTGCCACCCACGACGATGAACTTCTAGCAAACGCTCTACAATGCCTTCAACGATGTGCACATCTTTTGGATTAGAACAATAGTTGACCTCTTTCATAAGAGTTCCATCTCGATCGAAGAAGAGAGCGGGAAGCGACTTCGGAAGATGGAAGATAGGAGATGGGAGATAGGGCATCGAAGAGAAACTACCAACGTACCGTTGGTAGTTGGGAGATAGAAGGTGAAAGATGAAAGATGGCTTCGAGACCTGCTAAAGCAGGCGATAGTGATAAGTATAGCTTTACTGCCTTTTAAATTTTTTTGTTTAGATTCACGCTTTGCATCTTGTATCCTTGGCCTTTGGCCTAACCTCCTATCTTCTATCTTCTATCTTCTATCTCCTTTTAAATGTTATTTCATAACATTTAAAAAACTATTAGCCAATTCTTCAGGTGAGCAAGTTGCTGTCCCAAGCTTGCCCACAACAATACCAGCACCATGATTGGCTAACTCAGCAGCTTCTTCTGGAGTTGCTCCTGAAGCAATACCAAGGGTGTAAAGTGCAATAGCAGTATCACCTGCTCCTGAGACATCATAGATTTCTTTGGCTCGTGTTGGTGTGTGATAAGGTTGTTGGTCTTGACGAAAAAGCATCATTCCTTGTTCTCCTAAAGTGATAAGCAGCGCTTCGGACCCCCATCGTTGAAGGAGTTTCTTGCCAACTTCCAGAAGAGCTTTATCTTCCAATACTGGTGAAACAGGAGATGTCCATGGCACACCAGCAGCAGCAAAAGCCTCGGTACGATTTGGTTTAATCACAGCAATGCCAGGCCACTCCAACTGATTTTTAGGATGAGGGTCACTTGTAACAATTTTATGAAGAGCCTTTGCTTCTTTCAGGAGAATATTAACGAGGGATTGATTAAGGAATCCCTTGTTATAATCTTCAAAAAGAATGGCATCTACCGTGGGAAGAATGGCCTGAATTTTCGCAACCGCTGCTTGAAAAAATTCTTCACTTGGAAGGTGACTCTTTTCACGATCCACACGAACGATCTGTTGATGCTGCGCGATAATGCGCGTCTTCACAATTGTAGGAATTTCTTCGGTAGCTAAAAGCCCATCCGTTTGCAATCCTTCTTGGTCCATAAGTTCCGTTAATTTCTCTCCTGCTCTATCACAGCCAATACGTCCTAAGACGTGCACTTCAGTACAGAACTGTCTTAAATTACGAGCCACATTAGCAGCCCCTCCAGGATAACTAGACTCTCTCTCAACATCAACAATAGGAACCGGTGCTTCAGGAGAAATCCGAACAACATTACCCCAGACAAATTCATCGAGCATGAGATCGCCAAGAACTAAAATTTTTCTTTCAGAAGCAGTTTTAAGAATCTGTTGTAATCTTTGTTGGTCCATGAGATGTATATTATTCGGCCTGTTGGCCGAATAATTACACAGAATGCTTGTTTGCTTGCAATACTAATTTAGTATACGAATAAATTTTTGTTAAACTTTGCGCCGTATAGCCCCCTTTAGGAATGTCATTTTATTTCTGCGAAAAAATGACATTTCTAGTTACATCCTTGCGTTAAAACAGAGCTGCTGTTACAAAATAGCATGCGTTATTTTTCAGCCCTATTTATGAAAATACCTCTTTTGCTTAATCCATGTTCGCCATTAAAAATGGCATCCTTTTGCAAGACCCTTTATAAAAGAGGGAAAAGTAATACTTCCTCCCTTGTACTTGCTTGCCTCTTAGTGGGACTCTTCTTTTTTTCTTTTGGAAGCGCTAAGGCAGATCAACCTCCTGCTTCTATCAATCTTTCTGATTTTCCTGCGGCTTCTGTTCAAGATGTTGTTGTTCCTGTTCCCAGTGAAATTTTTGCCGTACTTGACAAATTAGGAAATCCTAATTGGAAAGCACAACTGCGTCTGGGCAAAACACGCAATCCTTCTGATCGTGGGCAGGTTGCTTTACTTCTAGGCTCTGTCATTGCAGAAGGATTTATTGCTGTTGAGGCAGAAGATACCGAACGGGTTAAAGATCTCGGCCGTGATGTCCTTACGCTTGCTGATGCTATTAATGTTCGCAAATCGGTCATTGCACGCAGCAAGAGCATTATTGAAAAAGCTGATCAGCGTGACTGGCGTGGTGTCAGAGCAGAATTTGATGGAGCCCTTCAAGATGTTCGCTCTGCTATGGATGAGATGAACGATGAAAATCTTGCTCAGCTCGTAAGTCTCGGAGGATGGTTACGTGGCACTGATACGCTAACAGCTATTGTCAATGATAATTATACGGTTTCAGGAGCAGAGTTACTCCATCAGCCAGAACTTGTGCATTATTTTGAGCGTTGTATTCATACGATGCCAACTCGCATGCGTAAAAATCTACTTGTTGTCCGCATTAATGATGTGCTTCATCAAATTGCTCCTATTATTGATGAAAAAGGAAAAAATATCACTCGTGAGAAGGTTCAAAAAATCCATACGCTGACGAGCGACATTGTTGCAAAAATCAATTCTAATTCGTAATAACAACCAACTTTACTCCTGTGCTCACGCTTCGCACATCACGCTTTTCTTTACTCACTCTTCTCTTTTTGGGAATAGTAACGTCCTTCTCTTCACTTCATGCAACTGTAGACGACGCCCTCTCTTTTGCCTACGAAGCAGCACTTCCTTATTATAAACAATATGCGATTCGCAAGGATGCCTGGGGCGGCGATTTAGGCCCTGGTGATAAACAAGCAATTACTACTCAGCTATTTAAAGGAAATGACTATTGGTTTTTAATGGCCTCTGATGTTCCAAAAGCCTCTATTTCAGTTCATCTCTATGATAGTAATGGAAAATTGGTCGAATCAGAGAGTTGGCAAAAGATGAATGAAAAAAAACATTTCAGTTCTGCAGGAGCCCATATTATTCCTAAAAGTACAGGGACTTATTTTGCCATTGTTCAAATCATTCGATCTCCTGAAGAAAGGACTCATTGGGCCCTTGTTTATGGCTATAAAGATGTCAAATAGCTCATAGGACAAAAAGCAGAGCCTTTTAAGATTAAAAAATAATGCCTAAAGAAAATAGAGGTCATCATTCTCATGAAACGATGACATTAGAATTCGAAGATGCACAAACCGTGCAGGCACTCTATGGAGGCAATGAAAAACTTCTCCGAACAGCAGAAGATACCTTAGGAATTTATATCACGACGCGTGATGGATGGTTACGTATTGAAGGAACTCCTTCCAATATCACTCGCGCACGAAGCTTCTTTGATGATCTTGATAAACAACGACGACAGGGCATTCTTTTGGGACGTTATGAATTTCTCCAAACACTGCAACATGCCACTTCTGAAATAACAGTAAGCTCTATTGAGCGAATTCAATGCTCTTGGCGCAAGCCCCCTATTGTTCCTAAATCAGAATCACAACGCCTGTATCTTCATCAGATTGATCAGCATGATATAACCTTTGGCATTGGTCCTGCAGGCACTGGTAAAACCTACCTCGCTATGGCAAAGGCTGTCGCAGCATTAAAACAAGAACAAGTAGCTCGTATTATCTTAACACGGCCTGCTGTAGAAGCAGGTGAGGCACTAGGATTTCTCCCTGGAGAACTTCAAGAAAAAATATTTCCCTATCTCCGTCCTCTCTATGATGCTCTTTACGAAATGTTAGAGCCTGATGAGATCCAGCGCCTTCTCGACAAAAATATTATTGAAATTGCCCCTCTTGCCTACATGCGTGGTCGGACGCTTAATAATGCCTTTATTGTCCTTGATGAATCTCAAAATACGACGACGGAACAAATGTTTATGTTTCTCACCCGTATTGGACTTGGTTCTCGATGCGTTATTACGGGAGATTGCACTCAAACTGATCTTCCTAAAAACAAACCAAGTGGACTGATCGAGGCTCTAGAAGCTCTTCAAAAAACAGCAGGAATTGCCTTTCACTACTTTACTAAAAATGATGTCGTCCGACATTCTTTAGTTCAAGAAATTATACAGGCGTATCAACAGCATCGAAATGATGGCAGAAGTAACGAGTAAAGGGTAAAGAGTGTTTTAAAATCGATAATTAATCGATAGTTTGAAAGCTCTTATTTTAACAAAATGTATTTTGAACAAAATTCCTGAGAAAACTTCGGCCTCTGGACTCTTTACCCTTTACCCTTTACTACGTCTATAACACATTGCGTTACCTATCGTCTCTTGCCACAAATACACAGCCCAGATTGCTAGCGTAAAACCGATGGTCAAATTTTTAGAACAACGTCAACTAGCTGCTCGCGGTTTAACATGCGGTAAAACACGTCGTCGTGCCGAACGAGGAAAGCTTCTCGACGTGCTCGAAAGTGGCCTAGCTACACGATTAATGATTCTCTTTGCTATTGCTGGCACTCTCTTTCTGATCATGATGACAGAAGCAGGCCCAAAGAACTTCGTGCCTGTTCAAATCTCCTCTCAACAAACAATGCAATTAAGCGGTTCTACCAGTGAACCGGACGCTCATTTAGTTCAGGTTTCTCCTCCGAAGGAAGAAAAATCTGAACAGTCACAAAGCCTCGCAACGGCTCAAACCTCCTCCCAACAGACGATGCAATTAAACGGTTCTACCAGTGAACCGGACGCTCATTTAGTTCAGACCCCTCCTCCGTCTGAACGCTCACAGAACCTCGAGCGATACCTTATTGTCTTACTAATTTTAGTAATGGCACTCTTTCAACTCTGGATGAATGGCTCAGAAGTTCTTCGTAGCAATTCACGCTTAGCCCTTGTCTTTAGCATTCTCCTCTTTCAGTTTGCTATCATCAAACTTCTCCTTTTAAAAACCAATTTAGGAGTTCTTGATTCAAGAATGATGCCTCTCCTTATTCCGTACGCTTTTGCACCACTAACTATTTCAGTACTCTTAGGTAAAAACGAAGCCCTTTTTGTTATCCTTATTGGAAGCCTCTGGGGAGCTTTTCTTCTCGATCCGATCGATCCTATTTTTTTAATTATCTCTCTTATGACAGGTTTTGTTGTACTTGTCGCAACAGGACGTGTCCGCCGTCGTTCACGTATTATTCGCGCCGGCATTTATGGAGGAATGACAACCTGGATTTTAGCTCTATTTTTTGGTCCTATTGGTCCTATAACGTGGAGTATGCTGAAAAGTATTGATTGGTCTCTCATTGCTCTCCAAAGCGCTACAGCCCTCGGTGTAGGACTTGGTACCGCTATTATTGTAAGTGGACTTTTGCCCATCTTAGAATTTCTCTTTCGCGTGACAACCGATATCTCATGGCTAGAAATGGCTGACCTTAATCACCCACTCTTACGTCGACTGAGCCTCGAAGCTCCAGGAACCTACCAACATAGCATGGCAATGGCTAATCTTGCTGAATCAGCAGCTGAAGCCATTGGTGCCAACCCCACGACGTGCCGTGTTGGAGCCTATTTTCATGATATTGGAAAACTCATCAAGCCTGAATATTTCACAGAAAATATTTCGTTCCATAAAAATCCTCATGATGAGCTCACACCTACTATGAGTGCTCTCATTATTTCTGCTCATATTAAAGAAGGTGTCGACTTGGCATTAAAAAATAAACTCCATCGACAGATCATTGATATTATTCGTCAACATCATGGCACTACTATGGTGGGATGTTTTTTCCACAAAGCACGCCAACATCAAGAGGATGCCCGTCTTGGTGGAAAGATCATGAATATTCGCCCTGAAGATATTCCAGAAGTTTATCCTGATACCTTTCGCTATCCTGGGCCAAAACCTCAAACTAAAGAAGCTGTTATTATTGGCTTGGTTGATGCCGCGGAGAGTGCTTCCCGGAGCATGGAACGTCCTACACCTCAACGCATCGATGACCTTGTTCACACACTCTTAAAAGAGCGTTTGAATGATGGTCAGTATGATGAATGCCCTATTACAATGAAAGAATTGCATAAAATTACTGATACTCTTGTCAGCAACTTAATTGGAATGCTTCACCGTCGTATTTCCTATAATAAGCCCTCAGATCCTCTCCTCCTTCGGAGGTAAATATTCGGCCAACAGGCCGAATATAAGTTTAAGTTTTAAGTTTAAGTTTAAGTTGATTTTTGGTCACTTCGTGACGAAAGTAAAAAGTGAAGCGGGATTTTTATTTCCCCCTAGTTTTTTGCTCTTGAAGTTGCTTCAGTAAAGGACTCTAACTTATCTAGGAAAATTTTACTGACTGGGTTAGTCGAATATTTACAAACTATGTAATGCATTCATATGATTACTTCGCAGCCCGATTATTTCATTCAGATCCTTCCTCTAAAGTAAGGGGATCTGAACACCTACTTTTGAACCTAACGCAGCAGTCATCAGCTTTCGGCAAGTTACAGCAGAAGGGTTACGAAATATTTTGGCTAACCTCTATTCGCCCAATTGGCCGAATAGTTATATTCGCTCTATACTGCGCGCGGGAAAGATTTGATATTTTTACACTGCAATTTTTGACTCTAGCAAGGCGGAAGAGCGCGGCGCTATGCAAGCATAACGTAAGTGATGACAACGCAGCTAGAGTTAAAAAGGGTGTGAAAAAATATCAAAAATTGACCGCGCTCAGTATAGCACTAATTTTTTTTGCTTGTGAAATTCATGCAGAAACAACAACTCCTGTTTTTTCTTCTCTTGAACCCTCTTTTCCTGAAAGCATCACCTCGTGTTTAAAAGGAAATTGTGCTACAGGAGATTGGGGTAGCTTTCGAACTAAGCTAGAAGACAAAGGAATTAAATTAGGAGTTTTATCCACTAGTGAAGTGTGGACTAATACGACAGGAGGACTCCGAACAGGAAGTGTTTACACTGGCATCGAGCAACTCACAACACTCATTGATTTCGATCAGCTCTTAGGATGGAAAGGAGGGAGTTTTTACTCTTGTTGGTCCTATCTCTGCGGAAACGAACCTTCGGAATATCTGACAAATAACTTTCTTGTTATTTCTCCTATTGAAGGGTTTAGCACTTTAAGAAATACAGCACTTTGGTTTCAACAAGAGATCTTGGGGGATAAAATCTCCCTTTGTATTGGCCAATTGGTAGCCGATTCAGAGTTTATTATTTCCCATTATGGAGCTCTTTTTGCAAATAGCTCCTTTGGTTTTCCTCCCTCCATTTACACCAGCATTCCCAATGGAGGGCCTAATACTCCCATAGGAGCTCCTGGTGCACGACTTCAAGTAAAACCTATAGAAAATTTTTCTTGGAAAGCAGCCATATTTCAAGCCAATGTCTATCCACAAAACATCAATAATCATGGCTTTTATTGGAATCTGAACCCTGAGCAAGGATATCTCTATTTAACAGAAGCTGCTTACAAATATAACTTCCTGCTTCCTGGTCAGGTTAAAACAGGAGCTTGGTTTGACTCCGGAACATTCGCCAGCATGAGTAACTCTAACTCCTCTTCCTCTCTTTGGGGCAATTATGGCCTCTATGGAATTATCGACCAAATGATTTATCGTAAGCAGAATTTTAAAAAGAAAACTTCTGAAAACTCCAAAAACGGCACTTCCTCCTCAGCTCAGCTTAAAGACCCAGGCCTTGGGATTTTTGGACGAGCTGCTTTTGAGCCTGCTGATCGCAATCTCTTAAGCTTTTATTGTGATACCGGATTAAATTACAAAGGTCTTATTCCGACACGTGATAAAGATACCTTTGGAATCGCCTTAGGCTATGGCCAACTCAGCAGCACATTGATCAATGCACAACAAGGAAGCAATAATTACAATGCCAATGGTAATATTGCACAACCCATCCCTGGAACAGGACTTGGTTATGAAATGGTATTGGAAACAACCTATGTGGCTCAGATCACTCCCTGGCTAACTATCCAACCTGATCTTCAATACATCATCCACCCGGGAGGAGCACAATCACTCAACAATGCTCTTATTCTTGGAATAAGAACAACCCTTCTTTTTTAGTATGAACTGGGGTACTAAAAATCATAATAATATCCACCTCATAATTAGTGCTAGTTTTGTGACTGCTAACATTTTTCAAGCAGGAAGAAATTTACCACAAGGAACACAAAGATTCACAAAGAACACAAAAAAGAAAAAAGAATTTTTATAAAAATTCTTTAACATGTTAAGAATTCAAGAAAATTAGCACTCGTAAAATATAACGCATTAGTCATAACCATAATCAAGATTTTTGCATTCTCTCTTTAAACTGAGTTTGCATTCACAATTTCCCACTTTAAAATTTTTTATAAAAAATTTTATCTATGTGTTCTTTGTGAATCTTTGTGCTCCTTGTGGTGAATTTCTGCCTATTAGGATGACATTAGTATGTTATGTTTACACGCAACTTAAAAATTACTGCGAAGCAGTATATATTCTTCTACTGCCTCCTGCCACGAACGAAGCAAAAGGCCACTGGCACAATGAAACTTACTGGTATCTAAAGCAGTTTTTAAGGGACGACGTGCTCTAAAATTTTTCATACTCGCTAATGTCAATGGAGCAACCTCTGTTGTTAACACAGGCACTCCGTAACGTGCTGCTGTTTGCAAGGCATGAGCACCATAGTCACGCCAGGAACAGACTCCCGTATTACAGAGATGATAGATTCCTCCTTCGATAGACGAAGTTAAAAAAACGCGCAGCCATAACGCTAAATCATGAGTGAAAGAGGGCGAAGAGGTTTTATCATGAACTGCAGCCACTTCTTTGGACACCAAAGCACGTTGAATAATCTGATCGATAAAACTAGGTCGGTCGGGCCCAAAAACCCAAGAAATCCTTGCAATAACATGATGAGAAGAGGCAGCTAGCACTCCTTCTTCTCCCTGTAATTTACTTATCCCGTAGCGACTTAAAGGAGCAGGAGAATCAGTCTCTCGATAGGAACGATCCAACGTTCCATCAAAAACATAATCAGTACTCAAATGAAGAAATCGTACTCCTTCCTTGGCACAAAGTTCTGCTAACAGAGAAGGTGTTGTTGTATTAACCGTCATGGCTAAAGTCGGCTCCTCTTCACAATAATCCACATCCGTCAGAGCAGCGCAATTCACAACAAAATCACCTTCTCTTAAATCACATCGAGCAAGTGTTTCAACAGCAGAAGAAGAATTGCTAAAGTCCATTTCTTTTCTGGTTAAAGGAATAATCGTAGCATCGTAATCCTTAGACCACAGTCGATATAAAGCGGCCCCAAGACGCCCATTAGCTCCTAAAATGATAGCTCTCCCAGTCATAATCAGTTTTCTGGAACCTTGCAAATGGAACCTGCCACCTGATTTTTCCACCACGACTCATGTTCTAAATACCAACGTATTGTTGCTATTAGACCTTCAGAAAACTGCCTCTGCGGCTTCCACCCAAGTTCTTCATGAATTTTCGAAGAATCGATAGCATAGCGACGATCATGTCCAAGACGATCGGTAACATAATTAATAAGAGATTCTGGTTTTTTAAGATATTTTAAAATCTGATGTACAACATCAATATTAGATCGTTCTGAATCAGCTCCAACATTGTAGACTTCACCACTTCGGCCATGGATAAGAACTTGCCAGAGTGCCTCACAATGATCCTCCACATGAATCCAATCGCGAATATTAAGCCCATCACCATAGACAGGAAGAGGACGATCATGAAGTGCTGAAATAATCATCAAAGGAATCAACTTTTCGGCAAATTGATAAGGACCATAATTATTAGAACAACGCGTTATGAGAGTATCTTGTCCATAGGTATGATAGGCTGCTGCAACGAGTAAATCTGCTCCTGCCTTACTCGCAGAATAAGGAGAATTTGGACTTAACGGTGTTGTTTCCGTAAAGCGTCCTTGCGGCCCTAAAGAACCGTAGACCTCATCCGTAGAAACTTGAAGAAATCGCTTTATGCCATGCTCTCGTGCCACCTGAAGTAAAACACCCGTACCCACAATATTCGTACGAATAAACTCTGCAGGTCCTGTAATACTCCTATCGACATGAGACTCTGCAGCGAAGTTAATAATAGCATCAAAAGGTTCTCCTCCTCGTTGCGTCTCTTCTTTAAAAAGACTTTCCATCCTAGGAGCGTCAGCAATATCAGCCTTGACCAACCGATACCGAGGATCCTTATCAATACTTGTAAGATTTTCTAAATTCCCAGCATAGGTCAGATCATCAATATTAATAAGAGCGGTTACTTCAGAACGAGCTAAAACCTGACGTACAAAATTACTACCAATAAAGCCACATCCTCCTGTTACAATAATTCGCATAGTTTTCACCTTGTCACGAAGTGACCAAAAATCAACTTAAACTTAAACTCAAAACTTAAACTAACTATTAGGCCTGTTGGCCGAATAGTTACGCTCTGCTCTTTTTTCACCAAAGAAGGATTTCAGTAAACGTCCTGATTCTTCTCCACGAAGACCTGAAGTAACCTCACAACGATGACTCAAATTAGGCATCTGAAGAAGGTTAATAAATCCTCCTGCGGCACCTCCTTGCGGGTCAGAACAGCCAAAAATTACACGTCGTAGTCGTGCTTGAACTGAGGCTCCAGCACACATTGGACATGGTTCTTTAGTCACATAAAGATCACAATCATTGAGACGCCAGTCTCCCACAGCATTCTCAGCTTGGGTGATGGCTAATATTTCTGCATGTGCTGTGGCATCTTTAAGCGTTTCCACTTGATTAAAGGCTCTAGCAATAATACGTCCTTCACGAACAACAACAGCTCCTACAGGAACTTCATCTGCTTCGTAGGCTTGCACTGCCTGCCTTAAGGCTTGGCTCATAAAATAGTCATCACTGGAAAGGTCGATCATAAATGGAGAAGAAGAAGTAAAGGGTAAAGAGTAAAGGGTAAAGAGTATTTTTCCGATCGAAATCGATTCATTAATCTGGATATTTCATACATATCGTAACGAAACGAAGCGCGAGGCCGATGAGGTAAGGCGGACGAAGGATTTTTACGCAAGGCTGGAGGAAGGACATGATTTTTAGCGGAGGGAAAAATTCAAGTCCAACGTAGAATTCATCAAGCTTCCAGCAAGTTGCAGTAGATGGGTATGAAATATTAGGGTTAACTCTTGCTCAAGTTGTAGTAGGTGGAGTTTGTCCGAAAGTGACCCTATTTTGAATAGAATTAATCTTAGGAAATTCCACTTCAGAATTCTTTACCCTTTACTCTTTACCCTTTACTCTTGATGGCATTGTTCAACAAGCCATCCCATGCCCTTTCTAATTCGCGTTTTCTCTTATCTTGTACGTTATCCCAGGCTTGCTCTGGGAACATTTTTCTGTGCTATTGCCAGCACTCTTATGGTAGCCGTTTTTCCTGCTGTAACACAACAGGTCATCGACCAAGTCCTTAGTCCTCCTAATGGAACGACTCATACGGAGCATTTGTTACCACTCCTTACCTTAGGACTAGGAGCGTTTTTCTTGCGAGACCTTCTCAATGCCCTAAGAATTTTTCTCAACAATCATTTTGAGCAACGGGTAATTTTTGATCTTCGAAGTGACCTCTATAAGCATATTCAATCGCTCTCTCTTTCTTGGTTCGATCAGCGAGCCACGGGTGATATTATGACACGTTTAATGGAGGACGTTACTTCTGTGGAGCGTGTTCTTATCGATGGCATTGAACAGGGAACTGTTTCTGTCCTCCAGATTTCTATCGTCCTGGGACTTATGCTGCACTATAGCCCTTTACTCACTGCAGCTGCTTTTGCTCCCTTTCCTTTTCTCACAGCAGGAGCCTTGATTTATACCCTCACAGCTAATAGACGTTATCATTGTGAACGCAAAAGCGCTTCTGTTCTTAACGCCCTCCTCCACGATAATATCGATGGAATTCGTCAGATTAAAACCTACACAAGCGAAGAACGAGAGCATTGTCGTTTTAATATCGCTAGCGACGGAGTCCGTCGAGCTATGCTTAGAGTCATGAAAGCATGGGCCATCTATAGCCCTACGATGGATTTTCTAAGTTCTTTAGGAATGATGGCTATCCTTTCACTTGGCGCTTATCAAGTTCTACATCATCAGATGGACCTTGGCATCCTTGTCGCTTTCCTGGTACTTGCACGCTATCTTTATGAACCAATCGAGCTCCTCCATCGACTCAATCAACTCTTCCAAGCAGGACGCGTTGCTGGCCAGCGTCTCTTTTCAATCATGGATGAACCGACGGAACAAGATCGTGAAAAAAAATCGTGTTTTATTCCTTCCTCCCCTTTACGTGGTGATGTCCAATTCTATCACGTAGCTTTCTCTTATCAAGCGAACCTACCTGTCTTGCACGACATTTCTCTCCATGCACATCCTGGCGAAATAATTGCTTTGGTAGGATCGACAGGATCTGGAAAAAGTTCTCTCGTCAATCTCCTCAGCCGTTTTTACGAATTCACTAATGGAGAAATTTTGATCGATGGTCACCCTCTTCGCGATCTCTCTCTTGATTTTTTACGGCGCTCCATTGGCATGGTTACCCAAGAGAGTTTTCTTTTTAACGGAACCACCGCCGATAATCTCCGCATAGGATCTCCTGAAGCGACCGAAGAGGAGATGTGGAAAGCCCTTACTGCAGCTAATGCAGAAGGTTTTGTTCGTCGTTTACCTCAAGGCCTTCACACACCACTTGGAGAACGAGGTATTAAACTTAGCGTTGGAGAAAAACAACGCCTCTCCATTGCTCGCGCCTTATTAAAAAACCCTCCTATCTTAATTCTCGATGAGGCCACTGCCAGCGTTGATAATACTACCGAAAGACTCATTCAAGAGGCCCTTCATCATCTACTTACCGGCCGTACAAGCTTTGTCATCGCTCATCGTCTTTCAACAATTCGAAACGCTGATCAAATCTTGGTCTTAGACCATGGAATGATTGTGGAACACGGAACTCATCGTGAGCT
>Ga0155638_1110_pt1 | contig 19661 bp, 12 predicted proteins | sample RifCSPhighO2_12_FD_107295 | JGI IMG/M metagenome (GOLD analysis project Ga0155638, IMG submission 107295) | Verrucomicrobia bacterium RIFCSPHIGHO2_12_FULL_41_10
TAAAGGTCTTGCATATACATAGAGCTTTCCGTAAGTGACTTAGTTTTGAAAATGGATTTTAATTTTTTTTTGATGCGTGGCTGAGCTACAGACATGTAATTAGTAACGAGTGGCGAGTAGCGCGTAACGAGTATTGTTTCAATCCAAATAAAGTCAGCTTCCACGACGTATATTCTGACAGAACATCTTGTTTGGAAAAAAATATTACAGCAAATCTAGCCTCTGGCACTCATTACTCATTACTCTTTATCCTTTACTCTTTATTTGTCTTCACCCATCCTTTCCATCCCTGTTAATTTTTTGTAACTTGATATTGGTAGTTACAATCTTTCAAATCTATGAAATATCCATCTCTCCATTCTCCTAAATATTCGGTTAACTCTTCAGTAGAATGTGCCAAAGAATCAACTAATTATCAGAGTGATCTATCAAATCTTAATCAGCATATTAATCAACCTATAGCCTATAGCCTACAGCCTATAGCCTCTATTCGTTCTGTTGGCCGAATAGTTCATTCTCTTTTTATAATTCCTGCATTATTAACCCTGATTCATTCTTCCACAAGTTTTGCTATGGATCCGAAGGTGGTGGTAGAAGTAATGGAAGAGATTGGTGGTCTAATAGAAAAACGTCTAGATCAGGGGGCAGGTGATAGATTGCAGGCTGAAGCTAGCGAAGCTCAGAATATATCTTCGATGAGAGGTGAATATTGGATTAATCCGTCGGAAGAATGTGCCAGGGGATCAATCGATAATCAGAGTGATCTATCAAATCTTAATCAGAGTTCTTCCGATCGTGCTCGAAGTGGTGATCCTCAACTTCCATCTTCCATCTCCCATCTTCCATCTCCTACCGCAGCAGCGGTATCTCCAGCCTATAGCTTCCAGTTTATAGCCTCTCATGATAGGGTTGTTGCAAGAAGCGCTGAAGTAAGGATGAAAGCTACTGTGGCAGAGGAGAGTGGAACAACGGATATGGCTGTGCACTATAGAACCATTGCTGAGAAGCTAGCTAGCGCGGCAGAGTTTTATCAACGAGCAATCCAAGCTGGTTCATTAAGAAAAAAAGAGGCGAGTAATGGTTGGAATAATGTAGGTATGGCTCTCGAGAGAAGTGCTGAAATGGGGATGAAAGCTATCGAAGCAGAAGAGGTTGAGGAAATGGATCTAGCAACACAATATAAAGCTGTCGTCGAGAAACTAGATGGTGCAGCAGAGCTTTTCAAGGAGGCATCTCAAGCTTACGAAAAGGGGAAAACAGATGAAGGTAATAATTATTATACTGCAGCTAAGGCTACCAAAATGAGCGCTGAAATAAGGCTGCAGGTTATTAGAGTTCTTTCCAAATCTGAAGAGAGTGAGGGTAGAAAGTTAGACTTGGCGGCAGAATATAGTACTGAAGCAGAGAAGATGGACAGAGCAGTAGCTCTCTTTAGAGAATCATCCCAAGCTTATAAAGAGGGAAAAACAACTGAAGGTAATAATTGTTATACAGAAGGTGATGCCATTCAAGTAAGCGTTGAAACGATGTTGAAAGCTATTGAAGCTGGTGAGAGAGGAAAATTAGACTTAGCAGAAAAATATCAAACAGAAGTCAAAAAACTAGACAGCGTAGTAGGTCTCTATAAAGAAGCATGTCAAGCTTGCGAACAAAGAAAAAAAAACAGTTTATTTAATGTAGGTCTTGCTACTAAACTCAGTGCCGAAATGATGGTGAAAGCGATCGAAGCGGGCGAGCGTGGCAATCTGGACTTGGTAGAACAATATAAAACTGAAGTTAAAAAGTTGAATAGTGCAGCAGACCTCTGCAGAGAAGCCTCTCAAGCTTACGAACAAGGGAAAAAAAGCGAAGGTCGTATTTTATTTAATACAGCTCTTCTTGCTATCCAAGAAAGTCTTGCAATGATGCAAAAAGATATCGGAGGGAGTGAAGCTAATGTAGGAGAAAAGGAATTGCAAGCAGAAGTAGCAGTTATTGATTCTTCTTGTTCAAATGGTAGTAAGATCAACGTCAGTTCTGAAACTGGAAATGGGGGAGCTTTCTTTGTAACACCTAGTATGGATAGGACGGTAAGAATAAGTTCTGAAATTAAAACGCAAGCCATTGTAGTAGAAGAGATTGGAAATGCTGACTTAGCCGCAAAATATAGAACCGCTGCCGAGAAAATGGATGGCGCGATAGTCTTTTATAACCAAGCAAATCAAGTTTATTCAATTGGGCAAATCGAGGAGAGTAGGAGTTGGCATAATGTAGGTGGTTTTACCCAGTCAAGTGCTGAAAGAATAGTGAAAGCCATTGAAGCTAGGGAGAGTGGAAATGTAGTTCTTGCGGAGAAGTATGAACAGGTGGCAGCAAGATCAGAACAAGCTGCAGAGCTGAGTAAACAAGCTGCCAAAGCTCTTGCTTTAGGAAGAAGAGAAGAGGGGGTTGCTTGGTATAATGCAGGTGCTGTTGCTCAATTAAGCGCGGAAAGAATGGTGAAAGCCATTGAAGCGGGAGAGAATGGAAATGTAGCTCTTGTGGAAGAATACAAAAAAGCAGCAGCAAAATCAGAGGAATCAGCTGAATTAAACAAACAAGCAGCCAATGCTTATGCTTCAGGAAAAAGAGAAGAGGGGATGAGTTATGGCAGTGCAGGCATTTCCACCCAATCAAGCGCTGAAACTATAGTGAAAGCTATTGAGGCAAAAAAGAATGGGAAAGTGGAGCTTGCGGAGAAATACGAACAAGCCGTACTGAAATTAGAGAAAGCTACTGAACTAAATAAACAAGCAGCTGAAATTTTTGCCGCAGGAAAAAGAGCAGAGGGTACAAGTTGTCATAATACCGGTGTGGTTATCGGAAACAGCGCTGAAATGACCCTGAAAGCCATTGAAACGGAAGAAAGTGGCAATGAAAATTTAGCCACAAAATACAGAATGGCTGCTGATAAGTTAAGTAAAGCAGTAGTTTTCTACACAAAAGCAACTCAAGCTCATGGTGCAGAAACTAGAAGGAAAGAGGGGCTGAGTTGGGATAAAGCAGGTGAATATACTCGAGCAAGTGCAGAGAGTCAATTGAAAGCACTGGAGGCAGGCATCGAGGGAAATATAGTAGAAAGAGATAGGAAAGTACAAGCAGCTGTAACGTTAGGCAGAGCAGCAAAACTTATGGAACAATCTGCAGAAGCTTATGTTGAGAAAAAGAAAACGGAAGGAGTACGTTTGTATCAAGAAGCTATTGCTGCTTCTGGGCTAAATAAACAGGGATAAAAGAGGATGAAAGAAGAAGAAAATTAACCACAAAAGAATGAAAGAATGAAGGGCAGCAGAGAAGAAAAGAAATTAACCACAAAAGAACACAATAAAAAGAGACTTGGCAGTGATCTTAGCTGATTAATATATTAGATTGGTTTGACTTACAAATGTTATGTTAAATATTCGATTAATCTGTAGAATATGCTTCAACAAATCATTAGGGTAATCCCTCATTTTAACCAACGTATTGATTAACCTTCAGCCTTTAGCCTCTATTCGGCCTGTTAGTCGAATAATTATGAGTATGTTTACTTAACTGATAGTTGAACAATTGCTGGTAGGGAGCGGTGAAGAACTTTTCTAGCGCTTTCAATTTTTCTATAGACTTTCTTCTTTTGTGTCCTTTTGTGTTCTTTTGTGGTTAATTTCTGCTCTTCTTCTTTTGTAGTTAATTTCTTCTTTCTTTTCTGCGCTTTTTGTGGTTCATTCTCTTCTTTAAATAAACTTGATGATTAAAAATAAAAATATAAGAACAGCTTCCGATGTCGAAGAACCTACCAAGGCTTCAGCCTTAGAAGATGGTTCTGATACGCTCAATACTCGTGCTGCAGGCATTGTCGCGGGAGCGGTGATGTTGAGTCGCATTCTTGGGCTCGGTCGTGAACTTATCTTTGCAGGGCTTTTTGGTGCAGGACGAGGAATGGATGCCTTCATTACGGCTTTTCGGGCACCTAATCTACTTCGAGATCTCTTTGCTGAAGGGGCCTTGTCGACTGCTTTTGTAACGGTCTTTTCTCAATATATTGCAACGAAGGGAGAGCAGTCTGCATGGCAGTTGGCATCTAAGATGGCTACCTTAACAACGCTCTTTATGAGTTTTGTTTCTGTTCTTGGTATTATTTTTGCACCGGAGTTGATTTATCTTTTAGCGCCTGGCTTTTCGCCAGAGAAGGCCACTCTTACGATTACGCTTACGCGAATCATGTACCCTTTTATTTTGATGGTTTCTCTAGCAGCTCTCGTGATGGGAATGCTCAATGCTAAGAATATCTTTACAGCACCTGCCTTGGCTTCCAGTTTTTTTAATCTGGGATCGATTCTAGGTGGAGTTGTTTTTGGATGGTGGCTTGATCCTCATTTTGGGGAAAGGTCTCTTCTTGGCCTTGCGCTAGGAACATTACTTGGTGGATTGCTTCAATTGGTTGTTCAGTTTCCGAGCCTTCACCGAGTGGGGTTTCGACTGATTCTTGATTTTCAGTGGCGGGATCCTGGGGTGAAACAGGTGCTTCTTTTGATGTTGCCGGCGGTAATTGCTGCTAGTGCCGTGCAAATCAATGTGATGATCAATAGTATCTTTGCTTCTTATCTTGGTGATGGTCCAGTAAGTTGGCTTTCGTATGCTTTTCGTTTGATGCAGTTACCATTGGGGGTTTTTGGCGTAGCTATTGCCACGGTAACGCTTCCTCTAGTTTCACGTGTAGCTGCTCTTGGGGATCTTGAAAAGTTTCGCTCAACGCTTTCTCGTGCTATACGCTTAGCTCTCTTTTTAACAATGCCTTCAGCGATTGGGCTCATGGTGTTAGCACAGCCGATTATTGCCATTATCTACCAACGCGGAAAATTCCATGATCATGATACTTTGCAAACGGCAGAGGCTCTCCAGTTTTATGCATTAGGTCTTGTTGCCTATTCCTGTATTAAAGTACTCTCGCCCGCTTTCTATGCGATGAATCGTCGTTGGACACCCATGATGGTCAGCTTTCTTTCTATTGGATTAAATTTGCTGTTGAATTCAACGTTCATCTTTTACTTTAAGATGGGGCATCGTGGATTAGCGCTTTCGACAGCACTTTCAGCAATCCTTAATTGTGGGCTTCTCTATTTTTTTATGGTCCGTTTTGCTGGAAGCTTAAAGTTCAGAGAGCTTTGGTCGACTGTATGGCGCTGTGGTCTTGCCTGCCTTCCTATTGTGGCAGTTGGTATGCTGACGCATCCATGGTTGCATCATCTACAAAAAATGTCTATTTTAATAAGGACAGGGGGATTACTCTTAGTGATCACTTGTGCAGTTTCTCTTTTTGCTCTGAGCTGTTTGATGCTTAAGGTGGAAGGAATGTCAGAATTTTTAACGATTTTTCGGGCAAAAATAAAGAAACGGTGTTATACTCATCACAAATGAAAATAAGAAATTTTTACTTGCTCTTATTGCTTCTCACTTCGTTATCAGAGCTTATGTTATGTTTGCATAGCATCTCACTCTTCCGCTGGGCTTGAGACAATAATTTCAGCGTAAAAAAACTAATTTTTATTCGTGATGAGTATTTACTCCTATGATGATAGAAAGTGAACAATCTGTTTTTCCCAGTGCAGAAAGTTATAGAAACTTTGCAACATCTCCTTCAGGAAAAATAGTAGGCAATACTGATGCTACAAACGTTTATGGAAAGAAGCCGCTTTTTGGGAAGCAGCTCGGTATTTCTTTTCAGCAAACGGAAATGAGAAAGCATCTTGCGCAACTCCAATCTTCTCTTGTTGTTCGCTATGGACAAGCACTAGTGGAGGAAGCTTTGACCAAAGAGCTCAAAGAGAGCGCTTGTACGCATGGTTTAACGGACCATCTTATTGAACAAGTTTTTTCAAAAATAGATACTAAAATAGAATCTAATAAGCAAGAGGCTGTTAAGATCGTTTCCAGTACCAGTGAAAAAGTTGCTTCAACTCAGCAGATTGTTGCTGCTATTCAAAAACAAGCAGAGACTCTTTCTTCTATTGTGTATCAAAAAGGAGTTCAAGTTGCTTCTGCTAGTGCTGCGATAGAGACTATTCATCAGAGGCTTTATGAGCAGATTCATGAGATTGATTGTAGATCTCAAGAGAGTATTAAAAGGGCAGAAAGAGATGTCATGTTGTTAAAAGCGCGAACTGTTGCAAGAGGATTGCCACTTGCCATGATTAACGATCAGATTGCCAATCTCATTTTAGTTAAAAAGCAGGCAGAAAAAATGGCTTCTCAAGAGAGAACTTTAGCTTCTATTGAGGCTATTAAAAAAGCAATTCCTTATAAAGATGCTCTTCTTGGATATACGAGTATTCGAGAATTGGAGGCATCTTTCTGTGATGCAGAATACCAAGTAACAGAGAATCTAAAAGCTGCTTTACAAGCTGCTCAAGAAGTTCAAAAGGCAGTCAATAATGGTGACCTTGCTGTTGCTCAAGTTGCTTCAGAAAAAGTAGAGCTTGCTTGTAGTCGATGTGATAATTGTAATAACTATCTTGCTCAATTAAATACTGTTGTTCGTAAGGAAGCTCAACATGTTGAATCCATGATTGCCGCTACAAAGGTTGTGGAAAAAATGGTGCTTGTACTTGTTGGGAAGATACCTGAACTTGCAATAGAAATTTTTTCAGCAACGGAAGCTGTCAGGCTGATAGTTGAAGTAAGAGATAGAGAGTCCATGGTGACTCGATTAAAAAAATCTTTGGAAGAAAGTCGAGATGCTGCTAAAAAATTAGAACCTATCGATTCTTCTCAAGTAGCCTTTATTAAGGATAAGCTAGAGAGCGGGTACAATGATTTTTATACTGCTGAAGTAACAGGTGATCCCTTGATAGCTGTAGGAGTTGCTCAACGCCTAGCTGCTGAACTTAATGAGTTAGCTCAAGCAGCAACTGCTATGATTCCGAGAGTAGAGGTAGAACTCGCTCAAGCACCAGAAGAATTTAAAAACAGTATGGTAGCACAGATTGCTATTAATAAAAATATTAAAAATATTTTTGCTAGAAATTCTTATTTTTATCGTCAATTAGCTGTTGCCAAACAAGCAGAAGCTGCTCAACAAAGACTTGATACTATATCAAAACAACTTGCCTTACAAGAAACTCATTTAGTTGCAGTTCATGATAATAATGCTCAGTATGTTAATGAAGTTATGCAGGCTTTGAATAGACTTCTTTCTCTTTCTCAGAGTGATGCTGTCAGTTTTCAGTCTCTTGATGTACTTTTAGCCAGTGAAGATCATATGGAAGTTACTGGTTTAAATGGTAAAATAGTGTTCAAGTCTATTCAATCTCTTCAAAAAAACAACCCATCTATTACTCCTGAAGAAAGAATTTCCTACAAAGAGGGTATCGATCTTGTTCGCTTTTTATTGATCAAAGAGTTTGGAATGGGTAGTGTGCAGCGATTTGATTTTCAATTTAATACCAAAATTGCTGCACGTAATCCATTAAATGCTGGAGAATTAAAAAAGTTTTTTAAAACAGAACAAATAAGACGTGATCAGAGTACTAGGCTTGCTCCAATAACCTCTTTGGAGGGACTTCAATCTCAATTGGAGCATGCTTCAGCAGAGAATATTATTATACCGCATCTCCAAGAGGTAAGAGCTCAAGCAATGACGCAACTTTTTAAATCGAGAATAGTTTCTTTCGACATTCCTTTAGATACGGAATTAACTATCGTTCAAAAGGAACATCAAGAGGGTATTGTTGCTGTGCGCAAAGCAATAGCAGCAGCTTCTTTTGCTAAGGAAGAGGAGAGGCAAGCTGCTTTAAAACGATTTGATGAGAAGTTTAGTATTCTTAAAGAAGCTGGAACTCCATTAAAAGTTGGTGAATTAAAATCTTTTATTGATGAAGAGATTAGGATTAAAAATGATCTTACTCAATGGCTTCAAGATAATTTTGATTACTATGTAAGGACCGTTACCGTGAATACGATTATTGGACGCCTTGCTTGGATGGGTATTACTGCTGTTCCTGTTTAATGGCAGAAATAAGGATAACAATGGAGCGAGATTCTACCTCATAGCAGTCAGAGTTAACCTGAGGGGCTTTACTCCATGGAATAATATCCTCAGGTGAGTCGAGGTATGTATCAACACAGCGACGCCACGGTTCATGAGATGCATTAAGAGGCGGGATTTCAAACGTGAGTGACTCCCAATAGGAATTGATCATAATATGGATCATCATGCGATCATCAAAATGACGAACCGTAGCAGCTAAGGAATGAGAATTAGGGCTAAAATCAGGATTGCTTAATTGCACCCCATGCCATTCAATAGCCTCTTCAATAAGAACCTCGTGCAATGTTTTACTACAACTATCACAGGGAAGATCACTATTAAGACGGAAATTAATGAGCTGTTTTGTAAAGCGATGAATATCTGCATGTTTTTCTACTAAAGACCAGTCAAACCAAGTTATTTCTCCACTTTGACAATAGGTGTTATTATTGCCCAATTGTGTGCGGCGGATTTCATCTCCTGCTAAAAGCATTGGCGTGCCAACAGAGAAAAATAGAAGTGTTAAAAAATTTTTAATCTGGCGATTGCGTAGTTTTTCAATGGATGGATCATTTGTAGGACCTTCTATACCACAATTCCAACTTAGGTTATGATCCATGCCATCACGATTTTCTTCTTGATTAGCTTCATTATGTTTTTTGTCATACGAAACAAGATCATTAAGAGTAAAGCCATCATGACAGGTGATAAAATTAACGCTTTGTTCGGGTCCTCTTCCCTCTATTTCATAAATATCAGGACTGCCAGTGACACGATAGGCAAGGTTTCTTATCGTGTTATCATCTCCTTTGATAAAAGATCGAACATTATCTCGGAAGAGGCCGTTCCACTCATTCCATGAATCTCCAGGAAAACTTCCTACTTGGTAGAGTCCTGCGGCATCCCAAGCTTCTGCGATTAATTTAACATTCGATAAAACAGGATCCGATTGAATGTCGCAAAGGCTCGGTGGGTTAATCATTGGATTGCCTGATTCATCACGTGAAAGAATGGAGGCTAGATCAAAACGAAAGCCATCAACATGCATTTCTTCTACCCAATAGCGAAGAGCATCGATAATGAGACGGCGTACGACCGATTCATTAGCATTGAGTGTATTACCACAACCGCTAAAATCAGCATAAGTTGACTTATCATTTCCTAAAATATAATAAGTCTCATTTGATAAACCACGAAAAGAGAGCGTAGGTCCATTGGGTTTTCCTTCAGCGGTATGGTTAAAAACAACATCTAGAATTACTTCAATATTAGCTTGGTGGAGAGCTTTTACCATATCTCGAAATTCATCGAGTGCTCCAAGAGGGTCTTTTCGAGAAGAGTATTGAGGATGAGGTGCAAAAAAAGCAACAGGTTGATATCCCCATACATTGGTGAGCCCAGAAGGTGCATCCTGTTCATCAAATGCAAACACTGGAAGTAACTCAACAGCAGTTATACCAAGATCTTTAAGGTAAGGGATTTTTTCAATAATGCCAGCATAAGTACCGCGTTTTTCAGGAGGAAGATTGGAGTTAGGATGTCCTGTAAATCCTCCAACATTCATTTCATAGATAATCGTTTGAGCAAAAGGATGAAAAGGTTGAGTGTCTCCATTCCAATCATAAGATTTAGAATTAACAACAATGTTTTTGAAGGCTGTAGCCGAATTATCACCAAGAGAAATAGCAGCCTTACGAGAACGTTTGGAGGGGGATGCAATACATTTTCCATAAGGGTCAAGTAAGACCTTATTAGGATCAAAACGAAGCCCTTGGTTTGGATTAAAAGGACCACTCATGCGCCATGCATAAATCTGTCCTTCTTTAAGTTCAGAAACAAGAACATGCCAGTAATGGTAGGTTCTATTCTTTTGCGTATTAAGGGAGATAACACGTGATGGCTTGGAGTCTTCAATATTTTCAAACAGAAGTAACTCTGCTCCCGTACTATGTTTTGAAAAGATGCTGAAATTGACTCCCTTCTTAGTAATTGTAGCACCTAGAGGAAAGTTTTTACCAGGTAGAATGGATGAATTTTGCATAAAATTGCTTCGCAATTAGTGTAAAAGTTGAAAGGAATAGCCACAAAAGAACACAAAAGAACACAAAAAAAAGAAACTTGGTGCTAGAAAAACAAAGAGGTAAAGAGTAAAAAAAAGAGTTTTGGGACGCAATTTACTAAGTCCGCAGATTCAGCTACTCAGTCTCCTTTTTTTCTTCTTTTGTGTTTCTTTGTGTTCTTTTGTGGTTATTTTTCTTTTCTTCTTTTGTGGTTGTTTTTTTGTGGTTAATTTTTTTCAGGATTTTCCAGCGTAGCAACTTTTTCCAATCGTCGTAGATGTCTCTCTGCTTGGCTATAGTTACTATGGAGAAAAGTTTGAACAAGGTCCCAAGCTACTTCAGGCCCTACTGTTCTTCCTCCCATACAAAGCATATTCATATGATCGTCCTCAACGCCTTGTTTAGCAGAAAAATGATCATGAATCAGTGCGGCTCGAATGCCTTTAATTTTATTAGCGCAAATAGCAGCACCTACACCACTGCCGCAGATGGCAATTCCTCGATCGAGTGCTCCTGTAACAACCGCTCTCGATAGGGGGACAACATAATCAGGATAATCATCCCCAAATAAAAATGTTGAAGCACCAAAATCAGTGACTTCATAACCGGCAAAGCGGAGTTTCATGATAAGATCATGTTTCAGTTCATAACCACCATGATCCGAAGCAATGCCAACCTTTAAAGGCTTCTTCTGACGGCTAGAATCTTTAATTGCCATTGCGGCCCCACTATCGGCAAGGACAATAGCATGCTCTTGTCGAATAGATCCTCCTGGAATAGAGTGATCACGATTAAGAAGTTCTTGCAAAGCAGTCGCTTTTTCACTTCCTGTAACAACCCAAAGAATTCTTCGAGCGCGATTAATAACTGGGTAGGTCAGAGTCATTCGTTGATGCTCTTGATAAACTCCCGTAAGAGCAACGTCATCATCAGTTATTTTAAGAACAGGATCACCAGGAATTAGAGAGGCTGTATGACCATCAGGGCCAAGTCCAAGGTGAATAAGGTCAAAGACGGGTGGAGAGCCAGCTATGTTTTCAATAATTTGTGCATATTTTATAGCTGCACTTTTGAGATCTGGTTCTTCCACAGGCATTGAATAAATATGATCTGGTGAAAGAGGCGCATGACTTAAGAGGCTTTCTTGAAGATGAGATAAGTTGCGGCTAGGGTCATTAGCAGGAGCAATGCGTTCATCCACTTGGAAAATATGGACATTTTCCCAAGGGACATCTTCATTGGCGAGCGCCCGAAGCATAACCCAAGGAGTTTTGCCTCCACTAACGGCCATAATAAAGCGCCCGCGTTCGGCTACTGCAACGCGTGCTTCTGCTGCAATAATGGAGGCTGCTTCAGAAGCTACTGCTTCTGGTAATGGGAAGATTTCAAGTTTCATAAAAGGTTGAGAAGAAAAGAAATTAACCACAAAAGAACACAAAAGGACACAAAAAAAGAGATTTGGCCTGTGAGCTTAGGTGATTAATATATTTGTTTGGTTTGAGTTGTACAGTCTATGTGAGGACCTGGAAGGAGCAGAAAATTACCCACAAAAGAATGAAGGAATAAAAAGAAGAAGAGAAGAGAAAAAATTAACCACAAAAGAACACAAAAGAACACAATAAAAAGAGACTTGGCAGTTGGCTTAGCTGATTAATATATTCGATTGGTTTGACTTAAAAACGTTATGTTAAATATTCGATTAATCTTTAGAATATGCTTCAACAAATCATTAGGGCAATCCCTCATTTTAACCAGCGTATTGATTAACCTTCAGCCTTTAGCCTCTATTCGGCCTGTTGGCCGAATAATTATGAGTATGTTTACTTAACTGATAGTTGAACAATTGCTGGTAGGGAGATAGGGTGAAGAATTTTTCCAGCGTCTCCAATTTTTCTATAGATTTTCTTCTTTTGTGTCCTTTTGTGTTCTTTTGTGGCTATTCTTCTTTTTCTTATTCGGCAAGGGGATTGTTCCAGCCTCCTTGAGGTAAGATTAGTTCATCAACCTGTTCTGAAGGTCCCCATGTATGAATGTCATATTGATAAACAGGGGTATTTGCTTTAATCATAGGATCGACAATACGCCATGCTTCCTCAACATAATCTTCACGAGCAAAGAGAGTCTGGTCTCCAGCGATGGCGTCACCAAGCACACGTTCATAGGGTGCTCTTTCTTTTGTGTCAGAAGTATGACTTGCAACAAGTTCTACAGGATTACTTTGTGTTTCGTCATCAGGATTAATGGTATTAAGACCCATAGCAATAGTCACTTGAGGACTAATACGAATACGCAAGTAGTTTTGCCTTATATCATAACCAGTAAACATGGTGGGAGCTGGACGTAAACGGATTAAAATTTCAGTGCATTCCACTGGGAGATTTTTTCCTGCTCTTAAGTAAATGGGGACACCTCTCCAACGCCAAGAATCAACCTCTAACTTGATGGCCGCAAAGGTTTCTGTTTTCGAGTCTTTTGCTACACCTTGTTCATCAAGATAACCTTTGAACTGTCCCCTCACAATGTTTTTAGCAGAAAGTGGAGGCATTGCTTTAAGAACCTTAACTTTTTCATCACGAATGGATTCACTATCAAGGCGTGCTGGTGGTTCCATAAGAAGGTTAGTCATTAATTGGAAAAGATGATTTTCCATGACATCACGGACAGTACCTGTTTTGTCATAAAAACTCCCGCGTCCTTGAACTCCAAAATCTTCAGCCATTGTTATCTGAATGCTTTCGACATGCTCTCGATTCCAGAAAGATTCAGGAATAAGATTGGCAAAGCGGAAAAAGAGCATGTTATGCACAACAGGTTTGCCTAGATAATGATCGATACGAAAAATGCGCGACTCATCAAAAGAATTCAGTAAAATGCTGTTGAGTTTCTTAGCTGATTCTAAATCAGTGCCAAATGGTTTTTCAACAACAACGCGAGCGTTTTCATTAGCGCAGCCTGAAGAGCTTAGTTTTTCAATAACAAGCCCGAAAAGGAGAGGAGGGATAGCCAAATAGTGAGCAGGCCGTACAGCCGATCCGAGTTCTTTGAGAAGAGCTTGATAAGTTGAATCATCATTATAGTCACCATCGACATAACGCAGCAAACTACTGAGTTTGTCCCAAGCCTCAGGATCAAGTCCACCATGTTTTTCTAGACTATCCTTAGCTCTAGCCTTAAGCTGCTCAAGATCCCAGCCTGCTTTAGCAACACCAATTACAGGAATATTAAGAGCTCCTCGCTTAATCATCGCTTGCAGAGAAGGAAATATTTTTTTATAAGCCAAATCACCAGTAGCTCCGAAAAAGACAAGAGCATCAGAAGGGAGAGGCGTACCTATTTGGCTATCCGAATGAATAGTGCTTGGGGATTGGAGAAGAGATTCTTCTAATGAAGGATTGAATGAAGGTGTGGGAATGGAATTCATTGGAATAAATTTTTAGGAGTTTAGAGGTTTAGGAATTTAGGGAAAGAAATTAACCACAAAAAGAGCAATAGAATACAGAGAAGCAGAGCAGAGAAGAAATTAACCACAAAAGAACACAATAAAAAGAGGTTTTGGCTGTGAGCGTTGCTGATTAATGTATTCGATTGATCTGTAGAATATGCTTCAACAAATCATTGTGGCTACCTCTCAAATTTTAACCAGCATATCGAGATAACTGCTGCTAAGAAGGAAAGTTGAAGAACTTTTCTAGCGTCTCCAATATTTCTATAGATTTTCTTCTTTTGTGTCCTTTTGTGTTCTTTTGTGGCTAATCTCTTATTCTTTTCTGGTTCTTCTTTTGTGGTTAATTTTTCTCTTAAGCTTTCTTTTCCAAATGTCCTCCAAAGCCATAGCGCATAGCAGAGAGAATTTTATCTTGGAATTCTCCCTCACCACGAGAGCTAAAGCGTTCATAGAGTGCTGTGGTCAGTACTGGAGCAGGAGCGCCTTCATCAATAGCGGCTTTGATTGTCCAACGACCTTCGCCGGAATCAGAAACATGCCCACTAAACTCTGATAGTTCAGGATCTTTTACAAAGGCATTTGCTGTGAGATCTAAGAGCCAGGAAGCAATAACACTTCCGCGACGCCATACTTCTGTAATTTCTGTAAGATCCATATCATATTGATAATGTTCTGGATCTCGAAGAGGAGTCGTTTCAGCATCGATAGTTCGAGTGACTTTGCCTGCATTAGCATTGCGGATAATGTTAAGTCCTTCTGCATAAGCAGCCATGATGCCATATTCAATGCCATTATGAACCATCTTAACAAAGTGACCTGCTCCATTGGGGCCGCAGTGAAGATAGCCTTGTTCAGCAGTGCCTTTATTGAGAGGACGTCCTTCGGTGCGTGGAATATCACCAATACCTGGAGCCAAAGTTGCAAAAATAGGATCAAGATGTTGAACAATAGGGGTTTCTCCTCCAATCATCATGCAATACCCACGATCGAGCCCCCAGACGCCTCCACTAGTACCAACATCTATATAATGAATTCCTTGTGCCGCAATTTGCTTAGCACGGCGGATATCATCAACATAGTAAGAGTTACCTCCATCAATAATGATATCTTCCCAGTTAAGAAGAGGTAATAATTCTGTAATTGTTTCATCAACAACACCTGCAGGGACCATGAGCCAGATAGCTCGAGGAGTGCTTAACTTGGAAACCATATCACTGAGTGATGTGGAGCCAACAGCGCCATCTTTCACGAGAGCAGCAACACTCTCTTGAGCTCTGTCAAACGCGACACACTGATGGCCATCACGAAGAAGGCGTCGTACCATACCAGCACCCATGCGGCCAAGACCAATCATTCCGAGTTGCATTGACTGTGTTCGCTCAGAACTCACCTCCTGCAGAGGTGAGCTCTGAACAAAATGAGCGGTTGGTTTACTAGTGGAACCGTTTAATTGCATGGTTTGTTGAGAGGGGGCCTGAATAGTTTCTATTGATTCTTTATTGTTCATAGTTTTATATATGGTTATTTCTTTCTGAAGATAGGCAAATGTTTAAGAGTTTAGTGGTTTAGTTTTTAGGTATTAATTTATGTTTTACAATCGTTAGTTTTCTTTTTTTGTGTTCTTTGTGTATCTTTGTGTTCCTTGTGGTGAATTTCTTCCTGCTTGAGAAATGTTAGCAGTCACAAAACTAGCACTAATTGTAGGGTGGATATTAGTATGATTTTCACAACGGTAGTTCAAAGCTTATTTTCGAGGGAAGTTGATCTAAGCGGTTAGCAAATTAGGCTAATTTTACTAACGTCGCCTCATTTCGTAGAAATGAGCGACGTTAGTACTTTTAGTTGTTCCATGGCTCCGGCAACACCTAAAGGCGATTTAAAAACAGCCGTTCCTGCAACCAAGACATTAGCTCCTGCCTTGACAGCACGTGGTGCTGAAGTGGCATCAATACCACCATCAACCTCTAAATCACAAGGTCGCGTGAGGTGGCTAATCATCTGCCGAATTTGAGCGATTTTATTTAAAGTTAAGTCAAGGAAATGTTGACTCCCGAAACCTGGATTAACCGTCATGACAAGCACCTGATCAATTAGAGGAAGAACTTCCTCAAGGACTGATGCAGGGGTTGCTGGATTAATGGCAACGCCTATTTTTTTTCCAAGCGATTGAGCCTTTTGAATCGTTCTGTGTAAATTTTTATTTCCTTCATAATGAACAAGGAAGGAATCAGCGCCCGCTTTTGCAAATTCTTCTAAAAAGAGATCCGGATTAGTGACCATGAGGTGAACTTCAAGATGCAGTTTTGTCACAGGGCGTAAAGACCTAATCACAGGCTCTCCCATGGAGAGGTTAGGAACAAAATGACCATCCATTACATCGATATGAATACGATCAGCTCCAGCCTTCTCTGCTTCGATGACTTGTTCACCTAAGCGCGCAAAATCGGCAGAGAGGACGGAGGGGGCAAGTTTGATGGAATGCATAAAAAGAATGATCAGAAAAGTAAAGAGTAAAGGGTAAAGAGTGTTTTGAAGATCGACGATTAATCAGAATTTAGAAAAGAGGTGAGCTTAAACTGAATTAAAGGAAGAAAATAGCCACAATACCACTGCCCGGGAGGGCGTGGGATAGACTACGAAGAGCAACTTTTGCTCGAGTAGCCCAATAGGGCGAGCCGAGTAGGTTCGAGCGAGTCAAAAGAACACAAAGAAACACAAAGAACCAGAAGACAAAAAAAGAATTTAACTGGACTTTAGCCATTTTTTAGTGGATATGAGCTGTTTTGTTAGATTAGAAGTATTTTAAAAAAGATTTTTTGGAAGTCCTCACTTTTTGCAGGCTTTAAAAGACAACACTCCTTCTCGTCATTCCCGCGGACGCGGGAATCCAGAAGAAGGTCAATTCTGATTTGGGTAGTAATGTCAAAAATACTTTATGAAACCAGGAATAAAGATCGACAGTCTCCTGGATTCCAGCGTCCGCTGGAATGACGGTTAAGGTGTATCAGCTGTTCTTCTAAAATTACCCATTCTATTTTTTTGATGATATTAAAAAACTGATGCCAATAATGTCACTCCTATAAAAATGGCCAAAGTCCAGTTAAATTCTTTTTTTGTGCCTTTTTGTGTTCTTTTGTGGCTATTTTTGTTTTCTTTCTTTGTTATTTATTCTTTCTGTATAGCTCAATAAGATGATTCGTTGAACTGTCATGATGTAACTCAGGAGCTGTTGGATTCTCAAGCTCAGGAATAATAGCTTGTGCTAGGACTTTGCCTAATTCTACGCCCCATTGGTCAAAGGAGTCGATTTGCCAAATGGTTCCTTGAGTGAAGACGCTGTGTTCATAGAGCGCTACTAGCTTTCCAAGAGTTTCCGGCGTTAGCTTATCAGCTAGAATGACGTTGGAAGGGCGATTTCCTTCAAAAACACGATGGGGGATGAGTGGTTCAGGCGTTCCTTCTGCACGTACCTGTTCGGCTGTTTTTCCGAAGGCTAATGCCTCGGCTTGAGCAAAGACATTGGAAACTAGGAGATAATGATGGCGGCCAAGGGGATTAAGGGCTTTATAAAAAGTAATAAAATCACATGGGATTAAGCGTGTTCCTTGATGAATAAGCTGGTAGAAAGAATGCTGGCCATTGGTTCCTGGTTCTCCCCAATAGATAGGCCCTGTATTGACAGTGACCTGTTGCCCCTCCAAAGTGACATGCTTTCCATTGCTTTCCATTGTAAGCTGTTGAAGATAAGCAGGAAAACGTTTTAGGTATTGATCATAGGGGAGCACGGCAACCGTTTGAGCATCAAAGAAGTCATTATACCAGACAGCGAGGAGTCCAAGAATAACGGGAAGATTGTTCTCAAAGGGTGCTGTTCGGAAATGCTCATCCATTTGATGGAATCCAGAAAGTAGTGCTGTAAAATTATCTGGGCCTATAGCAACCATTGTCGAAAGACCAATGGCAGAATCCATGGAGTAACGTCCTCCAACCCAATCCCAAAAACCAAACATATTTTTTGTATCAATCCCAAATGCAGAGACCTTGGTTGCATTGGTTGAAACAGCGACGAAATGTTTTGCTATAGCTCTGTCATCACCATTAAAACCTTGAAGTAACCAAGTGCGAGCAGAATGAGCGTTTGTTAACGTTTCTAAAGTCGTAAAGGTCTTTGAAGAAACGATAAATAAGGTTTCTTCAGGATCAAGATCACGTATTGCTTCTACAAAATCAGTGCTGTCGACATTAGAAACAAAACGAAAGGTCATCGAGCGATCACTATAATGGCGCAGTGCCTCATAAGCCATGACAGGGCCTAAATCAGAACCACCAATGCCAATATTAATAACATTTTTAATTCGTTTTCCACTATATCCCTTCCATTCTCCAGAACGGACTTGGTTCGCAAAGGCTGCCATTTTATCAAGAACAGCATGGACCTTGAGCACAACATCCTCACCATCCACTATAATTTTCTCTTCCTTAGGAGCACGAAGAGCGACATGGAGCACTGCGCGATTTTCAGAGATATTAATCTTATCGCCACGGAACATGGCGTCAATCCGTTCGCGAAGCCCTGATTCACGAGCGAGTTGAAAGAGATTTTTTAACGTTTCTTGAGTGATTCTATTTTTAGAATAGTCAAGGAAAAGGCCGGCGGCTTCTGCCGTAAAGGTTTCACCACGCTTTGGATCTTCAGCAAAGAGCTGTTTGAGGGATTGCTGATCAATGGCTTTTTTGTTGGCTTCAAGAGCTTTCCAAGCAGGAAGATCAGAACAATGAGAATGGTTGACTTGGTTGTTCGTTGGCATTGGTGTGAGTGTTCAAATCTCCTCCTTCGGAGGACAGATCTGAACCAAATAGTTGGACTTCGAAGGCGTAGTGTAAACGCATTGCATAGTTTGTTGAGGAGCTATTGAATAGCCATTTGTAGTCTGTAGCCTATAGTTCAGAGTTCGTTTTCGAAGAAAGTGGAACAGTTACTATTCTTTTTTTTGTGATTTTTTGTGTTCTTTTGTGGCTATTTTTACTTCTTCTTTCGTGTGGGTGTGGTAGCAGGTTTCGCTACAGCTGTTGATTTACCTGCAGGGTGTTCCCAAAGACGGAATCCTCCAATAAAAGCATTGGAATTTGCCGCTAATCGGCAAGCAGAAGGAATTTCTTTAAGGTTTTTGGCATTGCCGCCACCGAGGACGATTTCTTCGGGTTCTAGAGCTGCTTGGAAAATTTCAAGGACTTTAATAACTTCTTTGCGCCATTTCTTTTTTCCAAATTTTTCCATTGCCTTATTCCCAACATATTTTTCAAAGGTTGATTTTTTATAGGGAAGATGGGCTAATTCCAAAGGAACTAGAGTTCCTTCTTCAATTAAGGTTGAACCAAGTCCTGTCCCAAGGCCGAGGAAAAGCATGCGTCCTCCTTCATAGTCTCCTAGAGCCTGCATGGAGGCATCATTAATAATTTTTACAGGACGTTGAAAGGCTGTTTCAAAATTAAATCCGACCCAACCTTTACCAAGATTAATTGGCTCTTTGACTAACTTTCCTTTACTCACTGGCGTGGGGCAACCAATGGAAATAACGTCGTAGCGCCACCCTTCCGTGAGTTTTTTAACTCCATCAACCATGATTTGAGGAGTTAATGTTGGTCCTGAATCAAATTTTTTCTCTTCGGTTTGACCTGTGCACTTCATTTTAACATGGGTTCCGCCGACATCAAGAACAAGAATATTGAGTTTTACATTTTTCATATAATTACGCTTCTTTTGAAGCAATAGCATTCATGAGTTCTGTCCAAGAGTTCACAAAAGAAGCAGCTCCTTCTTTTTGGAGAGTCTCAGCGAGTGCTTCGAGATCAATGCCTGCTTTTGTTATTTCTGTAAGGATCGTTTCATAATCACCACCATCAGCTGGAATAGTATCGGTTATTTGACCATGATCACCAAAGGCAAGAAGGGTAGCTTCAGGCATCGTATTGATGGTATAGGGAGCTGCTAAGCCAGAGATGTAGAGTGTGTCAGAAGCTTGAGGGTCTTTTGTTCCGGTGCTGGCGAAGAGGAGTCTTTGAACAAGTCCTCCCGAGTTGAGCGTTTTTAAATAACGAGGTGAACGGATGAAATCGCAGTAGGCCTTATACG